>Ga0315900_10002970_pt1 | contig 25233 bp, 15 predicted proteins | sample LakEriMetagenome_FD_203521 | JGI IMG/M metagenome (GOLD analysis project Ga0315900, IMG submission 203521) | Freshwater fungal communities from buoy surface, Lake Erie, Ohio, United States - Buoy 12 MA114 | ecosystem: Environmental > Aquatic > Freshwater > Lake > Lake biofilm | place: USA: Lake...
TCTTTTCGTTGTGCTTCCTGTTCTTTTCGTTGTGCTTCCTGTTCTTTTCGTTGTGCTTCTTCTTCTTTTCGCTGTGCTTCTTCTTCCCGTTGTCGGACTTCCTTCATCTTGAACAGCATTTCCTCATAATTGCGCTCATACCGTTCCATTTCCTCTAGAAAATCATCTTCTACGGTCATCTTGTTGCGGACTTCCTTATCCTGCGTCGCTGCCCTGAGCCGCCGTAAAATCGGCTGGTACTTCTCCATGAATTTCGTCTCCTGGACACTCATAATTTGTGGGTTTGTGGTTTTGTTTAAGGGGGAAAAAATACTCAACAGGACTTCCAGCCCATCGCGCCCGTCCCGACCAAGGAAAGAGACATTGATGATAATACCCTCATGAAACAACGCTTCAACAAAGGCATTAGTTCCATCCAGGCGATGCTGGGAGTAACGCTCCAACGCCGACGGCCTGATCAGAACGATTGGGGCATCCCTGAAGCCCTCCAGCTGTTCACCAATGAAATAAATGGCCAGGATGGGTATGCCAATATCGTATTCTCGACCCGTAGGCGTCTTCACTTTTTTGACAAAAGTATCATTTTCATATTGCTTGCCAAGGTATTTACGGAAGCGCATCTGCTGCCCTTGGACTTTCTTCTGTTGTATCTCCACGATGATAATTTTTTCCTCACCATCCCGGTTCCTGATCCTGGCGGAATAATCGAGCCGATAAATGGACAAGTTCCGACCGAAGGGCTTTACTCCCCGCTCCCGATCACCGTCGGCATCCAGGCTAAGTTCCTGCGGCAGCGGCTGCAGGGATACGATATCCATTTCCGTGAGAGCAGAAAGAAACGTAATGGCCACGGCGTTGTCTTCCATCAGGTATTTAAAGACCACGTCGTACATGGGGTTTGCAATCTCCATGAGCGTTTAGTTTTATTGCCCACGAAAATAGCACCTTCCAGAGAAAGGTGGTATGACAAACCGAAAATGGCAAAAGTGCGGAAGGTCAGGGGCGAGACCTGTTTTGGTATTTAAAAAATAATGATATTCAAAAGTATATACATTTAAAACGCATTTTTGCCCTCTTTTTTCCGGTGGAACAAGACGGTGTAATTTTTCTGGGATCCGGATCGTAAAAAAGCTATAAGGCTGTCCGAAAAGTATTCTGCCGACTTCGGCGGCAGAATACTTTTCGGACAGCCTCATCGTCTTGAGATGCCCTCTACAGGTACCTGCCCCCTGCTTGTGAAAAATTATTTTACCGCCCCAAAACCGTCGTTGGCAGAGTTTTTAGCGATTCCGGTGTAAAAAAGTAGTATTCTACACATACTTGAGCGAATTTTATAGCATTAAAAAATTCTCGATACGATGAAAAACTATGTATGGCGTATATTTATGCTACCCTTCTTTATGATGGCCAGCACATTAATCGTGGCCCAAAAAGCTTTCGTCAGGACCGGCCAAAATATCCGGATCAGCGAGCCAGTGGCCGGAAATACCTATATGGCGGCAGCAGAAGCCTTCATTGACTCCGGAATCGCCGGCGACCTGATGGGGGTCGTAGGATCTGTACAAATAAATGCCCGTATCCGTAAGGATATACTCCTCGCCGGTGGAAAAATCAACCTGAACGCAGAAACTGGTGAGGATGTACGGATCCTCGGAGGGGATATCCTGATTAGTAAGTTCATCAAAGGCGACCTGCTAATCGCCGGGGGCAAGGTCCTGATTACCGATGAAGCCATTATCGGCGGCGAGGTAATTGTTGCCGGGGGAGATGTCACTATTGGCGGAACGATTAACGGCGATTTGCACATCGTCGGAGGAAAGGTCCAGCTACAAGGAAGGGTAATTGGCAACCTTAGCACCCATTCCGGCAAACTCTACCTCCAGGGCTCGGTGGACGGATCGTCAAAAATCGTGGCGCAGAGCCTCACGATAGGCAGCGAAGCTCGCTTCGGACAGGAAGTGCGCTACTGGACGAACGAAGGGAAAGTCGAATTTGGCACATCCCTAAGTAGTAACGCCACGGCCATTTACGACAACAACCTTCGTCCTGCCTATGCCAATGTGAACTGGGAGAAAGGTATAAAAGCAGCGCTTATGACATTCATGATCCTGCGAATCCTCAGCGGTATCCTCCTGGTCGGGATGCTGATCGCTTTATTTAGCCGTTTCTTTGCAGCCCGTGCCGGCCTGGCCCGGAAATATGCCGGACGTTCCTTTGCACGGGGGCTTACCCTGCTGCTCGCCCTGCCCGTACTTTCCGTCCTTGCGCTGGTCACGGTCGTTGGCATCCCGTTGGGTATCATCGGCTTTTCAGCTTTCACGGTTTTTGCCCTCTCTGCAGGAGCGGTAACCGCTATAGTTGTAGCCTATGAGTGGGCACAAATGAAAAATATGTCACCTGCCAGTGGGAAAATATTTTTAATCGCCTTAGGTGTTTTTATCCTGCTCCGCCTCGTCGGATTAATCCCCGTCATCGGCAACCTGGCCAATTTCATCCTTGCCGCCGTGGCGCTTGGGCATATTTTCCGGCACTATTCCCAGGAGGGGCCTGTACCCACACCGAAAAGTGCGCAGGAGGATGGCGATTTGGTGTAGAAGAAAATCGTCTTGACGCTGTCTGATATAGTTTATAGGGTTGGGGTTGCGTAAAAGGAGGGGGTTGTCTCACAGGACTTGTGAGATAACCTCCTCCCTATAAAATACACCTACCACCCCACTCCATAATCTTCCCCATGATTGCTGGACCCGCCCCAGAAGCTGCCGTGCTTCCAGTCGAAAAATATGGCATTGATAGGTCCGGACGTGCGGCGCTCGAAGCTCAAGGTATAACCCATCGCTCTGAGGGTCTTGCGGATCCAGTCGGGCGTTTCCTCGTTGAGGAGAATATTGCCGGGCTTAGAGGCGTGGTCGTCAAAAGAACTGCGCATTTGGAAGCTGTTAAAATTTGGGGCTTCGCAGGCTTCCTGAACATTCATGCCGAATTCAGCAATATTCAGGAAAAACTGAAGTAGATTCTGGTCCTGGGAATCACCACCCTGGACGGCGAAAGAAAGAAAGGGTTTGCCTTCTTTTAAGGCCATGGATGGCGTGAGCGTCACCCTCGGCCTTTTGCCTGGCTCAATGACATTGAAGGGATTCTCAGCCGGGTCCAGGACGAAGCTTTGTGCCCGCTGGCTCAGCCCAATGCCTGTTTTCCCTGCAATCACGGCAGGTATCCAGCCTCCGCTGGGTGTTATTGAAACTACCCACCCCTCTTTATCAGCAGCCTGTACGGTAGTGGTACCCGCATAAAACGATTCCAGAAAATCCCGGGATACATAGGCACCGTTACTGGTGGCCGGATCAAGCGCAGAGCTGCCTTCCCCCCACTTTTGCAGGAGTTGCAGATAAGGATTGCTCGCACCTTCAAAGGGATAGGGATCTCCGGGACGAATACCGGGGTCATTTTTATCTTTTGCCATTTGCATGGCACGCTGCCTCGCATATTCCTTTGAAATCAGTCCTTTGATCGGTTCCTGTGGCGGGAAGTATGGATCGCCATAATAGAAGTCGCGGTCGGCAAACGCCATACTCATCGCCTGATAAACGGTGTGAATATATTTTGCCGAATTATAGCCCATGGACTTAAGGTCAAAATTTTCCAGGATGTTCAGGGCCTGTAGCATGGCCGGGCCCTGCGTCCACTGGGCGAGTTTATAGACTTCAATACCTTTATACGTTGTTTTAATCGGTTCTTCCGTCCTGACTTTCCAGTTGGCCAGGTCTTCTTTAGTAATCAGTCCACCCTGTTCGCGGGTACTCCGGACGAATTCCCCGGCGATATCACCTTTATAGAAGCGGTCATAGGCAGCATAAATCGCCGCTTTACGGGATTTCCCTGCCTTAAGCGCATTACTTTCTGCTTCTACGAGTTGTTGCAGCGTACGCAGCAAATCGGGTTGACGAAAAATCTCTCCGGGATGCGGGGCTTCCCTGTTTTCGCCGGGATGGGTGAGGTATAGCTCCCTGGAGTATGGCCATTCTTTGATTCTTGCTTTATGCCGCTCCATCAGATCAGCGGTTTGCTGTTCGATGGGATAGCCTTCGGCGAGTTGCATAGCCGGGGCGAGTACTTCGCGCAGGCTCAGGGTACCATACTCAGCGAGCATGGTCATCAGTCCACCCGGGGTTCCGGGAGTGATAGCGGAGAGCGGACCATACTCAGGCGGGTAGGGAAGGTTTTGGGATTTATAAAACTCCGCTGTAGCCCCGGAGGGTGCAACACCAAGGGCATTGATGGCAATCACTTTTCCAGTTCTGGGGTTATAGATTAGGGCCTGGGTCTCACCGCCCCAACTTAGCACATCCCACATCGTACAGGTGGCTGCCAGCATGGCACAAGCCGCATCCACAGCATTGCCACCCTTTTGAAAAATCATGCTGCCTGCGGTAGCTGCCAGTGGCTTACCAGTGATTGCCATCCAGTGCCGCCCATGGAGGACGGGTTTTTGAGTGGCTTGACCAGAGAGCTGCAGCGCGGCGGCGAATAATAGGAAAGGCAGAATCAGGCGTTTCATCTTTTGCAGATTTATATTGTTTTATAGTATCCTTAGCATCTCAAACCCCAGCGTTGTCAAATCCTGGGCAGCATTGGCCAATAATACGACACCACGCTTCCGTTGAGGGTCAAAACCAATGAACGCCCGGTAACCTTCGGTCGCCCCGCTCATCCATACAATCGTACGGTTATCTTCTGCTGTGCTCACTAACCACCCCAATGCGCTGGAAGTGGGTCTTTGCCACCCTGGGAAATGGACAGGGACAACCCCCTGCTGGATACGTTGGACCGTATTTTCGGTAAACGGCGGCAACCTGTCGCTTAACCCGCGCAGTAGTTGTATCAGATCGCGCGTGTTGGACTTCAACCCCACAGCAGGCGCCATAGCCTGGAAATACCAGTTGGGCACAGGACGGCCACGGGTATCGTGACCAGGGGCAAGACGGCTAAGCTGTGCGGGCGTGGATTGAATACGGGTATCGGCCATCCCCAAAGGTCCTGTCAGGCGATTTTTTAGCAAAACTTCGTACGACACCTGCGCCTGTGTAGCCAACAGACTACCGAGCAAAGCAATACCCGTTACGGAAAATTCAAATTTCTCTCCAGGAGGGAAGCGAAAAGTACTGTTGCCTGCCTGCCCCAGAAGCGCTTTTACGTCCGGAAGGTCTTTTCCCTCCAGCTTTGGGGACGAAGGGCTGGCCAGTGGATGCCAGTCCACCACCGGCTTACCCGGGAATACCAGCCCGGAGGAGTGATATGCCAGCTGACACAAGGTAATTTCCGTTGTCCCTGCAACCGGATCGGGCATACATACGACGGTTCTTGAGGGTACAGAGTTATCAGCGCTGGAGTCCGGGTAAGTTTCTACCAGACGGGTAGGAGCAAAAGCGGGAATCGTATAGCCTTCGGGCATTACCGCGCTAACCGGGGTGACAGGCTCCAAAAGGCCCCCCGACTCCTGAATGGCAAGAAGGGCGGCAGTAAACACCCCGCTCAAAGCCCCAATCTCGTAAATGGTAGCCTCATCCGGGGCCGAAGGATCTTTTGCAGATAACCTCCCATATCCCGCGAAATGTACACTGCCATTGTACAAAACACCTACCGATAACCCCCGGGTATTGGCATGGCCGACATACCCGGAGGCAAGTGCGTCCAGTTTGGGAAATGTCCCAACCTGACACGAGGCAAAAACTGGCACCAGTACCCCGTAAACATAGCATATCAAAGCCCTAAATACGGAAATTTTCATGAATTGGTGTTGTTAAAAATTAACAATCGCACTTTCCCGCCCTGGTAGTACAAACCACCTTTCCCTACAGCTTTCAGAGACAACCATACCCCGTACTGCCTTTCCGGTCTATTTCCAGTAAATCTAAATATAAGGTATTTTGAGCATTATCGCAAGCTCCAAATAATTTTCATGCTTGTAAAAACAATAAATCAGGAGCGCATGACCTTAAACATCATATAAAAAGTAATCTTTTATCTAATAAAACCCGTACATCCAATGTATCCAACAAAATCCCTGCTCGCCGTTGCTCTGGGAGCTTTTGCGCTTCCCATGGCTGCGCAACGTTTTACATTTCTCCCCGAAAAACCAGTCTCCGGGGAAAAAATCGCCCTCAGTTATGACAAGGGTAATTCACCCCTCGCTAATGTAAGCGACGTCTATATTACGGCATACAGCATCGCTGCGGACAAAATCACTGCACACGACGTAACAGCCTCCGAATCGAACGGTGTTATGAAAGGCAGTTTTGTCGTACCTTCCGATGCCAGATTAGTCTTCTTTTCTGTGAAAAACTGGGACGGCGACAACGACAATAACGATGGTGCCGGCTGGGGTACCCCGGTTTATCAGGCCAGCCGGGAGCAGCCAGTCAGCGGATATGGTATCAGCCTCGGGGCTGCTATGTCCATCCATGCCTCCACTGTCGGTGTGGAAATGGACCTTGAAGAAACTGGCAGTCTTTTCCAGCAAAATTTTGAAGAGCTTAAAGGGAATAAAGATCTCATGCTCATCTATGCCATCGTCGTCGGCAGGATCGGGGACGAAGCTGGCCAAAAACAGGTTAAGGACTACGCCAGGCAACTCGCAGCAAAGAAAAAAGCTCCCGAAAACGACTGGATACTGGCGTTTCAACTGAGCCAGTACATCGAAGATGAGGAACTGGCATCTTCTGTCAGGGAGAAAATACTCAAAAAATACCCCAAAGGCCGCCTGGTTTGGGACGAAAAATGCCAGGAGTTCCAGGAAAATGAATCCGAAGACCTTCAGGAGCAAAAAAGGTTGTTTGAGGAACTCCTCGCCTCCCCTTATGCAAAAGATAAAGAAGGGGCAGAGACGATTTCCAATATAGCCGCCACGGTAGCCGCAGCCTGCTTCTCCAACCGCGATTGGGCCGGTTTTGATAAATATACCGCCATGATCGCCAGCCCGCTCGAAAAAGCCTCGCTGTTCAACAGCCTCGCCTGGGGCGAATCCGGGGAGTCCCTGGAAGCAGAAGGAGGGGAACTTGAGCAGGCCAAAAGGATTTCCCTGCTGTCTATGCAATTGCTGGAAACTATGAAATCCGGTACTGTTAACGACGATCAGCTCACGCCTTACAGCCCTTATGAGGTCAAAAAAATACTCAACAACCAGATTGGTATGTATGCAGATACCTATGCGCTGCTGGCCTTCAAGCTTGGTAGCGCGGAAGAGGCCCTGCAATACCAGCAGAAGGCTTGCGAAGGGGTCGGGTTTAAGGACCCGGATTTCAACGAACGCTACTGTGCGTACCTCGAAAAAGCAAAAGGCACCCAGGCAGCAGAGGCAAAACTCGAGGAACTGATTTCTGCAGGCACCGCAACCCAGGGGATGAAAGACCAATACAAGCGGCTCTATATTATAAGCCATTCTGCCGAACAGGCATCAGAGAAGTTCTCCCAGATGGAAATGGCGGCACGTAAACAAATGCGGAAGGAACTGGAGGAAAAGATGATTGACGAGGAAGCCCCGGCGTTCGCTCTGCTCAACCTAAACGGTGAGACGGTCTCCCTCGAATCCCTGAAAGGCAAAGTGGTGGTCATTGATTTCTGGGCCACCTGGTGCGGCCCTTGTGTCCGGTCGTTTCCAGGTATGCAGCGCGCTCAAAACGACCATAAGGAGCAGGGCGATGTTGCTTTCCTGTTCGTCAATACCTGGGAACGGGTGAACGATAAAGAAAAAAATGCGCGCGACTTTATCAGCAGCAACAATTATTCGTTCAATGTACTCATGGACAAAGACAATGAGGTCGTCGGACAGTTTGGGGTCGAAGGTATCCCCGCCAAATTCATCCTCGACGGCAACGGCCGCATCCGGTTCAGCAGTACAGGATTCAACCCGGACGAGGACGCGATGGTGCAGGAACTGGCAATGATGATCGAACTTGCCAGGGGCAAGTAGCGTTCCTTTTCCAAAGCGTCTGCGCGATGGAAAAAATCAGTGTTTTTGATATGCTCAAGATTGGGGTAGGCCCCTCCAGTTCTCATACCCTCGGCCCCTGGCGGGCTGCTGAGTACTTTCTGGAGGACTTACAAAGGCTACTGCCCCTCAACCGGATCGCAAGGGTGCGCGTACATCTGTACGGCTCCCTTGCGCTCACGGGTAAAGGGCATGGAACAGATATCGCGGTGTTAATGGGACTCAGCGGTGAAGACCCCGTGACAGTCCCGCTCGAAATGCTGCAATCCCTTCCCCTCGAGGTCGTATCTACCCACCTGCTCTCGCTTAACGGCCACCATCCCATCGCTTTTTCCCCCGCCCGGGATATCGTTTTTCACTTCTCAGAGTCCCTTCCTGCCCACGCCAATGGGATGATTTTCGAGGCATTCGACGAAGATGGTACCTGCCGCTTTACAGATACCTACTATTCTATTGGCGGAGGATTCGTCCTGCGGGAAGGCGGGGCGGCCCAGGCTACCTCCGCAAACGCAGAAACACCTCTTCCCTTTCCCGTGCCTGATGCGGAAACCCTCAAAGCATACTGTGAGCACCAGGGAAAAGCCATCTCGGATATCGTCCTGGAAAATGAAAAATTCTGGCGCGATGAGGCAGGGATAGAAGCAAAGCTTATAGAAATCTGGTCAGTCATGAAAGACTGTATCTATCGCGGCTGTCATACCAGCGGTATCCTGCCCGGAGGCCTGCAAGTCGTACGCCGGGCTGCCGATATTAACAGGAAACTGATCGATAATTCCGTTTATACTTCGGTTGACGAATGGATGGATGCCATTCGCCAAATAAAATTTGGTTTTTCGGAAATTATCAAATGGATTGGGTGCTTTGCACTGGCTGTCAATGAAGAAAATGCCAATTTCGGAAGGGTCGTTACCGCTCCTACGAATGGTGCGGCAGGGGTTATCCCCGCAGTGCTAATGTATTATTGCTGCTTTTCCGACACCCGGCCTGAAAAAGAGGATGTCATCCGCTTCCTGCTGGTCGCCGGTGAAATCGGCAGTATCTTTAAGAAAGGATCCACGATTTCTGCTGCTATGGGCGGCTGTCAGGCAGAAATCGGCGTCTCCTCTGCAATGGCCGCGGCCGCTCTGTGCGAACGCCTCGGCGGAACGCCGGCCCAGGTCCTGATGGCTGCTGAAATCGCCATGGAACACCACCTCGGACTGACTTGCGACCCCATCGGCGGCCTCGTGCAAATCCCATGCATAGAACGCAATTCAATGGGCGCCGTGAAGGCAATTACTGCCGCACAGATCGCACGGGAAAGCGACCCCACCCGTGCACGCGTCAGCCTCGATGCAGTTATCCGGACGATGTGGCAAACGGCGCAGGATATGAACCTCAAATACAAAGAAACTTCCCTGGGAGGGCTCGCTGTCCATATCGCTATCTCCGTCCCGGAGTGTTAGCCAAGCGCATAACTGCTGCTCCTGCAAATCACAATACTCCTGTAATATTATTTTTGGAATATGAGGCTGTCTCACAAGTCCTTTGGCAGCATTCACCACCAAAGAATATTTTTTTGAAAATTTCATGGGACATCTCCTCTAATTTATTTGTATTCTTTTGCAAAAAGCTAACAAACGCAGCCTTTTTGAATTTTTTCACCGCACACCAAACATAAAATACCTGCCTATCAGTGGTTTTTAATCCCTTGGTACTTTTTATGCCAGACGGATAAAAAAACTCTGGAAACTTTAAACTTTTTTTAAGTTTCCAAAGTTTCCAATTGATCATTTGAAACAGCAAAATATGCAGGAGTCTATTTTAGAAAAAGCCGTTTATCTCTTTATGCGCTACGGGGTCAAGAGCGTCAGCATGGACGATCTGGCGCGGGAGCTGGGTATTTCTAAAAAAACGCTCTATCAGTATTTCGATACCAAAGAATCTTTGCTGCTGCGCACCCTCGAATTCAATCAATCCTGTGAGGTCGGGAAAATCCAAAAAATCAAAAACCGCGTGGATAATGCCCTGCAGGAAATTGTCGAAATCGCAAAAATGGTTGTCTCACAACTTCAGCAAATGTCTCCCTCCCTCATTTTCGACCTGAAAAAGTATCACCCGGAAGCCTGGAAGATCCTGGAGAATATGCAACTCCAACATATTTACGCCGTTATCAAGGAAAATCTCGAAAAGGGGATTGCCCAGGGTTTATACCGCAACGATTTCGACATCGAAGTGATGACCCGCTTCTACCTTAGCAGCTTTCATAACCTGATTGACGAAAAACTCTTCCCGCCAGCAGAATTTCCCCGCGGAAAGGTTTTTCAGGAATATATCCACCACTATCTCCGTGGGATCGTATCGCCGATGGGGCTGCGCTATCTGGAGAAATATTTGAAATAATTAATCAACCACCCGATGAAGATGCATCTTTGGAAAATTATCGCAAAAAAAGTAGCCATTGGCCTGGTATTTCTGTGTGCCAGCGCCCTGCTGGGTGCTCAAACCCCGCTATCGCTAAAAGAAAGCGTTCGCTTCGCAGTCAAAAATAGCCCGCAAGTCCTCAAAAGTAAACTGGAGACGCTCAAGAACGAAGAAAAAATCAAAGAGTATAAAAGTAGCGGCCTCCCACAGGTAAACTTCAGCTCAAATCTGGTGTATAACCTCAAGCTGCCAACACAGCTCATCCCCAATTTCTTCGAGGGAAAACCGGAAGAACTGGTCCCGGTGCAGTTCGGTACCGATATGAGCGTCCTTTCCGGAGTAGAACTCAACCAGCTCGCCTATAGCCAGACTTACTGGACAGGGTTGAAAGCAGCACGCGAGCTTTCCACTCTCGACCGCCTGATCGAATCCAAAACCCAGGAAGAGCTGATCTATAATGTCGTGCGTACTTATTATCAAGCTAAAGTAGTGGATCAGCAAAAAGCCCTGGTCAGGGCCAACATGGACCAGGTCGTAGCGCTACTTAAGCTCACTGAACTACAGTACCAAAACGGATTTGCCAAAAAGGTGGACGTGGACCAACTCCGCGTCAACAAAGTCAGCCTCGAAACACAACTGCAAAACCTCGGGCTCCAATACGAACAACTCCTCCATGCCCTGAAACTCGCGATGGCTATGCCATTTGAACAGGAAATCGTCCTCGTGGACACCCTTCTGGCCGACCCGGCTGCCCTCGCCACCGCCCCTCAGGAGCGTACGCCCAATGTAAATAATAAACTCGACCTCGCTATCCTGGACAGGCAGGCCACCCTTCAACAACTCGCTGTGGACGTCTATCGCGCAGGGTATTACCCCTCCCTTAGAATCTTTGCCGGCTACAACTTTCAAGGCCAGGGAAATAGCATCGGGGATTTTGGCGATTCCAAAAGCTGGTTTAACTTCTCCCAGGTCGGCCTGAATATCAGCGTGCCCATCTTTGACGGCTTCCTCAAAAAAAGCCAGATCCAGCAAGGTAATATCGAACTGCTCAAAATCGCCGAGGACCGCCGGCAACTTCAGCAAAACCTCCAGTTCCAGTACGGAAATGCCCGCAGACAGTTGCAAAGCACCTGGAACTCACTCTCCGTACTAAAAGAAAACCAGCAAGTGGCTGAAGAAATCTATTCGGTCACGCGCAAACGGTTCGAACAAGGCGTCGCTTCCATTACCGAAGTACTAACCGCAGAACGCACCATGCGGGAGGTGCAGTCCTCCTACCTGGCCACGGTACTGCAGTATAATCTCGCCTTAATAGACTTAGAATACGCTAATGGCAATATGCTCCAACTCTTCAATTAAAACCGGGAAACCGTCATGAAAAAAGTATTGAACATCATCATCTATCTGGCCGTTTTCAGCGCTATTGGCGGCGCCATTTACTGGAAGCTCGGCCAAAACAAACAACAGATCGAAAAACGCGCCAAAATCGCCCAAACGCGCAACGATATCATTCCGGTAAGGGTAGCAGCGGTATCCCGCCAAAAATTAAATGCCGACTTCTCGGTGAGCGGAACCTTCCAACCCTATCAGCAACTTGCAGTCATTTCAGAAGTACAGGGGAAAATCACCCAGCTCAACTATAAAAACGGCGACTTCGTACAGGCCGGCGCTATCCTCCTCAGCTTGGACAACGAAGCCATCCAAATCCAGATGGATATCGCCAAAGTCAACCTCGCAAAATCAGAAAAAGACCTGGGCCGCCTCAAAAACCTGCTCGGCGAGGGCGGGATCACCCAGCAACAAATTGACGATATACAAAATGCGGTCGAAAACCTCAAAGGCCAGATCCGAACCCTCGACAAACAGATGCGCACTACCCAGGTCAAGGCTCCTATCTCGGGAACCGTCACCGGGCGCATGGTCGAAAAGGGGGCTTTCGTCGCTCCTGCTATGAAAATCCTCGATATCGTGAATGTGAACCGACTCAAAATGGCCGTTTACCTGACAGATGAAGAGGTCTTTCAAGTCAGAAAAGGCCAAAAGGTAGATATCGTACCCGACTTATACGCTGGTGCAAGGCTCTCGGGCATCGTCACTTTTATTGATGTCCAGGCAGACAACTCGAAGCGATTCCTCGTAGAAGTCGAACTCCCCAATCCCTCCTCCTCGCCCCTGAAAGCAGGTATGGCCGGTAGAGCGTATTTCTCATCAGGCAAACAGACGGATGTCCTCGCTCTGCCCCGCGAGTGCGTAGTCGGCAGCGTGCGCGATGCAAGTGTTTTTGTTGTCCTTGCAGATAAGGCAGTGCTCAGACCCGTACAACTAGGCAGGATTTTTGGTGGATATGCTGAAATACTGGGCGGACTGAAAGAAGGAGACCAGGTAGTCATCTCCGGCCAAATCAACCTCCAGGACGGGACGAAAATCACTGTACAGGAAGATTTAACCGCAGGCAAATAACTTCTAAATCATCGCGCTATGTCTATTACCGAAATCGCCATAAAACGCCCTTCGCTGATTATCGTTTTCTTTACGGTGCTCACCGTCCTGGGGTTAATCTCCTATTCGCGGCTGAGCTATGAACTCATCCCAAAATTCGACGCGCCACTCGTCTTTATCTCCACCGTCTATCCCGGTGCATCGCCAGGCGAGGTCGAAAACAATGTGACCAAAAAAATCGAAGATGCCGTCTCTTCCCTGGAAGGTATCATCAGCATGCGCTCGACCTCTTTTGAGAGTGTCTCGACCGTTGTCCTGGAATTTAAGCAAGGTACCGATGTCAATATCTCCCTGCAGGATGCCCAGCGAAAGCTCAGCGCAGCAGAATCGACACTCCCAGAAGATAGCGATGCTCCCGTCCTGTCAAAATTCAGCTCGGGTGAATTTCCCATCATGAACATCGGCGCTACGGGCAACCTGCCGCCTACCCAGCTCTACGACCTGCTCAAGCAACGGGTCAAGCCAGTATTGTCCCGTGTAGATGGCGTCGGACAAGTCACACTCGTAGGTGGACAGGAACGGGAAATCAAAGTGCTCGTCAACCGCGATAAGCTCCAAAGCTATGGCCTCTCCCTGCTCCAGCTCGTACAGGCCGTCCAACAAGCCAACCTCGAATTCCCTACCGGAAAAATCAAAAGCGAAGATGCCCAAATCCTCGTCCGCCTCTCCGGAAAACTCCTCGACCTCAACGACCTCCGGCAGTTGGTAATTGCCAACAGCCCCCGTACCGGCTCCCCTGTGCGTATGCTCGATGTTGCCGAAATCCGGGACGAGCCCAAGGAAGCCCAGGATGTTAACCGCCTCAACGGGGTAAGCTCCATTGGCCTCATCATCCAAAAACAAACTGATGCCAATTCCGTGGCCGTTTCGAATGGTATCAAAAACGAAATGGCAAGACTGGAAGAAGAATATCAAAACCAGGGCCTGAAATTCAAGATCGCCTCCAATGCCAGCGACTTTACCCTCGAAGCCGTTGATGCTGTAGTCCATGATATCGGACTGGCAGTAGTCCTGGTAGCCCTTGTTATGCTGGTCTTCCTGCACAGCCTGCGCAACTCGCTCATCGTCATGGTCGCCATCCCGGCCTCTCTTGTGGCTACCTTCATCGGTATGTACATCTTCGGCTTCACCCTAAACCTGATGACCCTGCTGGCCATGTCCCTGGTCATCGGCATCCTCGTGGACGATAGCATCGTGGTACTCGAAAATATTTACCGCCACCTTGAAATGGGTAAAAACCGACGAAAAGCAGCACTCGACGGCAGAAATGAAATCGGCTTTACAGCACTCTCGATCACCCTGGTGGATGTCGTCGTCTTTGTGCCCCTCGCATTGTCAGGCGGAATCGTCGGTAATATCATGGGCCAGTTTGCCTGGGTGGTCGTTTTCTCTACCCTCATGAGCCTCCTGGTTTCTTTCACGGTCACTCCTATGCTGGCCTCCCGCTTTTCCAAACTGGAGCATTTGAGCAACCGTAACTTCTTTGGCATTTTTTTCATCGGTTTTGAAAAGATGCTCGACCGCCTTACAGAACGGTATGGCAAAATTGTAGAATGGTCGCTCAACCACAAATTCATTATTATGACGGCAACCCTCGTCCTCTTCCTCGGATCTTTCGGGCTGGTTGGCGGTGGGTATATCGGTACGGCCTTCTTTAACCAAAGCGACCAGGGTGAGTTTATCATGAAACTGGAGCTGCCAAAAGATGCTACGCTAAAAGAAACTAACCTCGCTGCACAGGATGCCGAACAAGTAATCCGACAGAAACCGGAGGTGGTAAATGTATTCTCTACGATCGGTCGTACCACCGGCCTCCTGAGCCAGAGTACCCCCTACCTTGCAGAAGTCAATGTCAAAATGGTACCCAAAGAAGAACGCGCCGACCGGGCCGATGTCTATGCCCAAAGGCTTCGGGACGAACTGGAGCGTGCCCTTCCAGGGGTGAAAGTCAGTACAAGCCAGGTGAGTTTCTTCGGCGGGGCAGATGAAGCTCCCATTCAGATTATCGTGAGCAGCACCGACCTGGACAAGGCCATGACTTATGCCAAAGTCGTGGAAGATGAGGTGAAGCAAACACCCGGAACAGTGGCAGTTGACCTCTCGGTAGAAGAAGGGAACCCTGAACTAAAAGTCAATATTGACCGCGATAAAATGGCAGAACTCGGCCTCAATCTGCAGGTCGTCGGTGCTACCATGCAAACGGCTTTCAGCGGTAATACCAACGCAAAATTCCGCGATGGCGCATTCGAATACGATATTAATATCCTGTTGGACGATTTCGACCGGAAAAGCCTGGAAGATGTCGCACAGCTTTCCTTCACCAACAACCGAGGGGAAGAAGTCCGCCTCGAACAGTTCGCAGATATCGTACAAACAACCGGGCCTTCAAAACTCGAACGCAAAGACCGCGTCTCATCGGTTACCGTAAACTCCCAGGTCATCGGACGGCCCACAGGTACGATCGGAGAAGAGATAAAAGCGCGTATTGCCAAAAATCCGCCGCCCCCCGGCGTGACCATCGCCTACGACGGGGAATTGAAATTCCAGGCAGAAGGATTCGGTGCCCTCGGGATTGCTTTCGGTGCAGCGATCTTATTCGTGTATCTGATCATGGTCGCCCTCTATGACAACTGGGTGTACCCCCTCGTCGTATTATTCTCGATACCAGTGGCGATCGTAGGCGCCCTGCTTGCAATGGCCCTGGCGATGCAAATCCTCGATATCTTCTCTATCGTAGGAATTATTATGCTGGTGGGGTTGGTGGGTAAAAATGCGATATTGCTCGTGGACTTCACCAACCAGCTAAAGGAAGAGGGCAAAAGCACTTTCGACGCACTCGTCGAATCCGGCAAAATCAGGCTCCGTCCTATCCTCATGACTACAATCGCCATGGTGTTTGGGATGTTACCGATCGCACTGGCCAAAGGCGCCGGGGCCGAATGGAAAAATGGCCTCGCCTGGGCGCTCGTCGGTGGATTGACCAGCTCCATGCTCCTCACCCTTGTGGTAGTGCCCGTGGCATATTATATGGTAGATGCTGCTGGCTATTTCGTTGCCAGGCTACGAAAAAAATCTGATACCTATCCACCGTTGCGTACTTCGCGAAACGAGGCCTTGAAAAATATGAAGGATGTCGCACACTTAAATTAAAATGGTCAAAAGGATCCCTTCGGTCAATAGCCATAAGATCTTTTTGCCATCGGAATACCCGGTAATAAAATACAGTCTCAAAAGTGCGAAATGTCACAGCATTAATAAGTGCCCGCAATTAACTTTGCAGAAATTTTGCTCACTTTACTGCCTCATTAAACGCTAAAGTCATGTATTTCAAACACTTTTACGATAAAGATATTGCCCAGGGCGCATTCCTGGTAGGCTGCCAGGCCACGGGCGAAGCCGCCGTTATTGATGCACACCGGGATATCCAGATGTTCCTGGACGATGCTGCGGCCAATAAGCTCAAAATCGTGGCGGCTTTCGAAACCCATATACATGCAGACTACCTCTCCGGCATCCGCGAAATTGCAAATGCGACCGGTGCAACGGTGTATCTGTCGGACGAAGGAGATGCCGACTGGAAATATCATTATGAAGGGGTAAAAATATACGACGGCAGTGAGATAAAAATCGGCAATATCACGATCAGGGCAGTCCATACGCCCGGTCATACGCCAGAACACATGTCCTATCTGATCACGGACGGAGGGTTCACCAGTGCTCCCGGATATTTTCTGACCGGCGACTTCGTTTTTGTAGGTGATATCGGCCGCCCCGACCTCCTGGATGAGGCTGCAGGGGCTCATGATACGCGCTTCCTGGGTTCAAAACTGATGTTCGAATCCCTGAAGAAAAACTTCCTTAACCTTCCGGATTATATACAGGTATGGCCCGGCCATGGTGCCGGGAGCGCATGTGGTAAATCCCTCGGTGCTATTGCGAGCACTACAATCGGCTACGAGCGCAATTTCTCCTGGTGGGGAAGGATGGTCGAGCAAGGGGCGTATCAGGATTTCGAAAGTTTCCTGCTGTCGGAGCAGCCTGACGCACCCCTCTATTTTGCACGCATGAAGCGCATGAATAAAGCTGGTGCTCCAATCCTGGGCCCTTTGAAAGCCCTCAGGCACTTTTCTTCTGCAGAAATTGCCGCTAAAGTCGGAAAGGAAATCCTGTTCATCGACTCGCGGCCAATGGATATCTTCCGCAGGGAGGGCGTGGAAAACGCTTATAATATCCCCTGGAACAGCAAATTCCTCACCTATGCTTCCTGGGTTATTGATCCGGAAGTGGACAAGCGCGGGATCGTCCTTTTCGCCGCATCGGCTCAGGAAGCAGATCAGATGCGCCGCATGCTTATCCGCGTCGGTATTGACCAGACCATAGGTTTCGTAACAGAGGTGGATGGACTCAAAAAAGCACAAGTAAAACTAGTCGGCCCGGAAACCCTCAATGATATGAAAGATGCCTATATTCTGGATATCCGCGCACTGACGGAATATAACGACGGGCATATTCCAGGCGCCCATCAGCTTCACGGCGGCAGGGTAATGTGGAACCTCGATAAATTGCCAAAAGACAGGCCATTGGTCACACACTGCAAGGCAGGCCCACGCAATACTGTGGTTTCGAGCGCGCTACGATCTGCAGGTTTCGATAATGTAATTGAACTAAACGGGGGGTATGATGCCTGGGCGGAAGCACATGCTGTTGCCCATACCTGATACCTGCCAATCAGGAAGCATCGGATGGACAAAAAAGCCCAATTTTGCCCGTGATGGTCGCGCCGCAACAAGCCTAATAAGTATCCATCACCGTAACCTTTTTAAGGTCTTCGTTTGTTAGAAATACCGACTTTCCCGGCTTGAATGTTATCCGGCGGGTTTCGCCCGGAAGGAGGTCGAAATAATTATCGGAAAACTGCCCATCGGCGGTGGGGAAGTCCAGCATGATATTCTTCGCCAGACGCTCCGCACTGACCTCGATCCAGTAGTTCTGACCATCCTCCATTAAGCCAACATTTGTGCGAAGCCCCGGGTCCTTAGGCAGGGACAGGCTTTTGACCGGCTGGAAGTAGTGCAGGGAGCGGGCAAGGGTTTCCTCCCCACGCTTCAAGATGAGTTCGAGTACCCGCTCTTTTCCATTGGCGCCCCCCCGCAGCTCCGTCAAAGGGATATTTGCAGCGGCAAAAGCACAGTTTTCGGGCATCTGTACCTGATAGGAACGGTTTTCCAGGACGTTGCCTTTGAAATCAAGTACCTGAAGGTCTAAACTTGCCGAAAGCGAATCTTTCAAGTCTGAAACAACGTGCAACTGCAAAAAGCCATTTTTTTCCTGTGCAACCAGAATTACCGGCTCGAATGCCTTCTTTATAAAATAATGCATTGCCTTCCAGCGCTGGAAGTAGTCCATCCCCGACCAGGAGGCCACCGGCCAGCAATCGTTGAGCTGCCAGTACAAAGAACCCATATTATAGGGCATGGCGCTGCGGTGTGCCTCGATGGCCATTTTGATTCCCTCCGCCTGGAGGAGCTGCGCCAGATAGACAAAGTGGGGAAATTTTTCCGGAACGTGGTAATAATGGCGAAGGCCACGGGTCATGCGGTCATTCCCTACAAAAGACCGTTGGTGGGCGCTCATCACCTCTGAATTGATTTCCAGGTCTTCGGGCAGCGCATAGCTCATAATCGTCTTCATCTCGGGAAACGACTGAAAACCGTATTCGCTCATAAACCGGCCGATATGCTCATAAAAAGCGGTGAAAGGCGTATCACTCTGCCATACGCCCCAGTAGTGGATATCCCCTGCCGGGGTGTTGTTGCCGGCATGTTCCCCAGGTTTGTAATAAGGTGAGCTTGGCCAGTAAAACATCCCCGGATGATGTGTACCGACAACGGCAGGCAGCATCTCGTGAAACACATTTTCGTATGCCTCCCAGATGTACTGTCTTTGCGCCTTATTGTACTTCTGTTTCCAGCCCCAGCCCCGGAATTCACTGAAATTGGCCCAGGCAACATCTATCTCATTGTTCCCGCACCAAAGCGCGATGCAGGGACGGTTGCGCAAACGGCGCACATTATAGACCGCCTCGGCTTCGACACGTTCCAGAAACCCGGCATCTCCGGGGTACATCGAACATGCGAACATGAAATCCTGCCATACCAGGATGCCGTTTTCATCGCATAAATCGTAAAAAATATCTTCTTCGTAAAAACCTCCGCCCCATACCCGCAGCATATTCATATTCGCTTCCACCGTCGAGGCGATCATCCGCCGGTAATGTTCTTGTCCAACCCGTGGGATAAACAAGTCATTGGGGATGTAATTGGCCCCCTTGGCAAAAACGGGGCGGCCGTTCAGCTCAAAATAAAAAGAACTTCCCCCTTTGCCATCGGCATCAGGGGTCTGGACGACCCGTATTGTACGCAAACCCACGCGATGGCCGACTTTATCCAGAACTTCCCCTCCGCTCAGCAGGCGGGCTTCAAGCGGGTACAAAAAAGGCTCACCTAACTCCTTCGTCCACCAAAATACAGGATTTTCAATGCCAAACAATACATTAATCGTATGCCTGCCCGCTTCGAGAGGAAGTGCCTGCATGGCAATTATCGAATCCCCGGACCAGATTTCGAGCGTATAATTGCCGCTTTGCAGGATTCTGGCTTCGCACACCGCTGTCATGCGGGCTTTTTCCTGATTAAGGGAATCCTGCCGAAAAAAAACGTCTTCCAGCCGTGCAGAATTCCAGAAGCGCAGTTGAACAGGCCGCCAAATCCCGATGCTCACCAGCCTGGGGCCCCAGTCCCAGCCAAAGTGGTAGCCCGGTTTGCGCAGGAACACACTCACCCGGTGGTCGCCAAGGCCACCATTCTCCGATTGATCATTGACGGCGGGCAGCGGGAAACCATGCTCTGCCAGCTTCTTCAGCCCAACAGCCGTCGGAGACCGGAAGAAGACCCGCAACTGATTCTTCCCGGGTTTTAGTAAGGCCTTGACCTCCCGTTCCCAGGAAACAAAAAAATTATCCGCCTCAATAATCAGGGAGTCGTTGAGATAAACTGCAGCATAGGTGTCCAGGCCAAGAAATTCCAGTTGTGCAGCATCATATTCCAACATTTCCGGAGCAACCTCAAACTCCAGCGTGTACTCCCAGTCCACCTTATCCACCCATTGCACCTCGCGCTCGTTGACACGGTAGTAGGGGTCTTCGATTTTTCCATTAGCCAGCAAATCGGTATGTACCGTTCCCGGAACAGTCGCGGGCATCCAGTATTCCTGGCCATCCTGGTGGAACTGCCAGGTGCCGTTTAAAGACATCACACGCATAGCGCTTATGTTTTGGGCTTCACTACCTGTGGCCAGGCAGAGGAAGGTCAAGGCAAAGGTGAAATATTTCAGCATTTATTCAAAGGTTTCATTTGGCTTGGTGCCTATCCGGAAACTTCTCAAAGAAAGTCGAAAAAGAGCAATTTTTGCGCGGCTCTGCGTAAAAAGTTATATATATCGCTGCGCTTTGGTACAAAATTTTATCCGGGATTGTGTATAAAGTATTTCGCCACCTTCGATATCGAAACAATAGGTCAAAAAAAAGCTTTTTTTCCTGATTTTATGCGGCAAAATTACGAAACCGTATTCGACTGAAATATTGTTTGGCAGCAGCAGTTGCCTTTGATGAAAAAAGCACCTTCTTACACCACCTCTGCCGAAGGGGAGGATTATCTATTGGCAAAAATGACAGATTTGTAAATAGTAGCCAGTACCACGCTTAACGTCCTCAGGAATGAAGGGAAAAGCGGTCTATGATTTTGTCGCACGCTTCGTCCAGCAGGAAGAACGTTGGCTCGAAGCCGTCGTCGTCATTGTATGGATCGGCAACTTCCATGGGTTGTCCATGGGCGGCATCGAGGATTAGCCGTACTTTTTGCCTGCGGGCAGCATCCGGTGCCAGGCGGAGCAGATCGGCATAGTTGGACGCATCCATGGCCAGTATCAGGTCGAAATGGTCAAAGTCGGAAAGATAGAACTGCCGGGCACGCTGCCCACTGATATCTATCCCATATTTTGCCGCCACCGAAATAGAGCGCCTATCGGGCTTTTCACCGCTGTGCCACCCCCCTGTACCAGCAGAATCTACTTCCCATTCCAGCTTCAGCTGTCCGATTTTATCCCGCATGATCCCTTCTGCAAGTGGGGAGCGGCATATATTACCCAGGCATACCATCAGGATTTTCATTAAATATTGCTTTGATTGTTACTTTTTTCGCTATGAATAACAAATATTTGTGCCTAAATAAGAGAAATCCCCGGAAAATAGTTACCCAAAAAGCATTTTTATAATTTTTTCACATGAAAATTATCATAGCAGGCGCGGGGGACATGGGCTTCCATCTCGCCGAGCTCCTCTCCTACGAGAATCAGGACATCATCCTGATTGACAATAGCCAGGAAGTGCTCGATTATGCCAATTCCCATCTGGATGTGCTTACCATACGTGGCGATTCCGCTTCGAGCCGTATCCTTGAACAGGCCGATGTAGAAGATGCCGATCTCGTACTGGCCGTCACGACCTCAGAAACCACCAACCTGATTACGGCCATGCTGGCCAAGAAAATGGGTGCCCGGCAGACGGTCGCACGGGTTGCACGTCCGGAATATATCGAGCCCGCACAAAAAGAAATCTTCCGACAGCTCGGCGTTGACTCGGTCATGTCCCCGCATGACCTGGCAGCAGAAGAAATCAAACGCCTGGTACGCCAGTGCTCCTTTACCGATGTGTTCGAGTTTGAAGATGGAAAAATCAACCTGGTGGGTATCTCCGTTACCGATAACTCCCTTTTGCTCGGTAAAAAAGTCGGGGATTTCAAGACCTGGGATTCAGGGGTCATGCTGAAACCCATCGCTATCCTACGCGGCGCGCTGACCATCATCCCGGAAACAGAAACCGTCCTGCAACGGAATGACCACGTGTATTTCCTGGCCGACCACAACAACATCTGTAAAGTCGAGGAACTCGCAGGCGCCCAAAAAACAAAGGTCAGGAATATTATGATCGTGGGAAGTACCCCCCTCGCACTGGCTACTGCCAAACGACTCGAAAAAGATTACAATGTCACCCTCATCGAAAAAGACAAAGGCCGCTGCAGGGAGCTCTCCGAAGAGCTCAATGCCACCCTCATCATCAACGGGGACTCCAGCAATATTGACCTCCTGGAAGAGGAAGGGCTCGACAATACCGATGTCTTTATCGCCCTTACCCCCAACTCTGAAACCAATATCATCACCAGTCTTACGGCCAAGAGCAGAGGAGTCGCCAAGACGATCGCCCAGGTAGAAAATAAGGAATATATTCACCTCTCTCACGAAATCGGAGTGGACACCCTCATCAATAAAAAACTCATCGCCGCCAATAATATTTTCCGCTTCGTGCGGAAAGGCAAAATCGAGGCCATCACCAGCCTTCACGGAGTGGACGCAGAGGTGATCGAATTTGTCCTGCACAAACAAAACCAACTGACGCGAAAGCCGCTTCGCTCCCTGCCTTTTCCAAAAACCGCCCTCGTCGGAGGCGTAATCCGGGGGGATAAAGGGATACTGCCCAACGGTGATTTCCAACTCGAGGTCAATGACAAGGTCATCGTTTTTGCACTGCCCGAAGCGATTGGAAAAGTCGAACAGCTCTTCCGCTAAAAAGGTTATCCGAATCATGATCAACACTGGTATCATCTTCCGCGTCCTGGGGTTCTTGTTACTGCTCATCTCCCTGCTCATGTTCAGTAGCCTGCCGGTATGCTTTATTTTCAATAGCGGCGACCACCTGGCCATCATCTATTCCGGCTTGATCTGTGCCGTCACGGGGGGGCTTTTTGTTATCTTCAGTCCACGCAAAAATCCCGGTATCCGCAAACGGGAAGGCTACCTCATCGTTGTGTCGGGTTGGGTTGCAATGTCCCTCTCCTGTATGCTGCCGTACCTGTTCAGCAGAGAAATCCCCAATGTGGCAGATGCGATTTTTGAAACGGTTTCCGGCCTCACGACTACGGGTGCTTCGGTCCTCACCGATATCGAGGCCGTTTCCTATGGCATCCTGTACTGGCGGAGCATGACCCACTGGATCGGCGGGATGGGGATTATCGTCCTCACCGTGGCCATCTTTCCCCTCCTCGGCATCGGCGGGATCGAACTATTTGTCGCCGAAGCGCCCGGCCCGACTTCCGAAAAACTGCACCCCCGTATCCAGGAAACCGCAAAACGCCTTTGGCTAATCTATGTCGGCTTTACAGCCATACTGATCGGCTTGCTCAAAATTTTCGGGATGAGCTGGTTCGATGCCTTTAACCATGCCTATGCCACCATGGCCACAGGCGGCTTTTCAACCCGAAACGCAAGTATTGATGCCTTCCCCAGCCTGCCAATCCAATATACCCTCATCCTGTTTATGTTCCTGGCCGGCAGTAATTTCTCCATGCTTTACCTGGCACTGAAAGGAAAACTGGCCAAGGTCTGGGGAAACGAAGAGTTCAAAGCCTACCTGATTTTTACACTTTTTGTCTCCGTTCTCATCGCGGCCCATCTGTACCGCAATCACGGTTATGCCCCCGAACCGGCATTCCGGGACAGCCTGTTCATGGTCGTCTCGGTAATGACTACTACAGGCTTCGTCATCGCAGATTATACGGATTGGGGTAACGCGGCAATCATGGTGTTCTTTATCCTCCTGTTTATCGGAGGGTGTGCGGGTTCTACGGCCGGCGGTATAAAAATCATCCGCAACCTGGTTTTTTTTAAAAATTCTTACCTCGAATTCAAACGCATCATTCACCCGCGTGCGATCGTGCCCCTGAAAATCAATGGAGAGGTCGTACCACCCCGGATTATGACCCATATCATTATCTTCCTGCTCCTCTATCTCATGGTTTTCCTGGGTGGCTCCATCGTCCTCGCCGCACTGGGCTATGATTTTATGACCGCAATGGGGGCAGTGGTAACCTGCCTCAGCAATGTCGGCCCGGGAATAGGCAAAGTTGGCCCGGTGGATAATTTCGGATGGATGAGCAATGCCGCAAAAGTAGTCCTATCCGGCCTCATGCTGCTGGGCAGACTCGAAATTTTTACGATATTGGTCTTATTCACCCCTTTCTTCTGGAAATCACATTAGCGTTGTTGAAGCAGATTGTGTAAAAAGCGAGGCTGTCTCACAAGTCCTTTGCCGCCGAAGGTGGCAGAATACCTATAAGACAGCCGCTAAAAAATATTATTTGGCAGCACCAGCTACGTTTGGCAGCGAAAAGGCCTATTTACACAACCCCGCACTGATGATACCGCAATAAGGTTGTTGAACTCTTCTTCAGAAATACTTATTTTGCAGAAAGTTTGTGGGTACATAACAACCACCTGTAAACATGCCTTAAAATCCTGTTGCGTATGCCTATCTCGCACGGCGACTATCTCTTCGCACTAATCCGTTCCCTGACCAAGGCAGAAAAACGGAACTTCCGCCTCTATGCCCGGCGTATCCAGGGGGAAGGCGATCTCAAATTCCTCCAGCTCTTCGATGTCCTCGAAAAGCAAACCAACTACAATGAAGAAGTACTGCTGCGCAAACTTAAAGGCACCAGCAAAAGCCAGTTCTCCAACCTCAAAAGACACCTCTACCAACATATCCTCACCAGCCTGCGCCTCGTACAACTCGGCAAAAGAGCCGAAATCCAGGTACGCGAATGGATTGATTATGCCGACGTCCTCTACGGAAAAGGGCTGTATATCCAGGCCCTCAAACTCCTCACAAGGGCAAAAACCCTCGCCATAAATATCAATAATGATCTCCTGCACCTCGAAATCGTCGAATACGAAAAACGCATCGAGTCCCGCCATATCACCCGAAGCCCTACCGAACGCATGGAAGGGCTGACCGAGGAAGCTTATTCCCGGAGCAGTATCTCAAAAACCATCGTCGAACTCTCCAATTTCAAACTCATCCTCCAGCGCCGATTCATCAATAATGGCCATGTGAAAAACCCCGGCGAACGGCTAAAGGCAGAGATGTTCTTTCAAAATTCCCTGCCGCGTATTGACCGCCAGAAACTTACCTTTTTTGAAAAAGTATATCTATACCAAACCTATTACTGGCAGCACTACCTCCTCCAGGAATACGATCAATGCCTGGAATATGCCAAAAACTGGATCAGCCTCTACGATAACGACCCCCGTATGATACAACCCGATGTGGATATGTTCCTCATCGGTATGCACCATGTACTAATCACCGCTTTCTACTGCCGGAACTATCCCGTCTTCTGTGAAACCCTGCAACGACTCGAAAATTTCCGCCAGGAACACTACCACCGCCTCGACTA
>Ga0315900_10002971_pt1 | contig 25232 bp, 23 predicted proteins | sample LakEriMetagenome_FD_203521 | JGI IMG/M metagenome (GOLD analysis project Ga0315900, IMG submission 203521) | Freshwater fungal communities from buoy surface, Lake Erie, Ohio, United States - Buoy 12 MA114 | ecosystem: Environmental > Aquatic > Freshwater > Lake > Lake biofilm | place: USA: Lake...
TGCTCGATCAAGGGTCGGCCCCGTCAAGCGGCCCGACGGCGCCCGCCGGGGCGGACCCGTCCGGACAGACCGTCGCGGTCGTCGGTGCAGGCTGGTCGGGCCTCGCCGCGGCCGTGCGCCTGACCCGCGCCGGCTTGCCGGTCGTGCTGGTGGACGCGGCCCCGCAAGCCGGCGGTCGGGCTCGTGGCGTCGAGATCGCGCTCGCCGGACGACGGGTGCGCGTCGACAATGGCCAGCACCTGATGGTGGGGGCCTACGATCAGTGCCTGGCGCTCGCGCGCCTGGTGGGCGCCCCGCGCGACGCGCTGAAACGCCAGCCGATGCGACTGCGCGCAACCGACGGACTGCGCCTCGAGGCGCCGCCGCTTCCCGCACCGCTGCACCTCGTCGCAGCGCTCGCCACGGCGCGAGGAATCGGCCTTGCGCAGAGGCTCGCGCTGGCCTCGCTGCTGGCTCGCGCGAGGCTGCGCGGCTGGCGCTGCCCGCCCGACACCCCGACCGTGCACGACTGGCTGCAGCGCGGCGGGCAGTCGCGCGATCTCCAGCGACGTTTCTGGGAACCCCTGTGCATCGCGATGCTCAACACCGCCCCAGGGCAAGCCTGCGCGCGGACTTTCCTGCATGCGCTGCGCGACACGCTCGGCGGCGCACGCGACGCCGCCGACTTCCTGCTGCCCACGGCCACGCTGGACGAAGTCCTGCCCGTGCCAGCGCTGCGCTATCTGCGCGAGGCCGGGGCCGAGCTCGCGCTGCGCACCACGGTCAACGCCCTGCAGGCCGAGCGTCTCGGTGGCTGGCGCCTGATGACCAGCCGCGGCGAACGCCGGGTGCACTCGGTGATCCTCGCGATGCCGCCCGGCATGCAGGCCAGGCTGCTCGAGACGCTCGCCCCCGCCGAGGCGGCGATCGCGACGGCGACACGGCTGCGGGCCTTCGAGCACGAGGCCATCGCCACCGTCTACTTCGCGTGGCCGGCCGAGGTCGCGATGCGCGTGCCGGCGATGCTGATGCTCGCCGAGGAGCCGGCGGCAGGCGGCTGGGGCCAGTGGCTCTTCGCGCGGGGGGTGGTCGAGGGCCTCGCGCTGGGGGCCGTCGTGGTCAGCGCGCACGACCGGCTCGCGGTCGATCCGGCCTCCCTGGTGCGCACGGTCGGCACGCAACTCGTGCGCCAGACCGGACTGCCCACACCGCTCGACGGGCGGGTACTGGTCGAAAAGCGCGCCACCTTCCGGTGCACGCCGGCGCGCCCGAGGGTCGCTGCACAGAGCATCGACGGTCAGCAGCTGCCTTGGCCGGACCTGTGGCTGGCCGGTGATCATGCCTGGGCCGACTACCCGGCCACCCTGGAGGCGGCCGTGCGCAGCGGCCTTGCGGCCGCCGACGGTGTACTGCGCGAAAGCGCCGCACGCGGGCGCCTGCCGGATCAGCTGTCGGCGCGGATCGCCCACGCCGGATAGAGCGTCGCCACCATCGGGCCTCGCGCATCCCATGCGCGGCAGCCGTCGAGCACGCGGCCGGGCTCGCCGTTCAGGCGCACCGGCTGGTCGTCGCCCTCGTCCTCGGGCCATCCCTGCATCGTCTGGAAGGCGACGGTCGCCATCGGAAACAGCAGCTCGCGCAGGTGGGTGCAGCCCGCGACCCCGCCGACGCGCGCCTGGACCGCCTTGCGCCATCCCGGGCCCACGCTGCAGCCGACCAGCGACTGGAAGGCCGGCTGCGCGCCAAGGCACGCCCCGTAGGGATGCGCCGGCATCGATACCTCGATCGCGCGTACGATCATGCCGGCATCGAGCGTGAGTCGTATCAGCATGTCGTGCACCGGATCGCCTGCCGCGCGAAGGCCGCGCTCGGGCTCGCGGGTTGCGTAGGCCTTGGTATCGACCAGCCGGGCCTCGATGTCCCAGAGCCCGTCGTCGCGGCGATAGCCCTCGCAGACGATGCGACGGGCGTGCATGGAGCGCCGGGGCGCCGGGGTTGACAGCGACATCTCGTTCATTCCTCCCACGCGGCGCGCAGCGCCTCGTCGATGCGATCGAGGCCCGCGACAGCGAGCCCCTCGAGCGGCTTGCGCGGCAGGTTGGCGCGAGGCACCAGCGCGCGCGAAAAGCCCAGCTTGGCGGCCTCGCGCAGCCGCTCCTGTCCGCGGGGCGCCGGCCGGATCTCGCCCGCGAGGCCAACCTCGCCGAATACCGCGAGCCCACGCGGCAGCGCCCTGCCCTTCAGCGAGGATGCGACCGCCAGCACCACCGCGAGATCGGCCGCCGGCTCGGCGATCCGGACACCGCCCACCGCGTTGACAAAAACATCCTGATCGTAGAGCGCGATGCCGGCGTGCCGATGCAGCACGGCCAGCAGCAGCGCGAGCCGGTTGTGCTCGAGCCCTACCGTGAGACGCCGCGGATTCGGCACGTGCGCGGTATCGACCAGCGCCTGGATCTCGACGAGCAGTGGCCGGCTGCCCTCCTGCGTGATCAGCACGCAGGCGCCCGGCACCGGCTGGGCGTGCTGCGACAGGAAGAGCGCCGAGGGATTCGCGACCTCGCGCAGCCCGCGATCGGTCATCGCGAACACGCCGAGCTCGTTGACCGCGCCGAAACGGTTCTTGAAGGCGCGAACCAGCCGATGCGACGAGTGGGCATCACCCTCGAAGTAGAGCACGGTGTCGACCATGTGCTCGAGCACGCGCGGGCCCGCCAGGGTGCCCTCCTTGGTGACATGTCCGATCATGACGATCGCGCTGCCGAGCTGCTTGGACAGGCGTGTGAGCTGCGCGGCGCACTCGCGGACCTGCGACACCGAGCCCGGTGCCGCGGCCAGCTGCTCCGCGTAGAGCGTCTGGATGGAGTCGATAACCACCACCGCTGGTCGCGTGCGCTCGACTTCGGCGACGATCTTCTCGAGCGCGATCTCGGTGAGCAGCGGCAGCGCCTCGGCCGCCAGCCCCAGCCGGCGCGCGCGCAGCGCGACCTGACCGGCCGACTCCTCGCCCGAGACGTAGAGCACAGGGTGACTCGCGCAAAGATGGGCGAGCGCCTGCAGCAACAGCGTCGACTTGCCGATGCCGGGGTCGCCACCGATGAGCACGACCGAGCCAGCCACCAGCCCGCCGCCGAGGACCCTGTCGAACTCGTCGCTGCCAGTGCCCAGGCGCTCGATGGACTCCGTGGCGACCGCGCCGAGCAGTTGCACGCCAGCCGCCGGCGCAAGGCCCGCGAAGCGGTGACGCCCCGGGACGGCGCGTTCGGGTTCGGCGGTCTCCTGGAGCGTATTCCACTGACCGCAGTGGGGACACCTGCCGGCCCACTTGGGGGCGATGCCGGCGCACTCGGCGCACACGAAACGGGTGCGGGCCGCTTTCAAGGGATGCTCGGGCTCATGCGTCAGGATCCTCGAGCACCCGCATCACGCGCGGCGCGATCGCGCAGAGCAGCTCGTAGGCGATCGTGCCAGCCGCCGTCGCGACATCGTCGACCGGGATGGTGTCGCCCCAGAGCTCGACCGTATCGCCCGCCTGCGCCTGCGGCACCGGATCGAGATCGACCGTGAGCATGTCCATCGAGACACGCCCGACCACCCGGGTGCGCACGCCGGCGACCGCGACCGGCGTTCCGGTGGGCGCGTGGCGCGGATAGCCGTCGGCGTAACCGCAGGCAACCACGCCCACGCGCATCGGCCGTTCGGCCACGAAGGCGCCGCCGTAACCCACCGCATCGCCGGGCTGCAGGTCCTGCACGGCCAGCAGACGGCTCTCGAAACTCATGGCGGGGCGCAGGCCCAGGGCCGCCGCCGTGCGATCGGCGCGAGGCGAGGCCCCGTAGAGCATGATCCCGGGTCGCACCCAGCCGGTGCGCGCGGGTGGGAAATCGAGCAGCGCGGCCGAATTGGCGAGCGAGCGGACCGCGTCCCCTTGCGGCAGCGCGGCCTCGAAGCGCGAGCGGGCCGGCTCGGCACCGCCGGGTTCGTCGGCGCGCGCGAAGTGGGTCATCCAGGCGATCGGGCCGACCGCGGGCGCGGCAGCGAGGCGGTCCGCGGCCCGGGCGAAGGCCGCAGGCGAAAAGCCGAGCCTGTTCATGCCGCTGTTCATCTTGAGGAAGACCGCGATGCGCGGACCGGCCGGCGAGCGCATCAGCCATTCGATCTGCCGCGGCTCATGGACGACCAGCGACAGATCGAGGCGGCGAGCCTCGTGGACATCGGTGTCGTCGAAGGCACCCTCGAGCATCAGGATGGGACCGCGCCAGCCCGCGCCGCGCAGACGCGCCGCCTGATCGAATTCGACGAGCGCCAACCCGTCGGCCTCGTCGAGGCCGCGCAACGCCGCCAGCAACCCGTGCCCGTAGGCATCGGCCTTGACCACAGCCCAGATGCGGCAGCCCCCCGCCGCGCGCCTGGCGAGGGCGAGGTTCGCCCGCAAGGCTGCGGGGCGGATCCGGACGAGGCAGGGACGCGGCATGGGTGCAGCGAGGAACACTAGCACAGCCGCTCCGGGAGCGCCGGCGCCCCCGGCGAGGCCGCGGGCGGGATGCTCGAACCTTCGTGGTATAACGGCGCGCCCGTCGTCGCGGCGGTCCCCGGGGGTTCCATGAAGCGCGGCTTCTACACGATCATGGCAGCGCAGTTCTTCTCGTCGCTCGCCGACAACGCGCTGCTGATCGCGGCGATCGCGCTGCTCGTCGAGATGCACGCGCCGGACTGGATGAAGCCGCTGCTCAAGCTGTTCTTCACCATCTCGTACGTGCTGCTCGCTCCCTTCGTGGGCGCGTTCGCCGACTCCATGCCCAAGGGCCGGGTCATGTTCATCACGAACCTGATCAAGGTCAGCGGCTGCGCGCTGATGTTCTTCACGATCCACCCGCTGCTCGCCTATGCGGTGGTCGGCTTCGGCGCCGCGGCCTACTCGCCCGCCAAGTACGGCATCCTCACGGAACTGCTGCCACCGGAAAAGCTGGTCGCCGCCAATGGCTGGATCGAAGGCACGACGGTCGGGTCGATCATCCTGGGCACGGTGCTCGGGGGCGCGCTGATCAGCCCGGCAGTCTCGGGCTTCCTGCTGGCAGCCGATTTTCCGGGGATCGATACCGGGGTCGATACGCCCGCCGAGGCGGCCATCCTGGTGATCGCCGCGGTCTACGCGCTGGCGGCGACCTTCAACCTTCGCATCCCGGATACCGGCGCGCGCTACCCCGACCAGGAACGCAATCCGCTGCGGCTGGTGGGCGAGTTCGCGCACTGCTGCGCGGTGCTCTGGAAGGACCGCCTTGGACAGATCTCCCTCGCGGTCACGACGCTCTTCTGGGGCGCGGGAGCCACGCTGCAGTTCATCGTGCTCGAGTGGGCGCGCACGGCGCTCGGCATGCCCCTGAACAAGGCCGCCGTGCTGCAGGGCGTGGTCGCCGTCGGTATCGCGGTCGGCGCGGTGGTCGCCGCACGCTTCATTCCGCTGCGCGGCGCCCTCAGGGTGCTGCCGGTGGGCATCGCGATGGGCGTACTCGTGCCCACGATCACGCTGGTTTCCTCGCTCGGACCGGCCTACCCGATGCTCGTGCTGATCGGCGCCCTCGCCGGTTTCTTCGTGGTGCCGATGAACGCGCTGCTGCAGCACCGGGGCCATGTGCTGATGAGCGCAGGGCACTCCATCGCGGTGCAGAACTTCAACGAGAACCTGAACGTGCTGCTGATGCTCGGCCTTTATGCCCTGCTGATCGGTGCGGGCCTGCACATCTACCTGATCATCGTGATGTTCGGCAGCTTCGTGGCGCTCACGATGTTTTTCGTGCTGCTGCGCCATCGCGCCAATCAGCGGGAATTCGACGCGGAAGCCACGCTGCCGCAGGCCGGGCACTAGCTAGCGCGGCCCGGTCTTGCCGAAACCCAGGCGGTCGCGCGCCAGGCACAGGTCGGCCCAGGCCTTCGCCTTGTCGGGAAGGTTGCGCAGCAGGTAGGCCGGGTGGTAAGTCACCACGGCCGGAACGCCGCGCTCGCCGAGCCGGCATTCATGGACGCGGCCCCGAAGACTGGCTATCGACGCATCCGTGCCGAGCAGCGCCTGGGCCGCGAAACGGCCCATGACGAGCATGCCGTCGGGTGCCAGCAACTCGACCTGCCGCCGCAGGTAGGGCGCGCAATGCTCGACTTCGTCGGGCTCGGGGTTGCGGTTGCCCGGAGGGCGACACTTCAGCACATTGGTGATGAAGACATCGCGATTGCGGCTCATGCCCAGCGCCGCCAGCATCGCGTCGAGGAGACGGCCAGCCTGACCCACGAAGGGTTCGCCGCGCGCATCTTCCTCGGCGCCCGGCGCCTCGCCGACGATCAGCCAGCGCGCCTCGGTGGGCCCGACCCCGAAGACCGTCTGGCGACGGGTGCGGCAAAGGCCGCACCGGGTGCATCCGCGGACCGCGTCCCGAAGGCCGTCCCAGTCGAGGGAGCCAGCTGCCGACGCGACGGTCTCGGCAGGCTGCTCGGCCATGGTTGCGCCGGGCCGGGGTTCCGATGGGTGGGTGACCGAGCCAAAGATCACGGGATGTTCGACCCCCGGGGCCGCGCCCTCGGGGGCGACCATCGACGGCTTTTCCTGCCAGACCGGGCCGAGGCCGAGCGCTTGCCAGGCCCTGCGCTGCCGGGGCGTCATCGACCCGCTTCGCGATCGGTGCAGGCCGCGGCGTGCACGGGGGCCGGCAATTCGCGCCGCATGACGATCGCGTCCTCGCGGGACTGATCCCAGGAGGGGTAGTAGCGCCTGCGCACCCCCACCTGGCGGAAGCCGCTGCGAACATAAAGGGCCCTGGCCCGGTCGTTCGACGGACGTACCTCGAGGAACATGGCCTGCGACCCGCGTCCCGTCGCGCGCTCGCAGAGCCACGCGAGCAGGCGGCCACCGAGCCCCACCCCCTGCCACGCGCTGGCCACCGCCAGATTGAGCAGGTGCTCCTCGTCGAGGACCCGCATCAGCATCGCGTAGGCGATCAGTTCGCCGTCGCGCTCGAGGAGCCAGGCCTCGTGACCGGCGGCCAGCGAATCGGCGAAGTTGCCGGCTGTCCAGGGGAAGGGATAGACGCTGTTCTCGACCTCGATGACACCGACGATGTCGGTCTGGAGCATCGGCCGAAGGCACGAGCCCGAAGGCGCCCAGCCGGGCGTCCAGCCACTCATCGCGAACCCGCGGCGAGCAGTCGCTGCGCCGCCTGCTCGTCGACGTCGAGCGCGACCTTGTCGCGCACGTAGATCGGCGCCGCCTCGTCGGCTGGCAGCACGGCGCCGCGCTGCCAGGCGATGATCGCCAGCGCGACGAGCGCATCGGCACGCGCATGGGCATCGTCGATCACGCGGGCTCCAAGCTCGCCCGCCCGGGCGGCGAGCGCCGGGTAACGGCGGAAGGCGTCGCCCACGGCGACCCAGGCGGCCGCCGAGCCGCCCCGGGCGCCTGTCACACGCGCCGCGAAAGCATCGAGCTCGAGGGCCACCGACCCTGGATCGGCCAGCGCGGGCCGCGCCCCGGGATCGTCGAAGGCATCGGCCGGGCCCGACGAAGGCCCGGAGATCACCCGGGCGAAGTAGCACTGCCCCATCCGGGCGTCGATCGCCGCGAACACCGGCACACCCCCATGGGGCCAGGCCAGAGCGGCCAGCGAACCCACCGGCACGACCGGACAGCCTGCCCCGAGCGCGATGCCCTGCGCGACCCCGCAGCCGATGCGCAGCCCGGTGAACCCGCCGGGGCCGGCGTCGAAGGCGACCAGTTCGACATCGCGACAGGCGAGCCCCGACTGCGCCAGCAGGTCGGCGGCCATCGGAAGCAGACGCTGCGAGTGCCCGTTGCCGACCTTCTCGTCGCGCAGGTGGATGGCCCCCGCATGCTGCAGGGCAACCGAGCACCACGGGCCCGAGGTACCGACGGCGAGAATGGTGGGCTGCACGGCGCGGCGACGATTCGGCGAAGAGATACCGAGTTTAACCGGGTCGTCGGAGCGCGCGCCGGGTGGCGATCCCGGCGACGGGCTCAGCGGCCCGGCTCCGCCTCGGGCGGCGGGCGCATGGCTGCCCCGGAATCGGGAGCCGGCAGGTGGCGACGCCGGCGCTCCTCGCGAAGCATCAGCCGCAACTCACGGCGCTCCTCGGGGCTTAGCCGGTGCCAGCCTTCGGGGGTGCCCCATGACGCGGGATGATGCCGCTCACCGGGGGACTCGCGCCGGGCTTCCAGGGCACGCAGCCGGAGCTCGTCGCGCAGCCGGGCCCGCTCCTCGGGCGACAGCCGCTCGTGCATCCCGTGCGCGGCAGCCGGCACCGGTAGCGCCATCGCGAGGGCCAGCGCGACGAGAGGTGCCCGCAGCCGGGCCCGCAAGCTCGAGCCGGAAAACGACGAGGAAGTCGACATCCCGGCATTGTAGGACCCGGCCAGCGGCTGCCCGGGAACCAGGCTGCAACCGGGTGTAACAGGTCGCCTGCGGCCGGCCGCACCCGCGCGAGCCTCGGCGCGCCACCGCTATCATCGGGCGATGAACACCGTCAGCAGCGCCAACCGTCGTCGCGTGCTCGTCGTCGACGACGACCCGAAGCTGCGCGAACTGCTCCAGCGCTACCTCGCCACGCATCAGTTCGAGGTCAGCCTCGCGCACGACGCCGGCATGATGGATGGCCTGCTTCAGCGCCAGTCCTTCGACCTGATCATCCTCGACCTCATGCTGCCCGGCGAGGATGGCCTGTCGATCGTACGCCGGCTGCGGGGCAGCGGCCGTAGCACGCCGATCATCATGCTCACCGCCAAGGGCGACGACGTCGATCGCATCGTGGGCCTCGAGATGGGTGCCGACGACTACCTGGCCAAACCCTTCAATCCGCGCGAACTGGTCGCGCGCATCCACGCTGTGCTGCGCCGCCAGCCGCCGCCCGAGGCGCCCGGCGCGCCCGGCGGGGAAACCGCGCTCGTGGTGTTCGGCGAGTTCTCCCTCGATCTCGCGCGGCGACGGCTCACGCGCAACGATCAGCCGGTGCCACTGACGAGCGGCGAGTTCGCGGTGCTCAAGGTCTTCGCCCGTCATCCGCGACAGGCCCTCGGGCGCGACAGACTGATGCTGCTGGCCCGAGGCCGCCGCTACGGTGCCTTCGATCGCAGCCTCGACGTCCAGATCTCGCGCCTGCGCAAGCTTATCGAACCCGATCCGCAGCACCCTCGCTACATCCAGACGGTCTGGGGCGTCGGCTATGTCTTCGTGCCCGACGGCGACGCGGGCAGCCCCCTGCCGGGATGATCCCGCCCCCCGCACGCCCGCAGGCCGCGGGCCCGACGCAGTCGGAGCGGGAAGGCGCCCAGCCGGAGCTGGCGTGCGGGCGCGCGCCGCTGCTGCGCAGCAGCCTGTTCCGGCGCAGTTTCCTGCTGATCGCCGGGCTCGTGATCGCCTGCCTGCTGCTGATGCTGCAGCTCATCCGTGTCTCGGAACCCGCAGCCGCCGAACAACGGCTGGCGTGGGAGGTGGCCTCGGTGGTCAATCTCACCCGCTCGGCGCTGGTCAGCGCCCAACCCGAGCGACGGCAGCGGCTGCTTGCCGAACTCGCGCGTGAAGAGGGTGTCCGGATCACGCCGCTGGAACCCGGCGAGCACGCAGCGGCGCTCGAACCCCCGGCGCGCGCCCGGGTGCTGCTCGCGCACCTGCGCGCGCTGCTCGGACCGGCGACCCGACTGGCGGGCAGCGTCGATGGCGAGCGCGGCCTGTGGGTCAGCTTCGACATCGACGGCGATCCCTACTGGCTCGGACTCGATGCCGGCCGCCTGGAGCGTCAGGCGGGTCCATCCTGGTGGGTGCTCGCGCTGCTCGCGGCAACCATCGGCCTCCTCGGTGCGTTCGCGATCGCCGCGCCGCTCAGTCGGCCGCTCGACAGGCTCGCGCAGGCGCTCGGTCGTGTCAGCCGCGGCGAGCCCGCGCCGCCGCTACCGGAGCGCGGCCCACCCGAGGTCAGGGCCCTCAACCGGCGCTTCAACCGCATGGCCAGCGCGCTGGCGGCGCTCGACGCCGACCGGGCGATCGCGCTGGCGGGGATCTCGCACGACATCCGCTCGCCGCTCGCGCGGCTGCGGCTGGCCCTGGAGATGGCCCATCTCCCCGTGCAGGATCGCGCCTCCATGAGCGAGGACATCGACCGCATCGACGAGATCGTCAGCCAGTTCATCGAGTACGCCCGCGCCGGCGGGGAGGCGCGCGGCGAGCGGCGTCGCGAAATCGCGCTCGACGCCGCGATCGCGGCCGCGATCGACCGACAGCGCGCCGACCCGCGAGCCGGCCCGATCACGGTCGCCGTCGAAGTCGAGCCGGGCCTGTCCTGGCATGGCGATCCGACCGATCTCGACCGGATGCTGGCCAATGTGCTGAACAACGCGATCCGGCATGGCCGCAGCCCCGCGACCGGCGTGGCGGAACTCGCGATCTCGGCCCGCCGTGACGGGCCGGCGCTGCGCATCACGGTCGAGGATCGCGGCCCGGGCGTTCCGCAGGGCGAACGCGAGCGCTTGCTGCAACCCTTCACACGGCTCGATACGGCCCGCGGCCCATCGGCCGGCAGCGGCCTGGGCCTGGCGATCGTCGCGCGCCTGGCGCAGCGCGATGGCGGCGATTGCTCGCTCGACGCGGGCCTCGGCGGGCGCGGGCTGCGCGTGACGCTGCGACTCGGGGCGGGATGAGCCACGGCACGACCGCGATCGGACGCCCGATTGCCGATAGTCAATGGCAATCCCCTTCATTTGAAGGATCAATTGGGCTTATGCGACGCCGGTTTGTACAATCCGTGTAGTCGACAAACGCAGACGGTAATGCGCCAATCACGTGCCGCCTGCCTCCGACTCAACCCCGCAACCTGGAGAATCGCATGCCGTCACTCAAGGGCACCCAGACGCACGACAACCTGAAAGCCGCGTTCGCCGGCGAAAGCCAGGCCAATCGTCGCTACCTCTACTTCGCAAACAAGGCCGACGTCGAAGGCCACCCGGAGGTTGCCGCGCTGTTCCGCTCGACCGCCGAGGGCGAGACCGGCCACGCGCACGGTCACCTCGACTACCTGGCCGAGGTGGGTGACCCGGCGACCGATCTGCCGATCGGTGCGTCCTCCGACAACCTGAAGGCTGCAGTCGCTGGCGAGACCCACGAGTACACCGACATGTACCCGGGCATGGCCAAGACGGCTCGGGACGAAGGTTTCGACGAGATCGCCGACTGGTTCGAGACGCTGGCCAAGGCCGAGCGCTCTCACGCCAACAAGTTCGCCAAGGCGCTCGAAGCCCTCGTCTGAACCGGAAGCAGGGCCGGACGCGGTGCTTCAGGCAACCGCGCCGGCAGCCTGGGGAGCTCCCGGCGGGCTCCCCTTTTCATTGATGGCCCTGGATCACGCTTGATCCGGGTCGGCGTCAGCCCGTGAGAATGCGATGAGCGCACGCGAAGGTTCCCTCGAAGCCCCTACCCGGCACCCGCTCGACTGGAAGAACCCCGAGTTCTACGACGAGACCAAGGCCCTCGACGAGATGGAGCGCGTGTTCGACATCTGCCATGGATGCCGACGCTGCGTCAGTCTGTGCAACGCCTTTCCCACGCTCTTCGACCTGGTCGACGAGAGCAGCACCGGCGAGATCGACGGTGTCGACCGCAAGGACTACTGGAAGGTCGTCGACCAGTGCTACCTGTGCGACGTCTGCTACCTCACCAAGTGTCCGTACGTTCCGCCGCACCCCTGGAACCTGGACTTCCCGCACCTGATGCTGCGCGGCAAGGCGATCCAGTTCCGCGAGGGAACCCCCACGAAGTTTCGCGACAGCATGCTGTCGTCCACCGACCGCAACGGCAAGCTCGCGACGATCCCGATCGTCGTGCAGGCCGTCAACAAGGCCAAGGAAACGCCCGCCCTGCGCAAGCTCGGCGAAGATGCGCTCGGCGTGCACCGCGACGCCTGGCTGCCCGACTTCGCCGCCAGGCCCTTTCCGGGGAGCGCCGCCGCGTCGCCGCAGCATCCGGTGCGCGACGGCGAGCGCACACCGGGCAAGGTCGCGGTCTTCGCGACCTGCTACGTGAACTACAACGAGCCCGGCATCGGTCACGACCTGCTCAAGGTGCTCGACCACAACGCGATCCCCTACGCGCTGGTCGAGAAGGAAGCCTGCTGCGGTATGCCCAAGCTCGAGCTCGGCGACCTCGAATCGGTCGCGCAGCTCAAGGAAAAGAACATCCCGAAACTCGCGCGGCTGGCGCGCGAGGGCTGGGCGATCGTCGCGCCCATTCCGTCTTGCGGCCTGATGTTCAAGCAGGAACTCCCGCTGATGTTCCCGGACGACGAGGATGTCAAGGCGGTTCAGAAGGCGATGTTCGATCCCTTCGAGTATTTCGTGGCACGCCACAAGGACGGGTTGCTGAAGACCGATTTCGCCGAGCCGTTGGGCAAGGTCTCGTACCACGTGGCCTGCCACCTGCGCGTCCAGAACGTCGGCCAGAAGACTCGCGAGACGCTGCAGATGATCCCCGACACCCAGGTGAACACCATCGAGCGCTGCTCGGGCCACGCTGGAACCTGGGGGGTCAAGAAGGAATTCCATGAAACCGCGCTGAAGATCGGCAGGCCGGTCTTCCGCCAGATGGCCGAGCACCCCGGTGGCGAGCCCGACTGGATCGCTTCCGACTGCCAGCTTGCCGGCCATCACATCGAGCAGGGCATGGCGCTGGCTGGCAAGCCGACCGAAGGCAAGCTCGCGCACCCGCTCACCCTGCTGCGCAAGGCTTACGGACTGAAGGAGTGATGATGATGCCCAAGGTGACCCGCGACTCCCTGATGACCCTCGAGGCCTACTCGAAGGCGCGACCGGACTTCCGCAGCAGGGTTCTAAGCCACAAGCGCCACCGCAGCGTGCGCCTCGGCGAGCACGTGACGCTCCTCTTCGAGGACGAACTGACGGTGCGCTACCAGATCCAGGAGATGCTGCGGATCGAGAAGATCTTCGAGGAGGATGGCATCTGCCATGAACTCGAGGCCTACAACCCACTGGTCCCGGACGGCCGCAACTTCAAGGCGACGATGCTGATCGAGTATCCAGACCCCGAGACCCGTCGGCGCGAACTCGGCCGGCTCATCGGTATCGAGGACAAGGTCTGGGTGCAGGTGGAAGGCTCCCCGAAGGTCTACGCGATCGCCGACGAGGACCTCGACCGCGAGAACGACGAGAAGACCTCTTCGGTGCATTTCCTGCGCTTCGAACTCACCGACGACATGGCCGCTGCGCTGAAATACGGCGTGTCGCTGTCGATTGGCGTCGACCACGCGAACTACCGCGCCGCGGCCGAGCCCGTGAGCAACGAGACGCGGCTCGCGCTGCTGGCCGATCTCGCCTGAGCGCCAGGGTGCCCGCCGCGACGATGGCGGGCGGGCTTCCGCACGACCCCGGGCGGCCGCAGGGCGCCCGGGCGGCGACCTTATCAGCCCGGCTGCGGCGCCTCGGGGATCCTCGCGACCAGTTCCACCTCGAGCATCAGCTTCTCGTGGACGAGGCCGGAGGTGCCCACCAGCGTGCTTGCGGGCCGATGGCCGCCGAGCCGGCGTCCCCTGATCTCGCGGAAAGCCAGCACGCGTTCCGGCGTGATGTCGCAGACGAAGACCGTCATCTTCACCACGTCGCTCCACTGCGCGCCGGCCGCCGCGAGCACCGTGCCGAGGCTGTCGAAGACCTGTTCGACCTGCCCCTCGAAGGTATCGGCGGTGACCTTGCCGGAGGCGTCCTGCGCAACCTGTCCAGAAAGGAACACCAGGCGCCCGCCCCCGCCGACCACGACCGCGTGCGAGTAGCTGCCCGTCGACATGCCGGGCGGATTGATGAATTCGAGGTTCACGCTGTCTTCCCTTGAAGCCGCGGCGCGGGTTCGCCACGAGCCCGAGGATCGTACCTGCGATCGCCGGCCCCGCGACTCGGCTCCGGTTTCGATCCACGGGCAGCGGCGGATGCCGTCGCGCTTTGGGCACAATGGCGCTGCGCCCGAGCGATGGGTCCTGATGACGGGAGAACCACCACGATGAGCCTTAGCGCACAGGCGCGCGGCGTCTACGCGATCGCGCCGACCCCTTTCGATGTCGACGGCAGCATCGATCACACGTCGATCGCGGCGCTGTGTCGGCTGTACGCGCGCGCCGGCGTCACCGGGCTGACCGTGCTCGGACAACTCGGCGAAGCGGCCAAGCTCGACCACGCGGAGAGCATCGCGGTGATCGAGGCCTTCGCGCGCGAGCTTGCCGTGCCGATTGTGGCGGGGGTCACCGCGCCCGGCTTCGCTGCGATGCGCGCGCTGACGCGCGACGCGATGGCCGCGGGTGCTGCCGGCGTGATGATCGCACCACCGAACACCCTGCGCACCGATGACCAGATCGTGGGCTACTACCGGCAGGCGGTGGAGGCGATCGGCGCCGACGTGCCCTTCGTGATCCAGGACTATCCGCTGACCTTCAACGTCGTGATGAGCCCCGGCGTGATCCGCCGGATCGTCGCCGACCACCCGTCCTGCGTGATGCTCAAGCACGAGGACTGGCCGGGCCTGGAGAAGATCTCCACACTTCGCGCCTGGGAGCGCGAGGGCGCGATGCGACGGATCGCCATCCTTTGCGGCAACGGCGGGCTCTTTCTCGACTTCGAGACCGAGCGTGGCGCCGACGGTGCGATGACCGGCTACTGCTTCCCCGAGATGCTCACCGGCATCGTCTCGCTGGCGGCCGCGGGCCGTCGCGACGAGGCCCACGACCTCTTCGACGCGCACCTGCCGCTGCTGCGCTACGAGCAGCAGCCCGGCGTCGGGCTGGCGGTGCGCAAGCACGTGCTGATGCGCCGCGGTGTGCTGCGCAGCGACAGCCAGCGGCGCCCGGCGGCAGCCCTGACCCCGACCGCGCGCGCGGAGGTCGACTACTTGCTCGATCGGCTCGAGACGAGATACCCATGGAAACACTCGACTGCGTGGTGATCGGAGCGGGCGTGGTCGGCCTCGCGGTGGCGCGCGCCCTCGCGCGCGACGGTCGCGAGGTGGTCATCGTGGAGGCCGCCGACGCAATCGGGACCGAGACGAGCTCGCGCAACAGCGAAGTGATCCATGCCGGCATCTACTACCCGGCCGGTTCGCTGAAGGCACGACTCTGCGTGGCCGGTCGCCGGCAGCTGTATGCCTACTGCCGCGAGCGAGGCATCGCCCACCAGGCCTGCGGGAAGCTGATCGTCGCCAATGGCGACGATCAGGTCGCCCAGCTCGCGCGCATCGAAGGTCACGCGCTGGCCAACGGCGTCGAGGAACTCGCGCTGATCGACGGCACAACAGCGTGCGCGCTCGAGCCGGCGCTTCGCTGCGATGCGGCCCTGCTGTCGCCGGTCACCGGCATCATCGACAGCCACGGCCTGATGCTGGCGCTGCTCGGCGACGCGCAGGATCATGGCGCGATGCTCGCGCTGAAGTCGCCGGTGCTGCGCGTCGAGGCCGTGGCCGGGGGCTTCGAGCTGCACACCGGAGGCGCCGAAGCGATGCGGGTGCGCACCCGCCTGCTGATCAACAGCGCAGGCCTGTGGGCGCCGGCACTCGCGGCCCGTATCGGCGGACTCGACCCCGCCCTGGTGCCGACCGGTCATCTCTGCAAGGGCAACTACTTCACGCTGATCGGCCGCGCGCCCTTCTCGCGGCTGATCTACCCGGTGCCGGAAGCCGCGGGCCTGGGGGTGCACCTGACGCTCGATCTTGCCGGTCAGGGGCGCTTCGGTCCCGACGTGCAGTGGATCGACACGCTCGACTACCGCGTCGACCCGCAGCGCTGCGCCGGCTTCGCCGACGCGATCCGCCAGTACTGGCCAGGGCTGCCGGACGACGCCCTCGCCCCCGGCTACAGCGGCATCCGCCCGAAGCTCGGCGGCCCGGGCGCGCCGGCCTCCGACTTCGTGATCCAGTCGGCGTCCGCTCACGGACTGCCGGGGCTGGTCAACCTCTTCGGCATCGAGTCACCCGGCCTGACCTCGAGCCTGGCGATCGCCGACGAAGTTCTCGGGCGCCTGCGCGACGAAGCCTGAGCAGGCCATCACCGATGCCCTTCGACCACCGCGCGCCGCGGTGCCCGCGCCGATGAACACCGCGACGCCCGCGCCACGACGCTTCGCCGCTCGTCATGCCCTCGAACTCGGGGTGCTCGCCCTGTTGTGGGGTGCAGCCTACCTGTTCACCCGGTCCGCGGTACCGGAGTTCGGACCGGTCACGCTGATCGCGCTGCGCATGGGCATCGCCGCGCTGATGCTCGCTCCGGTGCTCGCCGCTCGCGGCGGCCTGGGTCTGCTGCGGCGCCACGCGGCCCTGTTCGCGCTGCAGGGCACCGCGTTCACCGCGCTCTCCTTCGTGCTGATCGCATGGTCGGCACTGACGCTCAGCGCCGGCCTGACGGCGGTGCTGAACGCGACGGCTCCGATGTTCGGTGCCGTGGTCGCCTGGTTGTGGCTGGGCGAGCGCGCGGATGCCTGGCGCCGGCTCGGTCTGCTGGTCGGCATCGGCGGGGTCGCGATCCTGCTGTGGGGCCGCTTCTCGCTGCGGCTGGACGCCTCGTCGAGCGCGGTCGCGCTGGCGGTGCTCGCCGGCCTGGGCTCCTCGCTCGTGTGGGGCGTGTCGGCGAACTTCGCGAGGGTGCGGATGGCGGGTATCGATCCGCTGGCCATGACCGTGGGCACGATGCTCGCGGCGGCGATCGCGCTTGCACCCTTCGCCTGGGCCGAGTGGCAGGGCGCATGGGGCAGCCCCCGCGAGGGGCAGCCGAGCCTGCGCGCCTGGCTCGAAGCCCTGTTCCTGGGCGTTGCCAGTTCGGGCGCCGGCATGCTGATGTACTTCCGGCTGCTGCGCGAGGTCGGCACCGTGCCGACGATGTCGGTCACCTTCCTCGCGCCGGTGGTGGCGATCATCAGCGGGGCGCTGTACCTCGGCGAGGCGATCACGGCGCAGACGGTCGCCGGCAGCGCGGTCGTGCTGGCGGGTACCGCGCTCGCTGCCGGGCTGCGGCCGGGCCCGAGTCCGCGCGCCTGAGCCGGGGCTCGCTCAGGCGAGCAGCGAGGCCACCTCCGGGTGGCGACGCGCCCAGACCCGGACGTAGGAGCAGCGAGGCTCGACCCGCAACGCGTGGGCTGCGGCATGATCGAAGACGGCGCGCACCAGCAGCGCGGCCATCCCCCGCCCTTCGAGCGCAGGCGGCACCTCGGTGTGGTGCACCACCATGGTCGACCCCTGCATGCGGTAATCCGCCCGGCAGAGCTGTCCCTCGACCAGCAGTTCGAAACGGGCGCGCTCGGGACGGTGGACGACTTCGGCGGCCTGCGGATCGGGCTTCGGGTTCATCGGGGATCTCCGGGTCGACCTTCAGCGCCGAGGGGCACGAGCAGCACGACCGCCTGAGCGGCCATCCCTTCCTCGCGGCCCTCGAAGCCGAGACGTTCGTGGGTCTTGGCCTTGACGTTGACACACTCGGGCGCCACGCCGAGGTCCTGGGCAAGATTGGCGCGCATCGCGGGCACGTGCGGCGCCAGTCGAGGGGCCTGTGCGATCACGGTCGCGTCGACGTTGCCGACCCGCCAGCCGGCCCGCCGCACCGTGTCGAGGGCCGCCCGCAGCAGCTGCCGGCTGTCGGCTCCACGCCACTGCGGATCCGTGTCCGGAAAGTGGCCGCCGATGTCGCCAAGCCCTGCCGCACCGAGCAGCGCATCGGTCACGGCATGAAGCAGGGCATCCGCGTCGGAGTGGCCGAGCAGGCCGCGGGGATGGTCGATGCTCACGCCACCAAGCACGAGCCGACGCCCGGGTACCAGCGCGTGAACGTCGTAGCCCTGTCCGATGCGCATCATCGCCATTCCTTCAGCCTGTCCCGACAACGACTCGACCGATCGGCTCACCGGCATGCCGGCGAGCCGGGCCGCCATCAGCGCGAGGTCGTCGGCGGTGGTTACCTTGAAATTGCCACGCTCGCCACGCACCAGCCGCGGCCGATGGCCCTCGGCCTCCATCGCCGCCGCCTCGTCGGTCACCCCCGGATGACGATGCAGCGCCTGCCGAAGCAGACCCAGCCGGAACATCTGGGGTGTCTGAGCCAGCCAGAGCCCTTCGCGCGCAACGGTAGCGCCCACGCTGTCCGCCGCGTCGTGCTGGCGCTTCACGGTGTCGCTGACCGGCTCGGCGAGCAGCCCCCCCACCGGATCGTCGACGAGCGCCGCATGCAGGCGGCCGAGCGCCTCGGCGCTCAGGCCGGGGCGCGCCGCGTCATGGACCAGCGCCCAGTCGTGCGCCGCCCAGCCGCTCATCGCGGCCTCGAGACCGGCAAGCACCGAATCCCGGCGCGTCGCACCGCCGACCGGCAGCACCCGCACCCGGGGCCAGCCCCGAAGCAGCGCCTCGGCCCGCGTGTCGCCTGGTGAGACCACCACGAGCACCTCATCGACGGACGAACCGGCCAGCAGCGAGCGCACCGACCACTCCAGCAGCGTGGCGCCGGCAAGCGACAGGTACTGCTTCGGAAGCTGCGCGCCGACACGCGCCCCCACGCCGGCGGCGGGAACGACGGCAACGCAACGTGCGGGGAGGTTCGACGGGCTCATCGGCTAGAATTCTAGCTTCGCTGCGTCGCAGCCCCGTCGTTCCGCGCATTGAATTCCGTCGCCCCGGCGCCGCGGCCGGCGCTTGCCGCTGCCCTCGCCTCCATCCCCGAGCAGCCCCGTCCCGGATCCTCCTTCGCGCTCGACGCCCGACCCGGATGCGGCGACGCGTGGCTGATCGCCAGCCTCGCGGCGCGTCTGGCCGCCCGAGCCGTCGATGGCCAGGCCCGAACGCTGGCGGTCTTCACCGCGTCGGCCACCGATGCCCAGCGGATCGCCGCCGAAGCCGCGTGGTTCGAAGCCGGGCTGCGCGTGCGCCTGATGCCCGACTGGGAAACGCTGCCCTACGACAGCCTGTCGCCGCACCAGGACCTTGTTTCCGAACGCCTCGATGCGCTGTACAGCGTCCAGCAGGGCGGCTGCGACCTCCTCGTGCTCTCCGCGACGACCGCGCTGCAGCGGCTCGCCCCACCGTCGTTTCTCGCGTCGCACACGTTCTTCTTCCGCAAGGGGCAGCGGCTGGACGAATCCCGGTTGCGCGCGCAACTTGTCCTCGCCGGCTACGACCATGTGTCGCAGGTGGTCCGGCCGGGCGAATACAGCGTGCGCGGCGGCCTGATCGACCTGTTCCCGATGGGTGCCACGCTGCCGTACCGGCTCGATCTCTTCGGCGACGAACTCGAGTCGATCCGCACCTTCGACCCCGACACGCAGCGCAGCCTCTACCCGATCGACCACGTGCGCCTGCTGCCGGGGCGCGAGTTTCCGCTCGACGAGCCGGCGCGCGCCGCGTTCCGCGGCCGCTGGCGGGCGCGCTTCGAGGGCGACCCGTCGAAGTCGCCGCTGTACCGCGACGTCGGCAACGGCATCGCGCCGGCCGGCATCGAGTACTGGTTGCCGCTGTTCTTCGATGCGACCGCAACCATCTTCGACTACCTGCCGCCCGGAGCGACGGTGCTGACGCACGGCGACGTGCAGTCGACCGTGCAGGCCTTCGGCCAGGACACGCAGCAGCGCCACAAGTTCCTGCAGCACGACGTCGAGCGGCCGCTGCTGCGGCCCGATGAACTGTTCGTTGGTGCCGAGGAACTGTTCGCTGCGGCGACCCGACTCGGCCGCTTCGCGATCACCGGCAGTGCCGACGGCAGCGGGTGGGCGCAGCCGCTGCCGTCGATCATCGTCAATCGTCGCGCCGAGGCGCCGCTGCAGGCGCTCGAGCGCTTCCTCGTCGAATCGCCGCACCGCAAGCTGATCGTCGCCGAATCGGCGGGCCGCCGGGAGACGCTGTCGCAGCTTTTCGCCGAAAGTCGCCTGCTCGGCGGCGCCGGCGCCAACCTGCCGCAGTGCGACGACTGGGCTTCGTTCATCGCCGCTTCGCACGAGATCGCGCTGGGCGTCGGCCCGTTGCACGACGGCTTCTCGCTGGCAGCGGCCGGCGTCGACCTGATCACCGAAGCCGAGCTCTTCGCGGGCGTGGCGCGCCGCACGAGCCGCGGCCGACGCGAGACCCAGACCGACGTCGACGCGATCATCCGCGATCTGTCCGAGCTGAAGGCCGGCGATCCGGTGGTCCACGCGCAGCACGGCATCGGGCGCTATCAGGGGCTCGTCAGCCTCGACATGGGTGATGGCCCCACCGAGTTCCTGCATCTCGCGTACGCGAACGACAGCACGCTGTATGTGCCGGTGTCGCAGCTGCACGTGATCGGACGCTACAGCGGCGCTGCCCCCGAGGATGCGCCACTGCACCAGCTCGGCTCCGGCCAGTGGGAAAAGGCCCGCGCGAAGGCGGCCCGCCAGGCGCGCGACGCCGCCGCCGAACTGCTGAACCTGTACGCGAGGCGCGAGCTGCGCGAAGGCCATGCGTTCCGCTTCAAGGCACAGGACTACGAAGCCTTCGCCGAGGGCTTCGGCTTCGACGAAACCCCCGACCAGCTCGCTGCGATCCACGCGGTCGTGCAGGACATGGTGTCGGGCCGGCCGATGGACCGCCTGGTGTGCGGCGACGTCGGTTTCGGCAAGACCGAGGTCGCGCTGCGCGCGGCCTTCGTCGCGGTGGCCGACGGCAAGCAGGTCGCCGTGCTCGCGCCGACCACGCTGCTCGCCGAGCAGCACCACCAGACCTTTTCGGACCGCTTCGGCAACTGGCCGGTGCGCATCGTCGAACTGTCGCGCTTTCGCTCGGCCCGCGAGGTCAAGGCCGCGATCGCCGGCGTCAACGAAGGCCGCGTCGACATCGTCATCGGGACCCACAAGCTGCTCGGTGGCGAGCTGAAGTTTCCGCGGCTCGGGCTCGTCATCATCGACGAGGAACACCGCTTCGGCGTGCGCCAGAAGGAAGCACTGAAGGCGCTGCGCGCCGAGGTCGACGTGCTGACGCTGACCGCCACGCCGATCCCGCGCACGCTCGCGATGAGCCTCGAAGGCATCCGCGACTTCTCGGTGATCGCAACCGCGCCGCGCAAGCGCCTCGCGATCAAGACCTTCGTGCGCCGCGAAACCGAGAGCACGATCCGCGAGGCGCTGCTGCGCGAACTGAAGCGCGGCGGCCAGGTCTATTTCCTGCACAACGAAGTCGACACGATCGAGAATCGGCGCGCGATGCTCGCGGAGCTGGTGCCCGAGGCGCGCATCACGGTCGCCCACGGACAGATGCCCGAGCGCGAGCTCGAGCGGGTGATGCGAGACTTTCACCAGCAGCGCTTCAACGTGCTGCTTTGCACGACGATCATCGAGACCGGGATCGACGTGCCGACCGCCAACACGATCGTGATGCATCGGGCCGACCGCTTCGGTCTGGCCCAGCTGCATCAGCTGCGCGGCCGCGTCGGCCGATCGCATCACCAGGCCTACGCGTACCTGCTGATACCCGACGAGTCGGCGATCACCCGCGATGCGACCAAGCGCCTCGAGGCGATCCAGGCGATGGAGGAGCTCGGCTCGGGCTTCTACCTCGCGATGCACGACCTCGAGATCCGCGGCGCCGGCCAGGTGCTCGGCGACGACCAGTCCGGCAACATGCAGGAGGTCGGCTTCGCCCTGTACACCGAGATGCTCAACGAGGCGGTTCGCTCGCTGAAGGCGGGACGTGAACCCGACCTGTCGGCGCCGCTCGCCGCGACCACCGAGATCCGGCTGCACCTGCCCGCGCTGTTGCCCACCGACTACTGCGCCGATGTCCACGAGCGCCTGACGCTGTACAAGCGGCTCGCGAGCTGCGAGCGCCTCGATGCGCTCGAGGCCGCGCAGGAGGAACTCGTCGACCGCTTCGGCCGCCTACCCGACGCTGCACGCGCACTGCTCGAAACCCACCGTCTGCGCATCCTGAGCAAGCCGCTCGGCATCACCCGGATCGATGCCGCGGCCGAGGCCATCCAGTTCCAGTTCGTGCCTCAACCGCCGATCGCGCCCGAGCGGATCATCCGCTTCATCCAGAGCCGGCGCGACGCCCGCCTCGACGGCCCGCGGCTGCGACTCACGGTCGCCACCCCCGATCTCGCCGCACGGGTGCAGCGCATCCGCGAAGTCCTGAAAGCCCTGTCATGAACCTCGTCGTCCAGCATCCGATGCTCGCGAAAGCCACCGTGGCGGCGATCGCCGCCGAGGTCGGCGCGCAGCCGGGCCCCTGCACTGCGCACAGCGCAAGGCTGAGCCTGCCCGCCACCCTCGACCGCGAGCGCGCAGACGCGCTTGCGGCAGCCCACGGCGTCGACATCGCGCTCGCCGTACCCGGGCTGCGACTGGCCGATCATCGCCTGATCGCGTTCGACATGGACTCGACGCTGATCAACATCGAGTGTGTCGACGAGATCGCCGACCTGGCCGGCCGAAAGGCCGAGGTCGCGGCGATCACCGAAGCAGCGATGCGCGGTGAGATCTCCGACTACGTCGAGAGCCTGCGGCGACGGGTCGAGCTGCTCGCCGGGGTGCCGGAATCGGCGCTGGCCGAGATCTGGGAGCACCGCCTGCGCGTCACGCCGGGGGCCGAGGCGCTGATCCGCACCGCCAAGCGCTGCGGGCTGCAGATACTGCTGGTCTCGGGTGGCTTCACCTTCTTCACGCAACGACTGGCCGCGCGCCTGGGCATCGATCATGTCCGCGCGAACCGGCTCGCGGTTCGCGACGGCCTGCTCACCGGCGAACTCGACGGCGAGGTCGTCGATGCCGGCGTCAAGCGCGACACCGTCGCGGCCCTGTGCGAGCGGCTGGGCTGTTCGCCGCGGCAGGCGATCGTCGTGGGCGACGGCGCCAACGACCTGCAGATGATGGCAATCGCCGGGGTGTCGGTGGCCTACCGGGCCAAACCGATCGTCAGACAGCGCACCACGTGGGCGCTGCAGCACTGCGGCCTCGATGCGATCCTCAACGGCTTCGAGGACAGCTTCGGCGCGCCGGTCTCGGCTCCCTGAAGCTCGCGGCGGACCGCAGCACAGTCCGCGCGCCGGGCGTGTCGATCAGGCGCCTGCCGGCAGCGTCGGGTTGCGCTGCTCGATGATGTCCTGCATGCGCACCCTGATGAGCTCCTGAAGCGCTGGCTGCGCCGGAACGATGTAGAAGCGATCGGCCAGCACCGCATCGTGCACCGCGTCAGCCACCACCTCGGGCTCGTAGCCTGCCTCGAGCGAACGACGGAAACCGCCAGCCCAGCGCTGCAAGTCCTCGGGTAGACGCTCGAGTTCCGTACGGCCGAACTGCGCCGGCCGATTGCGCTCCGCATCGAGGATCGCGGTACGGATCAGTCCCGGGCAGAGCACCGAGGCCGAGACCCGCGCGCCCAGAGCGCGCAGGTCCCGATAGAGTCCTTCGGTGAGACAGGCGACGCCATGCTTGGACACATGGTACGGATTGGCGGCCGTGACCAGCCCGGCCACCGACGCGGTGTTCACCACATGACCTTCGTCGCCGCCGGCGAGCATCCGGGGCACGAAGGCGCGCACGCCATGCAGCACGCCCATCAGGTTCACGCGCAGCATCCACTCCCAGTCGGCGATGGTGGACTCCCAGGCTCGCGTCCGAAGCGCTGGCGAAGCGACACCCGCGTTGTTGCAGAGCAGATGCACCGCGCCAAACGCCTCCCAGGCCCGATCGGCGAGTGCCTGGACCTGAGCCTCGTCGCCGACATCCGTACGCAGCGCCACCACCGACGCGCCCTCGGCACGCAAGCCAGCGGCGGCCCGATCGAGAGCCGCCTGCTCGACATCGGCAAGCACGAGTTTCATGCCCGCCTTCGCGAAGCGTCTGGCGAGTGCAAGACCGATGCCGCTCGCGGCCCCGGTCACGACCGCCACCCTGCCCTGCAGATGTTCCATCATTTCCCCCGGGGACGCGAAAAGCGGCATTATCCGCTGCCCACCGCCATCGCCCGCATCCCGCGGGCCTCGCACCGAAACCCATGAACACCGCCATCATCTGCATCCTGATCGCCGGCATCCTGCCGATCGTCTCGGCCGGCATCGCCAAGGCCGGCCGACGCGACTATGACAATCGCGATCCGCGCGCATGGCTCGGAAGGCTCGAGGGCTTTCGCGCCCGGGCCAACGCCGCGCAGGCGAACGCCTGGGAGGCTTTCCCGTTCTTCGCGGCTGGCGTGCTCGTGGCCCACGTGATGCAGGTGCCGGCCTCGCACATCGACACCCTTGCCGTCGCCTTCATCGTGCTGCGCGTGATCTACCTGGGCCTCTACCTGGCGAACCTTGCGCTGCTCCGCAGCGTGGCCTGGATCGCTGCCTGGGGGGTTTGCATCGCGCTGTACGTCGGCGCGCTGCGCTGACGCCAGGCAAGGCGGCGCGGTCTCAGCCCGCGACCACGGAAGCCCGCATGTCGTGGTCGGTGGTGCTGGTGATCCGGACTTGAGCGAATTCGCCGACCTTCAGCGTTGCATGAGGCTTGACGAATACGCTGCCGTCGATCTCCGGTGCGCTCGCCGCCGACCGGGCGATGGCGCCCAGCATCGTGCCATCCTCGTCGTACTCGATCTCGTCGATCAGCACCTCGAGCCGGCGACCGCGGAAGCGCTGCAGTCGCTCCCGGCTGATCGCTGCCTGAACCTCCATCAGGCGGGCACGGCGCGCCTCGCGCTCGGCCTCCGGCAGCAGGCCCGGAAGTGCGTTCGCCGTGGCACCGTCGACCGGTGAATAGGCAAAGCATCCGACCCGATCGAGGCGGGCCTCGCGCAGGAAGTCGAGCAGATACTCGAATTCGTCCTCCGTCTCGCCGGGGAAGCCCGCGATGAAGGTGCTGCGGATCGTGAGTTCCGGACACAGCCGGCGCCAGGCCGCGATGCGTTCGATGTTGCGCTCGCCGCTGGCCGGCCGCTTCATCGCGCGCAGCACCCGCGGATGCGCATGCTGGAACGGCACGTCGAGGTAGGGCAGCACCCGTCCCTCAGCCATCAGCTCGAGCACCTCGTCGACCGACGGGTAAGGATAGACATAGTGCAGCCGAACCCAGGCGCCGAGGCCGCCGAGCTCGCGCGCGAGTTCGAGCATCCGCGTACGCACCGGGCGCCCACCGACGAAATCGGTGCGATAGCGAAGGTCGACCCCATAGGCGCTCGTGTCCTGCGAGATCACGAGCAGCTCGCGCACGCCCGACTTCACCAGCGCCTCGGCCTCGCGCATCACCTCGC
>Ga0315900_10002972_pt1 | contig 25231 bp, 27 predicted proteins | sample LakEriMetagenome_FD_203521 | JGI IMG/M metagenome (GOLD analysis project Ga0315900, IMG submission 203521) | Freshwater fungal communities from buoy surface, Lake Erie, Ohio, United States - Buoy 12 MA114 | ecosystem: Environmental > Aquatic > Freshwater > Lake > Lake biofilm | place: USA: Lake...
AATGAATTCCGCATCCATCCGGACGTGGTGGTGCTCGCCACACCGGAAATCGCGGGCCTGCCTTATGTGATCGCGGGTCTGGTGGCGGCGGGTGGTTTGGCTGCGGCGCTTTCCACCGCCGATGGCCTGTTGCTTGCGCTTGCCAACGCTCTGTCGCATGACGTGTATTACAAGATGATTGACCGCAACGCGCCGACCGCGCGCCGGTTGATTGTCTCTCGCGTCTTGCTGTTGATTGTGGCGGTGGCTGCGGCCTGGACTGCAGGGAACGCGGGGGCGGATATTCTGTTCCTTGTTGCCTGGGCCTTCTCCATCGCTGCCGCCGGCCTATTTGCGGCGTTGGTGATGGGGGTGTGGTACAAGAAAACCACTAATGCCGCCGCCGTTTGGGGCATGACCGTGGGTTATGTAATTACCTTCGGCTACATGATCTATTCCGAATGGTTCGGGCTGGATTTCGTCCAGTTGTTCGGATCCAAGGATGCGATCATTGCCGCAGCGCGGCAGGTGGGCAACATCAACCAGAACTTCACCTCCCCTGAATTGCGGGCGGAAGCGGCGGCGATCCTCGCCAATACCGCAGCGGTGAAGGATGGGGCGCTTGCGTGGCTCGGTAACATCTGGGGCAGCCCAATGACGACCGATACCGTGGTGCTTCGCAACCGGGTGACCGGGCGTATGTGGGGGATTGGCAGCATTTCCGCCGGTATCTTTGGCGTGCCGATTTCCTTCCTGGTCATCTATGTCGTGTCGCAATTCACCGCGGCGCCAAGCCAGGCGATGCAGGATTTCATCGACGATATCCGCATTCCGAAGGGTGGCGTGCGTCTCGCTGACAAGCGCGACGCGGTGGAATAATCCAACCGCCGCTATGGCGTAATGTTTTGGGGCGGTTGCGGTAACGCAGCCGCCCCATCTATTAGGGCCTCATGGAAAGCAATTTCATCCTTGGCTATCTCCCCTTTTGGGTGGTGACCTATTTGCTGGCGCTGACCGCCTGGGGCTGCCTGGGCCGTTTCATGATGCAATTCTTCATGACGCCGACGAACAGCAATTACATCTGGCGCGGCTTTCAGATGCTGACTGGCTGGGCGGTCTGGACTGCCGAGCGTTTGGTGCCTTCTTATGTCACGCCGCCCTTCCTGCCCTTGGTTGCCGCTTTCTGGCTTTTCGCGCTGCGGATGATCTTCGGCTTGGTCATGGTGGGGCTTGGCCATGCACCACGCATCAGCCCGCCGGGCGGGGGCTAGCTGCCATGACACCGCAAAGTCTTTTCGTTGCCACCGTCGCGACCTGCCTGTTGAATGGCATGATCAGCCCAACCTTGCCGATTGTCTGGCATCTCTATCCCGTCTGGCTGCCGGAGCTTTTGCCGCCGACGAAGGAGGTTGTTTATTACGGCGCCTCCCTGATTGTCTCCACCGCAACCCTGCTCCTCTCGGCCGTGCCGGCCGCGATTTCGGAGCGTTTGGGCCTTAGCCTGCAAGGGGCCATGGGCGTCTGGTTCGGTACGGCGCTTTTGCTGGTATTGCTGGGCTTGGGCTGAAGACCGCTTCGCCTGGCAGCGTGTTTCCGACAAGGTGTGATCAGATCGTTCTCAAGCCAAATGGCACCATTTGGCAGCTTGGAGAATGCGATCAAGCAGAAGTTTACCGCGTGTCCCGTGATCCAAGGTGAACGCGAAATGCTCCCAGGTTAGGCTTTAGCCCATGGTGCCCGGATATCCTGGGTGTCACGCGCATAGGGGCACTACCCTGGAACGGCTTGAAGCAATGGCTGATCTGGTGATCCGGCGCGCGCTTGGCTTCGCGAGCCTTGCCATTTCTTTGGTCGTGCTCTCGCTTTCCTTCCAATTGGCGTTGGCGCTTCGTTCCGGTGCCATGCTGGTGACGCTGCTATGGCTGATTGTGCTGCTCAAGCTTGTCTATGTGCCAAGCCAGGATATGCGCCATAGCGAGCTTTGGCTGATGATAGCTGAACGCCATTCCCCGGATGCCCTGCCCATGCAGGCAGCGATGCGCTTGGCCTTCGCAAACCGGCTTCGCTGGCATGCGGATAGGATCGGCGCCGTTGCGGTGACGCTTTGGGGTTCTTACCTGCTTTTCAGTATCGTGACGTGAACGGGGCGTCGTTCAGCCAAAGCTGGCACTCACCTTGCCAATACCCGTAAAGCGCGCCGTCAGCCTTAGCCCCGCCTGCAACCCAAGCACCGGTGCGCCAAGCCCCGCCACCACCAGCACTGCGCCTGCGGGCAAGCCGCCAAGCCGGCGCGCTTCGGTTGCGGCCTGTGCGAAAGCGGCGTGCAGATCGAAGGGCTTACCCTGAGGTCTACCTTCACCCTCGATCAGCGCGACGCGGCTTTGCGTTGCGGGCACGGGCCGCCGCTTGCCCAGCACCAGCAGCCCAAGCCCGGCCAAATCGGCAATTTCCGCAAAGCGATCTGCGGGGCCCTGGGTGAAGCGGCTCGCAGTCACATCCAGCGCGGGGTGGATTGTGGTGATTTCGGGCGGCGTCGTCGCCTCAGGATCAAGCGCTGTGCCCAGCACGCCAAGCAAAGCGGCCGAAGCACGGCCATGGCGCATGATCTCCAGCGCCAGCCCGGCGCCATCATCCAGGAAGCGTGCTTCCAGCATGGGGCCGGCGATCAGGCTGCCATCGGCTGCCGGCGCCACCCTGATGCCGCAGGGCGCGAAGCCCAGCCGCGCCAGGACGCCACCGGCCACTTCCTCGGCATCATCCCGGGTAGCGGGCGCGATTTCCGCAGGCAGAGGCGCCAGCGGATTGCCGGTTTCAAACGCCTCCGCCAGATAGCCTATGGCGCGTGTGGTGGGGTCCTGTTCCATGGCGCTAATCGGCGATCCTTGGCACTTCATCTTCCTGGAAGCCGCCTTCGGGGGGCACATCCAATTGGATCGGCGTGCCGGTGCCAGGCGTGAAGCCATAAAGCTGCTCGGGTAGCCAGGTCACCAGCCCTGGGAAGGCATAGATCATCAGCATGCACATGATGACGATGTAGATGAAAGGCATGCAGCCCTTGAAGATGTCTTCCAGCCGGACATGCTTCGGCGCCACGCCCTTGAGGTAAAACGCCGCCATGGCAACCGGCGGCGACAGGAAGGAGGTTTGCAGATTGAGCGCCACCATCACGCCGAAGAATAGCGGATCAACGCCGAAATCATCCAAAAGCGGCAGGAAGATCGGCACGAAAATCACGATGATTTCCGTCCATTCCAAAGGCCAACCCAGGATGAAGATCAGCAACTGCGCCAGGATCATGAAGGTGAAGGTATTGAGCGGCAGGGATTTGAAGAATTGCTCCACCAGATCCTGCCCACCAAGATAGCCAAAGACCGAGGAGAAAATCGCACTCCCCACAAACAACCAGCACACCATGGCGGAGGTACGCGCGGTCAGGAACACGCTTTCCTTGAGCTTGGCAAAGGAAAAAGACCGATAGACGATGGCGAGGATGATCGACCCAAGGCTGCCCATGGCGGCGGCTTCGGATGGTGTCGCAAGCCCCATCAAAATGGCACCCAGCACCATGGCAATCAGCGCCGCAAGCGGGATGAAGGATGTCAGCAGCGAAATTGCGATTTGGCTGAAGGGGATATTCACTTCCTCGGGCGGCAAGCGCGGGGCCATTTCCGGCTTCACGAGGGCGATGCCCATGGCATAGAGGATGTATAGGCCCGCCAACATGACACCAGGGATGAAGGCCGCGGCATAAAGCTGCACCACCGAAACGCCTGCGGTCGCGCCAAACAGGATCAGCATGATCGAAGGCGGAATCAGGATGCCAAGGCAGCCGCCGGCACAAATAACCCCTGACGCCAGTCTCACATCATAGCCAGCGCGCAACATGGCCGGGAATGCGAGCAGGCCCATCAGTGTTACCACCGCGCCGACAATCCCTGTCGCGGTCGCAAACAGCGCACAGGTGGCAAGCGTTGCAACGGCGAGTGAGCCCGGAATGTTTCCGCTTGCCATCTGCAAGGATCGGAATAATCTGTCCAGGATATTCGCGCGTTCAATGATGTAGCCCATCAGCACGAAAAGCGGCACGCTGATCAGCACATCATTCGACATGACCGCATAGGTGCGCTGCACCAGCAGGTCAAAAATACGTTCCTGCATGCCAAGATAGCCGAAGAACAACCCCATCGCCATCAGCGTAAAGGCGATCGGGAAGCCCAGCATGATGAAGAACAGGAACAGAAAGAGCTGCGTGAGCCCGAGCATACCGTCAGACATGGCGCGTCAGCCCTTCTTTGGCGTGTCTAAGGGGATTTGGCCGGAAGCGGCCATGCGGCGGGCCAATTCCTCGGGGTCCTGTTCGGCGGCGGCGGCAAGGATTTGCTGGTCCAATTCTTCCACATCCGATAGCCGCTTTGGCCAAGCGCCGGAGCGGATGCATTGGATGCAGCGCACCACCTCCACAATGCCTTGCAGCAGCAACAGTACGCCCACCACCGGTATCAGGAACTTGAAGGGCCAGATCACCGGGCCGGTTGGGCTGAACATGGATCTTTCATTCTGCGCATAGGATTGCGCGAAGAAGGACCAGCCAGAGATCATGAAGGCGAAGATCGCGGGAAAGAAGAACAGGATATAAAGGACAAGATCGAGCTTCGCCTGATTTTCAGGCTTGAAATTCCGATAAAGAAAATCGCCCCTGACATGCCCATTGCGCGACAGCGCATAGGCACCCGCCATCATGAACAGCGTGCCATAAAGCATATACGAAGTGTCATAGGCCCAGGTTGTCGGCGCGCGGAACGCGTAGCGCATCACCACTTCATAGGTCACAACAAAAGTCAGCACGAGGATGCTCCAGGCAAAAGTCTGGCCAACCAGGGTGCTGAAGCGATCAATGCTTAGAAGCAGTCGCTGCATGATGCGGGCTTTCGATCATGGCCCCAGGGATTGGGGCATCAAAAAGGGTGCGGGCCGAAACCCGCACCCCGTTATTACAAATCAGCGCGCGCCGAAGAAGTGATTATAGGAAATCACCGGGCTTGCTTCATAGCGCAGGAAGAAGCTGCCAACGCGGCGGCACCAGTCGCGCTGGCTGTCGCAGACCTTCTTGAAGAAGGGGCCCGCAGCGGGGGAGGAAGCATCGCCTTCATACTTCTGAACCACGCGGTTCCAGGCGGCGAGCTGTGCATCAAGCACGGGGCGCGGCGTCTGGCGCACTTGCACGCCCTGCTGCTGCGACATGGCAATCAGATCGCGCGAATAGCGATCCTGTAGCTTCCAGGACATATCGGCGGAGGCGCTTTCGGAAGCGAATTTGATGATCGCCTGATGCTCAGCCGGAAGTGCCGCGAACTTAGCCTTATTGAAAAGCACTTCGAAGCTTTCCGTGCGCTGATGGAAGGACTGAATCATGTAGTTCTTCGCCACATCCGGGAAACCGAGCACGCGGTCAGAGGACGGGTTGTTGAATTCCGCCCCGTCAATCACGCCGCGTTCCAAGGCGGGCACGATTTCACCGCCGGGCAGGGAGACGACCGCCGCGCCAAGTTCCGCGAAAAGGTCAGCCGCGAGGCCCACAGTGCGATACTTCAGGCCACGGATCTGTTCCGGGCGCTCGATCGCATTCTTGAACCAGCCAAGCGGCTGGGTCGGCATCGGGCCGGTCATGAAGGACACGACATTGACCCTGACAAGGTCATTCAGCAGCTCATTATAGAGCGCTTCGCCACCGCCATAATGATACCAGCCGAGCAGCTGATTGGCATCGCCGAACCAGGGTGGCGAGGTGCCGAACAGCGAAAACGCCTTGTTCTTGCCGAACCAATAGGCCGGCACGCCATGGCCGCCATCAAGCGTGCCGGCGCTGACCGCATCCAGCAGCTGGAAGGCGCCAACCACGGCGCCGGCGGCGAGCAATTCAAGGCGGAGCCGCCCGCCCGCCATGTCATTCACGCGGCGCACGAAGTCGCCGGCAAATTCATGGAAGATGTCGCGCTGCGGCCAGGTGGACTGGAAGCGCAGCGTCGTGGTCTGCGCACGGCTGACATTGGGGGTGGCGAGGACGGCAAGGCCCGCCCCGGTGGCGGCAGCCGCCTTCAAAAACCCGCGCCGCGCTGGCGCTTCGGTGGTGGAACCGGTCATTTGCTTCTCCCTTTGTGGTGCCCCCCGGCTAGGCTGGGGCGGGTCTTCACAGGGGCGTCACATATGGGTGAGACCGCGCGGGCGCAATGTTTTTTTACACGAATGCGTGACCCGCCGGGCTACTTTGTCACAAAAGCCTTTTCCACCACATAGCTGCCGGGGGCGTTATTGGACCCCTCCACGAAGCCGCGGGCTTCCAGAATGGCCTTGCAGTCGCGGTTCATCGCCTCAGACCCACATAGCATCACTCGGTCATGGGCGGGGTCGAGCGTCGGCAGGGCAAGATCAGCAAAAATGCGCCCCGATTCGATCAGATCGGTGATGCGCCCCTGGGTCGGGAAGGGCTCCCGCGTCACGGATGGGTAGTAACGCAGCTTGCCGGCGATGATCTCGCCCAGGAATTCATGCTGCGCCAGGTCGCGTTCGAACATCTCCCGATAGGCCAATTCCGCCACTTGCCGCACGGTATGGGCCACCACCACCGTGCTGTAGCGTTCATAGACATCGGGCTCTCGCGTCAGGCTGAGAAAGGGGGCAAGCCCGGTGCCGGTCGCCAGCATCCAAAGGCTGCGGCCTGGGAGCAGGTTATCGGTCACCAGTGTGCCGGTGGGCTTCCGGCCAATCAGCACCGTATCGCCCGGCTTGATGTGTTGCAGGCGCGATGTGAGGGGCCCGTTCTGCACCTTGATAGACAGGAATTCCAATTCCTCATCCCAAGTCGGGCTTGCCATGGAATAGGCGCGCACCAGCGGCTTGCCTTCCACCATCAGCCCAATCATGGCGAATTCGCCGGCGCGGAAGCGGAGCGCTGTGTCGCGCGTGCAGCGGAAGGAAAAAAGCCGGTCCGTCCAATGATGCACATGCGTCACACGCTCCCCGAAATAGGCAGCGGGGATGGCGGGGGCGGGGGAGGGGGCCGTGTTCATGTATGCAGTTTTGCGGCGGCGCGGCGCGGCGCGCAACCGGCAATCATGGCTTGCATCGCGCTTCCGGTCCGTTTCATGTGGGGCGATGGAAAACCTGCCCGAAGGCGTCCCCTGGGACCCCGCCACTGAACCACCGCTTGGCCCGCTGGTGGATGCCACGCCGCGCCCCTTGCCGGCGCGCATTGCCCATAAGGGGCAATCGGTTGATCTGGAGCCACTGCATATCCGCCATGCCGAGGATTTGTGGCGCGCGGCAGAACGCGACACGGGCGGCGAGGGCTGGGCCTATATGGGCTATGGGCCGTTTCGCGATGCGGCGGCCATGCGCGCCCATGTTGCGGCCTTTGCCGCGACGCATGACCCAATCGCCTGGGCCATTCGCCCGCATCGGACCGGCACGGCGGATGGCTGGCTGACGCTGATGCAAATCGCCCCCGCCCATGCGGATATCGAGATTGGCAATATCTGGTTCTCGCCCCGCATGCAGCGCACACGGGCGGCCACGGAAGCGATGTTCCTGCTGATGCGCCATGCCATGGATGATCTGGGTTATCGGCGGCTCGTGTGGAAATGCAATGCCCTCAATATGCCATCACGCCGGGCGGCGGCGCGGCTTGGCTTTACCTATGAAGGCACGCATCGCGCGCATCTGGTGGTGAAGGGCAGGCGGCGGGATACGGCGTGGTTTTCGATCATCGCTGAGGAATGGCCGGCTCAGCGCGATGCCATCGCCGCCTGGCTGGATGGGACAAATTTCGGGCCGGATGGCCGCCCGCGCCAGTCGCTCGCCAGTTTTCGTGGGGATGGTGTGTGATGGGCTTCAACTGGCTGCGATATGACTGGACTTTCATGACCTAGGTGTTAGTCTTTCGACAGATTGTCGGAGGTCTGACCATGAATATCTCCCCAAGCCTTGGCGAGATTGGGTGCTGGGCGCTGATTTTTGCCGGCATCGCTTATTTCGTCGCGAAGCGTTTTGGCGAACCCGCGGCCTTTGTGGCGGCTGGCATTGCCGCGCTGACCGTTAAGGCAGCGCTACTCGACCTCACCTGATCAATAAGGCGCCGGACCTCCTTATCCGGAGGCCAGGTAGCCAGTCATCAAGCCTGATGTGTCGGGACCGGCCTGCCCCCGTGTCCCGATTTTTTTCGCCCTTGCCTGACCCGCCCGGCTGGCGCAGTTTCCGCGCCATTATTTGCAGCGGGAGCGTGGCATGACCGAAGACAGCGTTGGCGCCTTCATTCCAGGTGAGCGCACCAGGCGCGCAGGTGCCGCTTCAGGCCCGTTGGCGGGGCTGAGCTTTGCCGCCAAGGATTTGTTTGATGTGGCCGGTACCGTCACCGGCTATGGCAATCCCGATTGGGCGGCGACGCATGCGCCAGCCACGCGCGATGCGCTGGTGATCACCCAGCTTTTGCAGGCGGGCGCTTCCCTTGCTGGCAAGACCAAGACCGTTGAACTGGCCTATGGCCTCACCGGCGAGAATGTCTGGCAGGGCACACCGAAAAACCCTGCCGCGCCTGATCGCTTCCCGGGCGGGTCTTCCTGCGGTTCTGCTGCGGCCGCTGCGGCGGGACTGGTTGATTTCGCCATGGGGTCGGATACGGGCGGTTCCGTGCGCATCCCCGCTTCCTATTGCGGCGTATTCGGCATTCGGCCGAGTTGGGGCGCGGTTAGCCTGGCCGGCGCCTGTGCGCTGGGCCCAGATTACGACACGGCGGGCTGGTTTGCCCAAAGTGCCACCATGCTGCGCCGCGTGGGCGATGTGCTGTTGCCACCTGGCGGCGCTGGCGCGCTTGGTCCACTGGTTTCTGTTGCCGAAGCCTGGGCCAATGCGGAACCCGAAACCGTGGCCGCGCTGACGCCCGCCTTGAAGGCGGCCGAAGCGCTGTTTGGCCCGGCCCTGGTCACGCAGGTGGCGCCCGAAGGGCTTGAAGCGTTCTACGAACATTTCCGTTGCGCCCAGGCCGAACAGGCATGGACCGCGCTTGGCCCTTGGGTCGCTGCGACCAATCCGAAATTCGGCCCCGGCGTGAAGGAACGCTTTGACGCTGCCGCCGCCATGGACCCCGCGAAATCCGCTGCCGGCCGCGCCTTCCGCCGTGTGGCGCAGGCGCGCTTTCATGCGTTGCTGGGCGGTGGCGCGTTGATGATCTACCCGACTTCCCCCTCGCCGGCGCCGCTTTTGACATCTTCACTGACGGAGCAGAACAAGGTGCGCGAACGCACCATGGGTGTCACCGCCTTTGCCGGTTTCTGTGGCTTGCCGGAGGTGACGATCCCCGCGGGCAAGGTGGCGGGCGCACCGGTTGGGCTTTCGCTGGTCGGTGCCCCCGGGCGTGACCGCGCGGTGTTGGTGGCGGCGGAAGCGCTTGCGGCATCCTTGGGGATTGGGGGCTGAGCCATGCGGATTCGCGAAGCAACCGCAACTGATCTGCCCGCCATTACCGCGATCTATGCGCATCACGTACTGCATGGCGCCGGCACTTTTGAAGAAGTGCCCCCGGATGAGGCCGATATGGCTCAGCGCATGAAAAAAGTACTGGCCGGACGCGGTAATGTCTGGCTGGTTTCGGAAGATGAGGCCGGCAAGGTCAGTGCCTATGCTTATTACAGCGCCTTCCGGGAGCGTTCAGCCTATCGCTACACGGTCGAAAATTCGATCTATGTGCGCGATGATGTGCGCGGCCAAGGCGTGGGCAAGGCTTTGGTTGCCGAATTGATTGCGCGTGCGGAAGCGGCGGGCTTCCGGCAAATGCTGGCGGTGATTGGTGATTCGGAAAATGTGGGGTCAATCGGCCTGCATGTTTCACTCGGTTTCAAGCATATCGGCACCATGCGCGCGGTTGGCATGAAATTCGGCCGCTGGGTGGATGTGGTGACGATGCAATTGAGCCTGGGTGAGGGTGAGAAGACGCTGCCCGCTGACGCCTGAAACTTTGTTCAGGCGTCATACCATATCGAGCGCTGATCAGCCCAGATGCTTGGCGAAAAAGGCGAGTGTGCGTTCCTGCGCAAGCGCGGCATCCTTCGCCACATAGGAACCGCGTTCATCGCAGCCAAAGCCGTGACCCGCACCCATATAGACGAAGACTTCCACTTCCTTCCGCGCTGCGCGGATGGCTTCCACATCGCTCATGGGGATTGAGGCATCGGTTTCGCCGAAGTGGAGCTGCGTTGGGCAATTGGGCACCTCATCCTTGGCGGCTGCCACGCCGCCGCCATACCAGCCGATTGAGGCTGAGAAGGCGCTGGTACGCGTCGCACCATGCCAGGCGACCGTACCGCCCCAGCAATAGCCGATAATGCCGCGCTTGGCCTGGCGCGGCAGCGCGGCGGCGGCGGCCAGGATATCAAGCACCGTCTTTCCGGCATCAATCTTGCCGCGCAATTCGCGCCCGCGCGCCAGATCGGCCGCGTCATAGCCAAGCTCCACATTGCGTTCGGCACGGTCAAAAAGCTGTGGCGCAATCACGGCATAACCAGCGGCGGCGAAATCATCGCATAGCTTGCGGATATGGCGGTTCACGCCAAAGATTTCCTGCGTGACTACCAGGGCGCGCGCGGCATCCTGCGGGCCTGTGCGATAGGCTTGCAGGCGAAAACCATCAGCGGCAGTCAGAGAGATCATGGGCATGTGCGTTTTCCTTCCGGGAATGATGGGCCTTATCCTGCGGGCTTGGGTGAAATCGTCAAGCTTGTGGTGTGGTTTCTAGATGAAATTGCGCTATCCTTTCCCCTGAAGGGTTCCTCTATGCTGCCATCAAGTTCGGTGTCCTGGCTTTCCCGGACGCTTGTTAGGAAAAAGGACTATCCCCAAATGTTGCATGATCGGAAATGAGCCAGAGCGCAGCGCGATGAATGGTAAGTTGCCCTTTCCTGTTCTTCCGCCCCTGGTGCCTCATGCGCAGCCAAGACCAATCTGGTCTGTGATCATTCCAACGTTCCAGCGCCGTGACCTTCTGAAATCCTGCCTTGACTCTATTCTATCCCAAGGCGTGGACCGGGATGATTTGGAAATTCTGGTTTCGGATAATGATCCGTTGAGTGAGCTTGCGCTCCTTGTCGCCGAATGGACTGACGGACGCGCCCTTTACACACGCAATGCGCAAAACATCGGCACATTCCCGAATATCAACGCCGCCATCCGGCGGAGCCGGGGAAGATGGATCCATATTGTCGCCGATGATGACTGGATCGGGCCTGGATTCTACGCCGCCATGGAAGGCGCGATCGGGGCAGCACCAGGGGAATGTGGTGCCGCAGTTTCGCATCACATAAATTACCGGGAGGATACGAAAGTCTTTCAACCGGCCACCCCATTGGCCGATGGCCTCGGCATCTTGGGTATGCCCTTCCTGGCGCGCCTTGCTGCGGTGAACCCCCTGCAGATCCCGGCCGTTGTCATCCGCCGCGAAACCTTTGAAAGGCTGGGCCTGTTCAGGGAAGACCTGCCCTATACCGGTGATTGGGAATTCTGGTTCAGGGCCGCAACCAAGGTGCCATGGCTTTATGTGCCCAATGCCGTTGCCTATTTCCGCATGCATCCGGGCAGCCAGACCCGCGCGCTATTGCGCACGGCGCAGACGGCCGAGGATTTGCGCCGCACGCTTGAATTGAATGAACAGGCCCTGTCGCCCGATATGGCGCAACAGATCATGCCAAAGGCGCGGGCGCATCACGCCAGCCAGATGCTGCGCAATGCCAAAGGCGCCCTGGACCTGAAGCTTTCCGCCGCCGCCGAGCGCTATATCCGGGAAGCCTGCGCCATCAATCCGGATGCTGTCGTGACGCCGGAATTCCTGGAATGTCTCAAGCACCCTGCAATGGCAGCGTTGCGCCAGCAATTTCGTGAGGTCGCGATGCGCTTCGGGGCCTGAAGACGCAGCCCTTTCAGCGCAAACCGATACCTTCAAACGCACCCTCGCCCGACGGGGCAGGGCAAAAGCGCCAAAGCTTCTCACCCATCGCGCCAAAAGCCAAAAGGCTGGCCGAAACCGTCCCATAGCCGCCATGCAGCGGCACTTTGAGCGTCGCGGCCAAATCACCCTCATGGCTGTCATCCGCGAGCCTTTCTTCCCAGGCGCGCCAATCGCCCTGCGCGGGTTCCGGCGCGGCGGCGGCACGAAAACGCGGCAAATGGCGCCGCGTGCGGGGGTGGCTTTCATCATTTGGCGGGTGGGATGTCACCATGGATAGGCCAGGTGCCATCACCCTGGCCTGCGGGCGTCCTTCGCCAAGGGCTTCGATGTAAAACGCTCTCCGCTGATCCGCGACCACCAGGTTGAAGGGGCGCCAGGCGCCAGCATCAAGTCGGGCGATGGCCTCGGCAGCCGCTTCTGCTGTCTCGGCATGGGCAGCCATCAACGGCAATTCGCCGCGGCTCCGCTTACCTGGCGCGGGGCCAAGACTGCCGGGGCGGTTGAGCGCTGCCGCCATTACGCCCTGGGGGCCAAGCGCCATCCAACTGCCGCCGGCGCTGCGGTCCCGCCCCCCGATCACGCCAGGATAGTCTGACCACCAGGCCGCCGGCGCATCCCAGGCGCGATCCGCCCTCTCATCCCGATTGGCGGCTATCAACATCGGCCATTCATGATCAGGCCGGTTCAGTAAAATCAGCGTGCACATCGTGCCCGGAAATTGCGCCGCGCAGCGGCGGCGCGCAAGTCAGGGTCAGAAGCGGAAATTGAGCGAAACGCCAGGCCGCCCGTAATGGCCATAACGCGGATAAGGTGCCGGCACGTAATAGGCGGGCGGCGGCGCGTAATAATGGGGCGGTGGCGGTGCATAATAAACCGGCGGTGGCGCGTAATAGACCGGCGGCGGCGCATAGCGGATCGGGGGCTGAATAATCACAACCTCTCCATGGCCACGCGGCGGATGGTATGGGCGATGGTGGTAGCCATGGCCATAACCGTACTGCGGATGCGCGATTGCCGTGGCGCCGGATAACGCCGACCCGGCCAAACCCAAGGCCAAAACAGCAAGATGACGGAGCTTAAAGGTCATGACGACGACTCCCTTACTATTGCGATGATGCTCCCATCACACGGCAGAAAAAAGGCATTCTCACAGGTCCAGCATCATCGGTTCCAGCGCATCGCCAAGGGCAATGTTTCCGCCTTCCAAAACCTCCGCATAAACCCCCAAATCCGCATGGCCGAAATGCCGGCGGAGATCGCGCGGCGGATCGGCATCACGTATAGCGGTTTGCGGGTTCACCTCGGTCGCCGCGCAGCGCACGATGCGCTTCACCACCTTAAGGCGCACCTGACCAATCTGGATTTCCTGGCCGATCCAATCAAACTCCGCCCAGGGCCGGCCGCCGGAGAAATAGAAATTCGCGCGAAAGCGCAGCGGGTCCAAAGCCATGCCGGCTTCGGCTTCCAACGCATGCAGGCTGGAAAGGCCAATAATGGAAACCACCTTCATCGCGACATCGGAAAAGCGGTGGCCGGGGGCTTCAATGAAGCGGGGTTCGCCGCGCGCCTCAGCGCCCAGAAAATCGGTCAGGTAACGCGCGATGGCGGCCTTGCCTGCCTCGGTCCGGGTATCGCCCAGAAAGGGCGCGGCGCCAGGCGCGCGGATGGCAAGGCTGCCATCATGCGGGTCAAAGGCCGTATGCAGCAGGGCCAAGCGTTCATTGGCCATCAGGCAGCCGAAATTGCGCTTGGAAAGCCAGCGGGGGGCCGCCACATCAAAGGGCGCATCGCCTTGGGCGAGCGCGAAGCGCCGGTCATGCGGCAGCATATCGCCTGGCGTCAGCGCCACGGCTTCCATGGCCTCGGCAGACAGCCCCTTCACCGGGTAGCGGTAGATCTTTTCGATACGCATCGGGCTCCCCCTTGAAGCAGATCAAGGCCAGATACCACATATCAAGTATTCTGGTGTCATTCGTTGCCCATTCGGGGGCGAGGGGCATCGTCCGCTCAGGAGAGGGACCACATGGATATCGAAAAATTTACCGACCGCGCCCGCGGTTTTCTGCAAGCGGCGCAAACCATCGCCATTCGCGAATTTCACCAGCAGGTGACCCCCACGCATTTGCTGAAGGCGCTGCTGGATGACCCGGAAGGTGCGGCAAGCGGGTTGATCCGCGCCGCCGGGGGTGATCCGATTCGCGCAAAGAACGCGGTGGAGAATTTCATGGCGCGCCTGCCGAAAGTGACCGGCGGCGGCGCTTCGGCACAACCAAGCTTCACCGCAGATATCGTGCGCATCCTGGGTAATGCCCAGGAACAGGCGAACCGCGCCGGCGATGCCTTTGTGGCGCAGGACCGCGTGCTGGTGGCACTCGCCGGCAGTGAGGGCGATGCCGGGCGCGCACTGCGCCTGGCGGGGGCTGAGCCCGACAAGTTGGAAAAGGCCATTGCGCAAATCCGCAAGGGCCGCACGGTCAATAGCCAGAACGCCGAAGACAGCTTCGATGCGTTGAAGAAATACGCGCGCGACATCACGGAAGTGGCACGCCAGGGCAAGCTTGACCCGGTGATTGGCCGTGATGAGGAAATCCGCCGCGCCATTCAGGTGCTGGCGCGTCGGACCAAAAACAATCCGGTACTGATCGGCGAACCAGGGGTCGGCAAGACCGCGATTGTGGAAGGCTTGGCGCTGCGCATCGTCAATGGCGATGTGCCGGAAGCGCTGAAGACCAAGCGCGTCATGGCGCTTGACCTTGGCGCCATGGTGGCCGGAGCCAAATATCGCGGTGAGTTTGAGGAACGCCTGAAGGCCGTGCTGGCGGAAACCACGCAGGCGGAAGGCGAAATCATCCTGTTCATTGATGAAATGCACACGCTGGTCGGCGCGGGCAAGGCGGATGGGGCGATGGATGCATCGAACCTGCTGAAGCCTGCCTTGGCGCGCGGTGAATTGCATTGCATCGGTGCCACCACGCTGGATGAATATCGCAAGCATGTGGAGAAAGATGCAGCGCTGGCGCGGCGCTTCCAGCCCGTGTTTGTCGGTGAGCCGAGCGTGGAGGATACCATCTCCATCCTGCGCGGCATCAAGGAAAAATACGAACTCCATCATGGTGTGCGCATTGCTGATGGCGCGCTGGTGGCGGCTGCCACACTTTCCAACCGCTACATCACGGATCGCTTCCTGCCCGATAAAGCGATTGACCTGGTAGATGAGGCTTCATCGCGGCTTCGCATGCAGGTGGATAGCAAGCCTGAGGAGCTGGACGCGATTGACCGCGACCTCATGCGCCTCAAAATCGAACGCGAAGCGCTGAAAAAGGAAGATGACGCGGCATCGCGTGATCGGCTGTTGAAGCTTGAAAAGGAATTGGCGGAGCTTGAGGAAAGCTCCGCCGCCATGACCGCGCGCTGGGAAGCCGAAAAGGGTGAGGTGGTTGAAAGCCAGAAGCTCAAGGAGGAATTGGACAAGGCGCGGACCGAAGTTGAATTGGCCCAACGCCGCGGCGATCTGACCAAGGCTTCTGAACTGCTTTATGGCGTCATTCCGGGCATTGAAAAGAAACTCGCGGATGCGGGCAATGGCGATGCGAAGCTGGTCAATGAAGCCGTGACAGAAGAAGGCATTGCGGCGGTGGTCAGCCGCTGGACCGGTATTCCGGTTGAGAAAATGCTGGAAGGCGAACGCGCCAAGCTGCTGCGGATGGAAGACCAGTTGCGCAAGCGCGTGGTGGGTCAGGAAGAAGCGCTTGAAGCGGTTTCCAAGGCGGTGCGCCGTGCGCGTGCTGGCTTGCAGGACCCCAATCGCCCGATCGGCAGCTTCCTATTCCTCGGCCCGACCGGTGTCGGCAAAACGGAATTGGTGAAGTCGCTTGCTTCCTTCCTGTTCGATGATGATCGCGCCATGACGCGCATTGACATGTCTGAGTACATGGAGAAGCACGCGGTATCGCGGCTGATTGGCGCACCGCCTGGCTATGTGGGGTATGAGGAAGGTGGCGCGCTCACGGAAGCCGTGCGCCGACGGCCTTACCAGGTGATTTTGTTCGATGAGGTCGAAAAGGCACATGATGATGTCTTCAATGTGCTGTTGCAGGTGCTGGATGATGGGCGGCTGACGGATGGCCAGGGGCGGACGGTTGATTTCCGCAACACCATCATCGTGCTGACCAGCAACCTCGGCGCGCATGCCATCGCGGAATTGCCGGAAAGCGCTGATATCGAAGCGGCGCGGCCTTCCGTGATGCGTTCGGTGCGCGAACGCTTCCGGCCGGAATTCCTGAACCGGTTGGATGAGATTGTGCTGTTCCGGCGCCTCGCGCGCGGGGATATGGCTTCGATTGTGGATATTCAGCTGCGCGGCCTGCGCCGGTTGCTGGAAGATCGCAAAATCACCCTCACGCTGGATGAAGCAGCGCGGGAATGGCTCGCGGAAGCAGGCTATGATCCGGTTTATGGCGCGCGGCCCTTGAAGCGCGTCATTCAGCGGAACCTGCAGGACAAGCTGGCGGGGCTGCTGCTGGAAGGCAGCGTGAAGGATGGCGAAAGCCTGACCGTCACGGCCAGCCCCGATGGGCTGGAAGTGCGCCACGCCGCGCCCGAGGCAACCCAGGCCGAGGCTGCCTGAACGGGGCTTGATCAGGCGCCGCATTCGCGCAAGCTTTCGGCCGTTCAAGCTGGAGGCTCAGCGAATGCGGCGCAGGATTTTTCTAGGCACAAGTGCAGCGATGCTGGCGGGGGCAGCCCAGGCGCAGCATCACGGGCATCACGGCGCGAATATCCCGGCGGATCAAATGTCCGCGCTGCGCGGTCCCAATCCGCAGGCTCTAACCCCTGAGCAATTGGCGCAGCGTGTGGTGACCAGCCCCGCGCCGGCTGGCCCGCCCGGGCGCTGGGTATCGCGCGCGCCGCTGCCGCTGCCGCGCAGTGAAATGGCCTGGGCCACCGCCTGGGCCGGCAAGCTGCATGTCATTGGCGGCTATGCCCAAGGCCAGGTGGATAAGCCCTATCACCATGTCTATGACCCGGCAGCGGATCGCTGGCAGGAAGCCGCACCTTTGCCGCGCGGTGCCAATCATGTTGGTGTGGTTGCTGATGCTGGCCGTATTTATGCGCTGGGCGGCTTTACCGAACAGAACCGCGCTTCCGACAACAAGGCCTTTGTCTATGATGTGGCGGCGGATCGTTGGTCCGCCATTGCCCCCATGCCGCGCCCGCGTGGCGCGGGTGCTGTCGCGGCTGTTGGTGGCAAGATTTATCACATCGGCGGCGCAACCGATCCCTCACCCGAACGCGCCAGCATTTCCTGGAATGAGGTTTATGATCCGCAGGCCGATAAATGGGCTCTGCTCCGCCCACTGCCGGCGGGGCGTGACCATGCCGGTGTGGTGGTTTGGGAAGGGCGGATTCATATTGCCGGTGGGCGCTTCAACACCTTTGAGAATAATACCGGCCTGCATCACGTCTATGATCCGGCAAGCGATACCTGGCGCCAGCGTGCGCCGATCCCGACACCGCGGTCCGGTCATGGCATGGCGGTGCTGCGCGGGCGCTTCTGGTGCATGGGCGGCGAGGAACGGCTTTATGACGCGCAAAACCGCCCGATTGATCGCGTGATCGGCACGGTGGAATCCTATGATCCCACCAGTGATAGCTGGCAGCACCATGCCCCCATGCCGACGCCGCGTCATGGTTTGGGCGCGGCGCTGATTGGCGATTGGATTTATGTCGCGGGCGGCGGGCCGATTGTCGGCGGCGGCATCCAGACCGCGGTGCATGAGGCTTTCACGCCGGGGTAATCGGTTCCCTCAAAACCCCGCGAATTTCAATACCAATCCTGCAATCGCGGTGAACCCAAGGCTGCGCACCAAGCCTTGCTTCATCGGGAATAGCAGCACAGCGGCAAAGACCGCCAGCGCCAGCGCCGCCGGGTCCAGGCTGGTCAGCACCGGCAAATCAAGCCGGATCGGCCCGAAGCTGCTGACCTGCACATCGCGGAAAATCACGCGCAGCCCGAACCAGAGCGCCAGATTGGCAATCACGCCCACCACCGCCGCTGTCACCGCCCCCAAGGCGCCCTTCAAGCGCGGCGCGGCATGGAGTTTTTCAACAAAGGGCGCGCCCAGGAAGATCCAGGCGAAGCATGGTGCGAATGTGACCCAAAGCGTGAGCACACTGCCCGCCACCCCCCCCAGCACTCCATCGGCGCGATACCCCGCCAGGAAGCCCACAAATTGCAGCACGAGAATGAGCGGCCCTGGCGTGGTTTCCGCCAAGCCCAACCCCGCCAGCATTTCGGGTGCTGAGAGCCATTGGTAATGCTCCACCGCTTCCTGCGCTGCATAGGCCAGCACCGCATAGGCGCCGCCAAAAGTCACCACCGCGAGCTTCGAAAAAAACCAGGCAATATCGCCATAAACGCCCGATCCCAGCAGCAGCACCACGGGCCAAAGCCAAAGCGCGATAGCAATCAGCCCAGCGCGCCGCGCGGCACCGGCCATGCGCGTGGCGCGTTCCGGATCTGCCGCGATGGCGGCATCCAATAGCGCGGGTGGGCCATCCTTCGCGGCACCATGGCCGGCGCCGCCGAAAGCCTGGGGCAAAACAAAACCAATCGCGAGCGCGCCCAGCACCACCAGCGGAAAGGGCACATTGAACAGCGCGAGTGCGGCGAATGCCGCGATAGCAAGCGCCACCGGCACCGGCCCTTTCAGCGCGCGCTTCGCAACCTTGATCAGCGCTTCCACCACCAGCACCAGCACCGCGCATTTCAGGCCAAAGAATAGCGCCGCCACAATCGGCACATCGCCCAAGGTTGCGTAGATGATGGAAAGCGAGAGCATCACCGCCGCGCCGGGCAGGATGAACAGCAACCCCGCTGCCAAGCCACCCCGTACGCCATGCATCAGCCAGCCGAGATAGGTCGCCAGTTGCTGCGCTTCCGGCCCCGGCAGCAGCATGCAGAAATTGAGCGCATGCAAAAACCGCGCATCGGAAACCCAATGGCGTTGTTCGACCACTTCGCGATGCATCACCGCAATCTGCGCCGCTGGCCCGCCGAAGGACAGCAAACCGATGCGGAGCCACACGCGCAGCGCCTCGGCAAAACTCGGGAAAGCTGGCGTCATCGCGCTACTCCGCCGCGACAGTGGTGAGCAGGCTTTCGCCTGGCTTCAAGCGCGTGAAGGCAACCGATTGCCATTCCAGAACCACGCGCTCATCGTCCAGCCGCACGGATGTTGCGGCAAGCCCGGCAGCTTCGTCATTGGTTTGCGGGAAATCCTCTCGCCAATGCGCGCCGCGCGATTCCTCGCGCGCCTGAGACGCCACCACAATCGCGCGGCTCACCAACAATAGCGATTTCAGATTGAGCCAATCATGCCAGGTCAGGTTGAAGGCGCGGTTGGCGCCATCAACGCCGGAGGCATCAAGCTCAGCCTCCAAAGCATCCAGGGCACTCGTCGCGTCAGCAAGCCCCGCTGCATCGCGCAGAATGCCGGCCTTGTCCCACATCATTTCCTGCAAGGCGTCACGCAGCGGCGAAAGATTGCGCGCCGGTCGCGCAAAAGGCGCTTCAAGTGCGGCGATGGCGGCATCAAGCGCCGTTGCATCGGGTGCTACCAGCGCCCCTTCGCGCGGTACCCAGGCCGCCATGGTATCGCCGGTAATGCCACCAAAGACAGTGGAATTCGCAACCCCATTGCCGCCAAGGCGATTGGCGCCATGCACGCCGCCGGTATCCTCGCCGGCGGCGAAAAGCCCCGGCAAGGCAGTGCTGCCATCCGGGCGGAAAACCACGCCGCCCATCATGTAATGCGCGGTCGGCACCACCGGTACGCGGCCACCGGCCAGGTCAAAGCCCATATCGGTGCAGCGTTCCACCATGCCCTTGAATTCGCGCCGTACGCGATCTGGGCCAAGATGCCCCATTTCAATCCAAAGCCCGCCGGCATCATTCACATTGCCGGCCAGGATTTCGCGCTGCATGGAACGGCTGACAATGTCGCGCGTCGCACGCTCGGCGCGCTTGTCATACTTCGCCATGAAGCGCTTGCCATCACCGCCCAGCAGATAGCCGCCCGCGCCACGCAAGCCTTCTTCAATGATCGTGCCCGTCATGCGCGTGCCAGGGCCCGCCAGCACGCCGGTCGGATGGAATTGCACCATTTCCATATCGCGCAAAGGCAAGCCCGCGCGCAGCGCCATCGCCATGCCATCGCAGGATTTATCGCCTGATGGCGTGTGGTATTTATACATGGTGGGCCCACCACCGGTGCCGAGCATCACGGCCTTGGCCTGCACAAACACCAACCCGCCCGAGCGCATATCAATCAGCAGCACACCCGAAAGCCGCGCGCCATCCGCGCTTGGAATAAGCGCCACCGCGCGATGTTCTTCCAGGCGCTGAATGCCACGCGCCCAGACCTGTTCCGCCAGGCGATTGACAATCTCAATCCCGGTCAAATCGCCCTTATGCACGGTGCGATCAAAAGTCTGCCCGGCAAAAGCCTTTTGATGAATGGTGCCATCGGCATTGCGATCGAAGAAGCAGCCCCAGCGATTTTCCAATTCTCGGATGCGCCGCTGCGCACCAACCACGAGCGTCCAGGCGAGGTCCTGATCATTCAGCCATTTGCCGCCATCAAGCGTATCCATGAAATGACGCTCAGCGGAATCACCCTCGGCAATCGCGACATTATAGCCGCCCTGGACCATGCGCGTACAGCCGCATTTGCCAAGCAGGCCCTTCACGGCAATGGTGACTTCCAACGCGGGATTGGCTGCCTTGGCATGCAGTGCCGCGAGCAAGCCCGCACCGCCCGCGCCGAGTACCAGAATATCCGTGCTGCGCCGTGTGATTTGGGTGGGCATCACGCCGCCCCCAGTTTTTCAAGCACCGCCTGGCGTCGGCGTGCCGCTTCATCATTCACCTTGGCGAAAAGACTGCCGCCATGGCTATCCATCGCCACCAGCAGCGGCCCAAAGCCTTTTATCCGAAATTTGTAGAGGCTTTCGGGATTGAGATCATCCATATCCACATCCTCCACCGCTTCGATCCAGGTGGTCTCCAAGGCTGCCGCGCCGCCGACCACGGCCAGATAGGCGCCGCCCAAATCGCGAAAGGCCGCAAGCGATCCATCACGTAAGCCGCCCTTGCCGATGATGATGCGCACCCCTTCACGTTCCATCAGCGGGCGGGTGAAGCGTTCCATGCGTTCTGATGTCGTGGTGCCAACGCATACCGCCTCATACCCCGAATGATTATTGCCCACGCGTTCCACCTTGCGCAGATTGGGCGCGGTATGGATCACGGCATGGCCTTGCAGATTGAATTTCGTGCGCCGGCCATGATCGAACATATGGATCTGCGTCGCATCCCTGATGCCATACAGCGTTTCTTCCAGGGTCACCGTATCGCCCACACGCAGCGCGCGCACTTGGGCTTCGGTGATCGGCATGGGCAGTATGTGATGCGTCATGTCTCTTCCTCTGGGACTGGCCAGCGCCCTTGGGCGGCTTCGGCCAAGGCCTCATCTTCCAGGCGATACGAAAGCAGCGCTGCTGGTGCGGTGCCAAGCTTGGCAAAAAAGGCCCGCGCGCGCAGGTTTTCCTCCGCCGTGCCCCATTCCACGCGGCTATAGCCGCCTGTCACGGCAAAACGCATCGCGCCGCGCATCAGGGCGCGAGCGGCGCGGGTGCCGCGATGTGCTTCCATCACGAATATATCGCGGAGCATTAGCCCCCAGGTGAAATCCCGCGCCGGGAAAAAACCTGAAAGCGCAACCAGCCCCGCCGGTTCATCCCCCGCGCGCCCGATCAGGCAAAAGGGCCCCGCGCGATTGGCAGGCGAAGTCAGCGCTTCCGCCGCCGCAACAAGCCGCGTATGGCCAAGCACCTCATCATAAAAATCACCCATTTCCGCCAGCACGCGCATCAAGGCGGGCCGATCCGCTGTCCCCGCCAAGGTCACGGCAATGCTGGCGGAAGACATGGTTCAAAAACCGATGCTGATGCCGGCGGGCGTGAAGGTCGCACTCGCGCGGCGCGCGCTATGGCATTGGATGTTTACCGCAACCGGGTTCATGGTGATATGCGTTGCTGCCGTTTCCACATGCACGGCAAAGGAAGTGCTGTCACCGCCCAGGCCTTGCGGGCCGATGCCAAGCGCATTCACCGCTTCCGAAAGCTCCGCTTCCAACTTCGCTCCTTCCGCATCGGTACAGCGTGACCCGAGCGGGCGCGTTGCGGCAATCTTCGCCAAATGCATGCAAAGATCGGAAGTGCCACCAACACCAACACCCACAATCGTCGGCGGGCAAACCTTGCCGCCGGCCTGGATCACGCGGTCCACCACAAAGCGCTTCACGGCAGCAAGCCCATCGGCCGGGATCAGCATTTGCAGGAAGGACCCGTTTTCTGAGCCCGATCCCTTCGGGATCATCTCCAACCGTAATTCGCGATCCGCATCGGTGAAATCAATATTGATGACCGGTACGCGTTCACCGCAGGAGGTATGTTCATTCTTGCGGGTGATGGGATGCACCACGGAAGACCGCAGCGGGTGTTCACGCGTGGCGCGTGCCGTGCCGCGGGCAATGGCTTCCTTCAGCGCAAAACCATCCACCGCGACATTGCGCCCGATCAGCAGATTGAAGATCGGAATGCCGGTATCCTGACACAGTAGATTATCCATCCGTTCCGCTACACCGATATTCTCAATCATCGTGGCCAGGATGGTCTTGGCGGTGGCATCGGTCTCGGTAGCATCCAGCCGCGTGAAGCCGGCCTTGATGTCATCGGGCAGGATCTTGCATGCGCGGATATAAAGCAGCTTGGCCGCTTCCTCGATCGCCTCCGGCGTCACAACCAGCGGCGCGATTTCGGTCTTTGACATCAGGCTCATGAAACCATCCCCTTCTTGGCCCGAGTTTCCCACAAGCGCCGGCAGGATGAAAGCGTTTCAAAGTACGAGCGAAAGGCCCGACAAGAATAGCAGCCCCAAAAGCACCAGGCGGAACCCCTCGGCCGGAATGACGCGATAGGCTTGCAGGCCAAGCCAGGTACCAAGGGCAAGCGCGGGCAGGGCGATCAGCAGCGTCTTGGCGGTTTCCAGCGTGAAAAATCCGGCATAGGCCAAGCCAGCCGCGGCGATGATCTGCATCACCACAATGAAGGGCTGGAAAATCGCGCGGGCTTCCTCCTTTCTGAGGCCCTTCACATCCGTCCACATCGAAGGCAGCGCGCCGGAAAACCCGCCAATGCCACCCAAGGCGCCGGCGAAAAACCCCACCACCGCATCGGCGCGCGGCCCGGCGGCGAGTTTGGGCGGCGCCAGGCGCAGCGCAATCCGCGCCAGCATGAAGCCGGCATAGCCCACCAATAAAATGCCAATGCCGGCGACAATCACACGCGCTTCCACCACACTCAGCGCCCAAACGCCGAAAGGTGTGCCCAAGGCGCCGGCAAAAACATAAGGCTTCAGCACCGGCCAACGAATGGCGGGCCAAACCACACGCAGCGTCACGCTTTGGATCAGGAGTGATCCCAGCACCAAGACCGGCGCAATCTCCTGCGGGGTCACCCAATGATACAGGATGCCGGCCGCCACCAGGTTGAAGGCAAAGCCCGCCAGGCCCGAACAAAAGGCCGCGATGAAGCAGCCGCCGAGCAGCGCCAGAAGATCAAAAGACATTGAACAGAAAAACCAATCCCACCAGCAGTGAGAGCCCGAAGGAGAGCGCCACCAAATCCTTCTGCGCCCGCCCCCAGCCCAGGAACTCCAGCGCCATGACGCGCAAGCCGCCCGCCAGATGCGCCGCCAGCAGCAGCACCAGCGCGGTTTCAGCCGCCTTCACCAGCGGGTTGTCTGCCCAGCGCAAGAACCCATCCAACCGCGCTTCCCCCTGAATGGCGCTGCCAAGCGCCCAGAAATGCAGCGGCAGGAAAAGCGCGAGCAAAAGGCCAGAGACCCGATGCACGGCAAAGCCAATCCAACTTGGGTGGGAACGCGCGCGGAAATCCATCAGGCGTAAAGCCCGAAGGCGGCGCGGATACCAAAAGCCGCTGTCAGCAGGCCAAGCGCAAGCCAGCAGAAATCAAGGCCCCGCCCGCGCCAGCCAAGCGTTTCGCCCGCGATGTTGCGGAGCCCAATCGCGCCATGCAGACCGGCCGCTAGTGCAAACACCACATAAAAGATCAGCCAAGCCTCTGAGCCCTGGGTGCGCGCCAGAATCTCACGCGCGGAAAGCCCGCCGCGCACAGCGAGCAAAATCGTTACCAGATGCACCAGCACGGCAAGGGCCAGGATCATGGCAGTGATGCGCTGCACCACCCAAAGATGCGCCTGCCCGCGTGCGGCCCTGTCAGCCATGGCGCTTGCCGCCGAACAGGCTCTCCCAGAACAAAGTCCGCTTCAGCCCGGCAATGGCGCCTGATGGGTCAATCTGCTTCGGGCAGCGTTCCGTGCAGGAACGCGTGGAATGGCAGGAATGGCAACCAGCATCGCCCGCCACCGCATCCAGCCTTTCGCCGCGCGCGCCATCCCGCGCATCATTCACCAAAGTCCAAGCGCGGTTGAGCGCCGCCGGCCCCAGATAATCGCCATTCCAGGCGACGACATCGCAGGAAGCGTAGCAAACGGCGCAGCCGATGCATTCAATGCCGGCATCCGCTTCTCGCCTGGCCTTGCTGCCGGGGGCGACCACGGCAAACTCATCCGGCACGGCGCCATCCGGCGCGTCCTTCGGTTGAAAAAACCCTTGCGCGCGTTGCCATTTGTCGAAGAAGGGCGCCAGATCCGCGGCCAGATCGCGGATCACCGGCAGATTGGCCAAGGGGCGCAATTCCAAAGCGCCATCGGCGCCGACCACTTTCCGCACATGCGTCCGGCAGGTCCAGCGCGCGCGGCCATTCACCGTCATGGCACAAGACCCGCACATGCCAACGCGGCAGGCGAAGCGATAGGCAAGGCTTGGGTCCAATTCGCGTTGGATATGGGTGACGACATCCAAGACGGTCTGATTGTTGCGCGCCGGCACATCATAATGCGCGAGGCCGCCCGCTTCCTCACCCCGCCAGACACTGACCTTGAGCTGTTCCATGCATCGCAGACTAAGGCGACTGGACAGCCTGTCCAGCCCATGGCCTGCTGCACGCAACAGGAGGAAGCAGGCATGGAACAACGCGGGGCGGATATTCTGGTAGCGGCGCTGAAGCAGGCCGGCGTCAGCCGCATTTTCACGCTTTCGGGCAATCACATCATGA
>Ga0315900_10002973_pt1 | contig 25230 bp, 25 predicted proteins | sample LakEriMetagenome_FD_203521 | JGI IMG/M metagenome (GOLD analysis project Ga0315900, IMG submission 203521) | Freshwater fungal communities from buoy surface, Lake Erie, Ohio, United States - Buoy 12 MA114 | ecosystem: Environmental > Aquatic > Freshwater > Lake > Lake biofilm | place: USA: Lake...
TGCATTTATGGAAATCCTCGCGGCTGACGTTTCCCGCCTAATCAAGAAAGCGGAAAAGCTTGGCATGACGCCATGCGTGCGCTTGAATGGAACGTCAGATTTGCCATGGGAAAACATCCCGTGCGGCGAATTTCGCAACATCATGGAACGATTCCCGTCGATCCAGTTTTACGATTACACGAAAAACCCGAACAGGATTGCGGCTTATCTGGAGGGCAAGCTTCCCGCCAATTATCAACTGACCTTTTCGCGGTCAGAGGATAACGGCCCGATTGCGCTTTCTATCCTTGGATCGGGCGGGAATGTCGCAATCGTTTTCTCCTCTACCAAGCTTCCCGCGAGTTATCAGGGCAAGCCTGTTGTTGATGGGGACGAATCCGACCTTCGCTTTCTGGACCCTCGCGGATGCGTTGTCGGGCTAAAGGCTAAAGGCAAGGCGCGGCGCGATCTTTCGGGCTTTGTGGTGCAAGTCTAGGATTTCCCGCCTTTGTCCCGTGAGTGTGACACGGGGCAACACGGGGAAACCCATCAAAACACCATGACAACACCAAACGAAAACGGGCAAGGGGATTCCGCCTTGCGTGAACTATTCTATGAGGCAATGAAACTTGCGGCGGGTGCAATCGCCCTTGCGGAGGATTATTCGGGCGGGGAATCCGAAACGGCGCAACACCTCGCCAAAGAATATGATAAACTCAACTCAAAATTTGACAGAATAGAAACCAAGTGAAAACAAATGACATCAAGAAAGGGACGCGATTCCGCCTCCGAAATGGATGGTTCGCGACCATGGCAGACAACCGAAAAGGAAATATCCGCCTTGCGACAGTAGAAGGCGACTACACCGAAACGGGAAGCGTTTACGCTCACGACATTGTTTCCGTGTTGGTCGGGGACACTTGGCAACCCGTGGAGCATACGGGACAACAGGCCAAGGTGCGCGAGTTAAACGTTGCCCTTTTCGGCGGATAGGGTGACAAGGTGCGGCGGGTCCGATCCCCGCCAATCCGCCCAGATTTTTGCGCTTTAAATGCCCCGCCAGACGATTTTCTTTCCCCTCCCGCCATGATGACCCCCCCCGAAAACAAGGTGACAAGGTGCAAGCCCATGCCCGTCTTTTCCCGTGGAATCATTGCCCGAAAACTTTCTTTCTAGAATGCGAAAAAAAACATTTGACAAACAAGCTTTCCCGAATAGATTCAATTTCGTTCGACAAACTCTGCCCCTCGTTTGAGGGTGACAAAGGGCGGCGAACAAAAACAAACCACACATAGAAAACACCACACATATGGCACATAAAATAGAGCAACCGCACGACATCGTCCTTTCCGTTCAGGGAACCGAATGGCATGGTCTCGCGCAACACGTTAACGCAATCGGAGACGCAGAGGTTTCGCCTTTGCTTTTCGATATCATCGAGAGTCCCGCTTACGTTCAGGTGGACGGGGAACAGGCAACGCTTGAAGATTACAAAGTTCTCGTTGCAGACCATCGCAAAGTCCGTCCCGATCTTTCGGGCAAAGATGCTTTGGTTCCGCTTCACATCCCGAAAGCGGGATACAAAGTGATCAGCAACCGCGAAATCTGGAACGTCATGCAAAAATCTTTGCGCGATCTGGATTGCAAGGTGACAAGTGTCTGCACGTTGGAACGTGGCAAGAAGTTCGCCATCTCCTGCGATATCGGCAATTCCGATCTGGTAATCAACAAGGACAAATTCAAAGCCAATCTGAATTTTGTCACATCGCATGATGGCACGATTGCCATGGAATCTTTCGATTCCGCAATTCGCATCGTTTGCATGAACACATTCCAATGGTCGCGCAATGCTGCTGCTGATAAGTTCAAAGTCTACCATACCAAGAATGCCGAATTCGCGCTTGAGGGATTGGGAGACCTTCTGAACGTCATCCTGAAGGGCCGCGCCGAATTGGTTAAGGTGATGGAATATCTCGCAGAGCACAAATGCGATCCTAATACGGCTCTGGCAATGGCAGCGGGTTACTTCTGCATCACCACAGACGCGAAAGACAACAAACTTGCGACTCGTTCCATGAACGCCGCTCGCGAGATTGTCCATCTGTTCGCCAATGGTATCGGAAACAAGGGCCGCACTCTTTACGATCTGGTAAACGGAGCAACCGAATACTGGACAAGTGGAGAGGGAACGGGCAAAAAAGCCACTATGGCTTCGCGAGTCTACCGCTCACAGCTTGGTTCGGCGGCGGAGCATAAGCGTAACTTTATCGCTATGCTCGCTGGCTCTGATCGGGTGACCATGTTCACTCGTGGTCAGGAAGCTGTCAGGCAAGCCGTCCTAGCGAACTAGGGTTGTCCCGTCTGTCCTCCCGTCAATTCGGGCGGGAGGATAGCAGGGGGAACCTTCCCCGAATAAACCACACACAAAATGAAAGACACACACTGGCTAAAAAACCCATTGGAAAACAGCATCACAGACGCACTCTGTGACGCTTACGACATTCGGAATGTTCTATCCGACAAGATCAAGAACAGACCGAAAGACAACGAGGGAACCGAATTCACAATCGGTGACTGCCTTGACACTATCATTGCAACACTGGAAGAACTGGAGACCCTTGCACAATGAATACCCTCACAAAACCATCGAAGGTGAAGCAATTCATCTTGGACTATGCAGCCCAGAATCGGGCGCATAAATTCAGCAGAGTATCGCAGGAGACTCTGTCCAAAGTCGAATGCGCGGCCCGTGCCGCTGCAAAAGCAATCGTAACCTCTGCACCATCAAAAGGAAAAACGCTATGACTGCCACAGACGAGCAAAAGCTGGAAGCATACGAACAGAAGTACGATATCTGTTTTGAGGCACTGCCAGAGGATGTCCGTGTCAGAGGTAATGCCTCTGCCTGTGGCGACGATGCTCTGGATAAAGAGATCGAAGATGACATCATAAATCGATTGGAAGCTGGAGACCGCTACGCATGGTTCACTGCCAAGGTTTCCGTGCGCGACGATCAAGGCAGAGAGGCATCCGATTACCTTGGGTGCTGCTGCTATCAAGATGAGAAAGACTTCAAAAGCGGAGGCTATTACCTCGACATGGTCGAGGAATGCATTCGCCAACTGGAGATGGAAGATGAGCAATAAACTAACTCCAAAAGAAGATGTATTGATTTGGGCGTATTTGAAAAATACTCAATTGGAATGGATGAATTTTTTGACATACCATTTCTCAATGACCAAATTTGAAGCAGCAGAACTTACCGATTCAATCATGGAGAAACTTCTCACACCGCATAAAGAGACCAATGAAAACTGAAATCAAACCAGAACGCATCACGGACTACAATCGCACCGACGAGGAGCTACAGGCATTCCTTATCTTTGCGATAGCAGTGGCAGGGAAACAGGCGAACGCTGTCTCTACCAAGGTCAATAGAATGCTATCCTCTTGGGGAGCCGCGCCATTTGACTACCTCCGTTCCAACCGCAATAAGATCGAAGAGATTATGCGAGGTTGGAAAATGGGGCCGTATGAGAAACGCATGGTTCCCGCCATGAATGCCATTATCGATATGGATTTGCGGTCTTGCACCACTGCCGATCTGGAATCCATCATGGGAGTCGGGCCGAAGACATCAAGGTTCTTCATCTTGCACTCCCGCCCGAATGAAAAGATGGTCGTTTTGGATGTCCACCTATTGCGCTACCTCCGACAGGAATACCGCATCAAGACTCCGAAACAAACCCCTTCGGGCAAGCGGTATTTGGATCTGGAAGCGGAAGCTATCCGCCGCATTGAAGCAAAGAATCCCAATGTCAATTGGGCAGAATTTGATCTGAACGCATGGATGCTGATGCGGTCTAAAGGTGAGAAGCGCAAACCCCTCAAAAATAAATCCAAATGAAAAGAATAATGCTATGCATCGCAGGGGAATCTGTTGTCTGTCTGTTCGATGGCAACAGGGTGACAAGCCCTGATTTCCCATCAGTCGAAATGGAATACCTTGCCCCATGCGGGACAAGAATTACCCAAGAAGTGCTAGTTCAAGTCTGCAAAATGAAAACAAAACAATGAGTTACTCAATCTCAATCGAAAAAGAAATACCCATCGGTGACAAGGTGTTTTACGCCTTTGTCTCGGCAGATGTTTGGTTTCGGGATATGGAAGATCCAGAACCCTATCGTCTGGAGATTACAGACGCATCTGTTGCCCCTCTGGACGGCGAAAACATGCCATTGGAATACGAGGGCAGGATGTTGGAAAAAGTCATCGTCACGGGCCATCCAGAGCTTACAGAAGCTATTGATCAAGCCCTGTGGGATGAGGTCAATGAGTTCGCATCGGATAATTTTGCCGATCTTGTCCGCGACATGCGTTGCGAAAGAGACGAGCGCGACCTGTGAAACGAAAAGTCTCCATCGTAATTGATGACGAGAACCCTCTCATTCCGAAATGGGGTGAGAGGAGTCGCGCCATCCATCCCCTGATGGTTCTGCTTTCGGGATTGAAGGTAGGAGAATCCTTCACTTGGCCACCTATGGCAAAAGACAACTTGGAATTACTTCGTTCTCGCGCCCTCTCTTACGCCAGAACAAGCAAGAAACGATTCGCCACTAGGTTGGTGACAAGGGGCCGAAACAAACCAACGATGGTTTTCTGGAGGACAAAATGATTCATTTGCCTTTTGTTGCCCATTTCTTTTCCCCTGCTCGCCGTCTGGCTCCGCGCCCCTTTCTATCGGGGCGATTCCGAATCATGGCAAACTTCAGGGCATTCTTTTCCTCTTTGGTCAATGGAGGAGGAACCCAAGGTTTGTCTGCCATCGGCGCGGGATTCTCTCCTTCCTCTGGAGAAAAGTCGTGGATAGACCATGAAGATTTCATTGAACGTCGAGTGACGGGCAATGTCTAACACAAAACACACAACCATGAAAACTAAAATTAAATCGTTCAAACCAACGTTACCCAATCTGATGCTAATGGATTCGGTCTTGTCCCGCGCCATCCGCAACGGATTCCGCAATAGAAACAAAGCCATTCTTCCAACCTACAAAGGCTGGAGAAGGGATGATCTGCGCGACACCATCAAAGCTTACCGCATGATCAAAGCAACGGAGGTTAGCCATGTGGACTGACGCCTGTGGAGAAACTCATTTTGAGTTTTGGGAAGGAATCAAGTTTGCTGGTCGCATTTTCAAATCAGTTCCGCTCTACCATTTGTGTCAGGAGTTTGGAGATGCCCAAGTAAGAGATGCTTGCGGGTTTTTGGGTCTAATGCCCTATGTTTCCGACCTTGATGCAATCAAAGAAGAATGCCAAAGGCAGGAGGACTCCTATGTTTAATTGGCCTGACTTCTGGCATGACCTCAAAATCAACTTGGGTCTCAAATCAAAACCACATCCTTCGCTACTGGCACTCGGCATCCATTGGACGAACAATGTCAAATGGGTTCCGCGTCTGGTAGCCTACCGCCAGTTAGACAACTGGACATCAAAGAAACACCATGAAAAAGAAAACCAAAAATAAATGGTTCAGAGTAACCATCAAAGCCACAATCGTTAAGTCATTCGACATTGAAGCTGAAGACGAAGAGTCTGCAATCTGGGATGCCGAAGGAACATTCAACCCCTACTCTGGAGAAGCAGAGGAGAAATACACACAAGAAGTAATCGAAGTTAAGAAAGTTAAATAATCCAATGAAAAAGAAAACCACAGCTAAAAAGTCGGGCGCATCAAAGCGCGAACAGCAACTAAAGAAAGCACTAGTCAATCGCCTTGCCGAAAAAGGAATCAGCAAGGATTGGATGAAGAGCAACCTCATTGTCATCTGCTGACCATGAAAACCAAAATCCAAAAAACATTTAGAGACAAAGATGTTATCGAAATGTTTCATCTGCTGGAATGCGCTGCTGGAGAGTTGGCAGATCGTGGAGAGCATTATGTTGCTCAATCATTCAATCAGCTTAAAAGCAGAATTATAAAAAACAGACTCAAAGAGCGCATCCAAAAAAGCAAAGAACAATACAAGCTGTAACGCTATGATCCATAGGTACATAACCAAGTTGGCCCTTCACGCTGAGAAGCGCAACAAGGGGAGGATATTCGTATGGAATGAATCGGGAACCATCGAACTAACCATGTCTATCAAAGAGACAAAGGAGATGGAAAAACGATTCTTCATCGATATCGAAGAGACGATCTCGGATGAACTGATGGGGAAACTCTTGGAACACTTCCGCGATCTAGGCCAACTCTACAATGTTGAAGATTTGTCTCTCGTATGATTGATGCCTTCTTCATCCTGCTGTTCATATTCGTTTTCGGATATGTGATCTTCTACAACATCGACCAAATTAGAAAATACAGAAAATGAAACGCTACGCATTCTTGACGGCAACATTTGCAATTACGGCATTTTTGTGTGTGGTAACTGCAATCGAAGCACCGCGCAAACCAAAGAAGACGAAGGACAAAATCTATGTCCTTCCCTTGGTTGAAGAGATGGCGACAAACCCAACTCCGTTTAGTCTCTGATCTCGGAAACCACCATTGCTTCGATAGCGGCGAACGTCCGCCTTTCCGAAGTAGCAGGAGAGTACTTTCCTGTGAAAAAGAAGGGCGGACGATTCGTTGCGCTTTGCCCATTCCATCGGGAGCGCACCCCGTCTTTCTTTATCAACGACCAAAGAAACAATTACAAATGCTTTGGATGCGGGGCTGGGGGTTCGGTGTTTCGGTTTATCATGGAGATGGACAGAATTAGCTTTCCAGAGGCAGTCCGAAAGCTTGGAGCAAAATCTGGAATAGAAGTTAGTGAGGAAGAAACAGAAGCAGATCGTGAACGAAAATCGCTTTTGTCGGTCATCTACAATACCAATAAACAATTTTATTCCATTCTTCTGTCAAGGGATGGGGCGGCTGGCAGAACGATTCTGAAAGAACGGGGGTTTACTAGAGAAATCTGTGAAACATGGGATATAGGGTTCGCCCCTAAGAGCTACCATCTTTCTGGTAGTGCAAATCATCATACCCTGTCGGGACTCACCTACGACAATGGAACGCTACGTTTTACCAATCGGATTATGTTCGGAATTCGGGATGAGTCTGGAACATTGGTTGGTTTCAGTGGCCGCGCCACAGACAACCACCCCGCAAAGTATCTCAACTCCCCAGAATCCATGATCTTCCACAAAGGAAAGCTTCTCTACGGGCTGGACAAGGCAAAGAGATCCATCATCGATAGCGAAGAGATGGTCATTGTCGAGGGACAGATCGACGCCATCAAATGCCATCTGGCAGGAATCACCAATGCCGTGGCTCCACTTGGAACGGCATTCACCGAATCACAAGGGGCCATTGTGAGGAGATTGTGTTCCAAGGCTGTCTTGATATTCGACTCGGATTCGGCTGGCAGAGAGGCTGCAAGGAAGGCTTTTGCGATCCTTGCCCCACTGGGAATAGATGTCCGCATGGTTGGTCTTCCGAAGGGACAAGACCCAGATCAGTTTCTATCTGATGGCGGGGATTTGGCGGCTTTGATAAAGCAAGCCCCAAGCTATGTTGACCATACGATAGATAAAATATCCTCCTACTCTTCAAAGATGGATGGAATAAAGGAACTTGGATTTGCCATATCCAGATTTGAGGACAGGCTTACCAGAGAATCAGAGATAGCGAAGGCCGCATCAAGGGTTGGAACTACGATGGGGGAACTCAAGAAACAAGTGGCACTATGCGGCAGGACTAGTCCAAGAGACAACCAACCAAGACCAGTTAGCGAGTCATTGCGCCTTGTTCTTTCTTACCTTCTTCACTTTGGAAAAGAAAGGGCAATTGGATTTAATTGGGGGTTGGTCGGAGAACCCGCCATTGAAATAGTCCTATCTTCTGATTACGAGGCTGGAAATGAGGCTTCGATAGCCTTGGTTCTGGCAAAGCTTGATGCGGGATCAGAGTCAGCAGTCTCGTCCACCGATCCCGAAGAGGCCAAAGACATCAGTATCGAAGAAATCTATCGACTGATGGTAAGGTCTGCTATAAGGAGAAAGGCCGACGAAATATCTTACGGAGCAGCAAAGCCCGAAGATTTGAATCCTCTTATCAAGGTTCTGACCAATGACAATCCTTAATCTCGGCAGACTCGGAGACCATATAAACCTCCTGCCAGTAGCCTATGCCAATAAAGGAGCAACCTTTATCACGGCTGAGAAGTATGCTTCAATCTTTGAAGGAGCAAGCTACTGTCAGACCAAAAAATATAGCGGAGATCCTGTAGAACTTCAGTACTGCATCCATCTCTGTCAGAGGTTGCCAGACTTGCGGATAGCACAGGTTTTCATGCACCCAAACGAAACAAAACAGGAAAAGAATTACGCCTTGGAAAGTTACCGCTTGGGAGGGTTTCGGGATCTTTGGAGAAAGCATCCCTATGTGTTTGATTGGCGCAATCCCGAACGGGAACATCAATTACTAAACCAGATATTCCCGAAGGTCTACGACATCCAGCCGTTCGTTGCCGTGGCTCCTCATGGAGTGTCCTCGCCATTCGCGCATGGCAAACACTTGATAAGTGGATTGCAATCCAGATTTCCCGAATACAAAATTGTAGACCTCTCCAAGATCCAAGCAGAAAAGCCATTTGATTTATTGGGGATTCTGGATGCGGCGTCTTGTCTGGTCACTATCGATACCCTCCACCTCTGGCTGGCCAATGCAGCGAAGTGTCCGACAGTGGCTTTGATCAATGATGGATGGCGAGGTAGTCCGCCGCCCGTGACCGCTACTTCCACCTTCCGATATAAGGACTACAACGTGGATCAGATCTGTGATGAAGTGGAGAAAACCCTGCTTCCAACAGGAGAAGTCTGGGCGATTGTGGATCGGTTTGGGCAGGAAAAACGCCATAGAGAGGCTTTTAAGAGCCAAAAACAGGCATTTACTCACCTACTTACGGCTGAAAATGTGAGAACGGCACAGGAAATTGGAGACTCCAGACCGCTTCCCATGCTGAAATCCATGCTGGAGAAGGCGCTCAAGTTTTCCAAGGGTCGAAACATCATTATCTGGACTAATGACGATGTTCAGATACTAGATTTGGCTCCCGTGGTTGACCATTGCATGAGGTTCGGGGCTGTCGGGGTCAGGCGAGATCCCGCCCACATAGGCAGGGAGCTATTCGCCTTCCGCTGGGACTGGCTGGCAGACCGCATCTACAACTTCCCTGACTGTGCCGTGGCCTCCCCTTGGTTTGATTTGGCTGTGGCGGCTTGGATCAGGAAACAATTTGGATGGGTTTCCACGATGGACAACCTGATCGAAGACCGCTATCCTGCCGAAATCCCGAATGAGAAGATCCTCTTCCATGAAGACCATCCATCAAGCTGGACGAATTCCATGGATAATCCTGCCTCAAAATGGAATGAAAGAATATTCAAGATGCTACTAACATGAGAAAATTAAACTTAGGCTGCGGAGGAAATCTCCTAACTGGCTGGGAGAACCATGATGCGGATTTGGACATAAGTAAACCACTCCCATATGAAGATAATTCAATTGATATGATATTTGCGGAGCATGTTTGCGAACACCTTACGACTCCTGATGTTGTAAGGTTTTTTATGGAAGCTTATCGCATCCTTAAAAATGAGGGAATTATTCGGATTGCCGTTCCCAGTGTAGACAAGATTTTTGATCTTGCGGATGAACCATACCTCAAATGGCACGGACAATCTGGATTCGGTGACGGGACAAAGCGCGGGGCAGTGCGTTCTATCCTGTTAGATCATGGCCACCTATCGGCTTGGAATTATCCTATCCTTGATGCCTGTCTTTATGCTGCGGGATTTGATGAACAAAAGATAGTTGGCTGCGACTTCAGTGAACTGGAAGGCCATGGCAGGGTTATTGGAGATCACAACAACGAAATAGAAACTATTATTATGGAGGCAATTAAATGATTCTCGTACAAGACGGCCATCTCGGAGGGTTTGTTCAAGGCGGAGATCCCGATACATATGACCCAATCGTATGGCAGAAGCTGATCGATACTTTTCAACCAAAGAATCTGATCGACATTGGGTGCGGCGAGGGTCATTCCATCAAGTGGTTTGAAGACAATGGGGTAGATTCCATCGGAATTGAGGGATCTACCAAGGCTCTTGAACACAGCCCAGTCAGGGACAAGATAATGATCCATGACTACACGCAAGGCCCATACAAACCAAATAGATCTTTTGATTTGGCTTGGTCTTGCGAATTCGTTGAACACGTTGAACAGCAGCATGTAAACAACTACATGACCACATTCAACTCGGCAAACATCGTGGCCATGACTTACTCGGAACCGCAATGGAGTGACGGGGGCCACCATCATGTCAATTGCCAACCGCAATCATACTGGAACGACATCTTTGAGTTCTGGGGATACCAGTGGATGGAAGACTTCTCGCGGGATTTAAGGTCTATCGCTACGGCGCGTTGGGTCAAGCCAACCCTGTCCATTTACCGCAAGAAATGAATTACATTGTTGGTTCGGGCTACCACTATCGATCTGATTGGGATCGGTCTTTTTATGATATCTGGCGCACAAACACCGAAAAATATACCCACGATTACCACATCATCTCAACTGTCAGGAATGTCCCAGCGGTCAACCACATCCTGTGTAATCACAACGTAGGTCACGTTGGAGACTTGATTAAAGAGAAGCGGGACGGATTGTGCGGATGGTCGGCTTCCATCTGTGCATTGGCCATGGTTGCCTACAACTGTGGCAGAGATTTCATTTACAAAGAAGCAGACTGTTTATGGTTCGGGCCTGTTTCTGAACGCATGTATCAAGATCTCGGTGATAAGGGAATGGTTTTCGGGGCCAAGATGGACGCAGCACCTTGGATGGCTTGCGCCCAATCCACCTTCCTGATCCGCCATAGTTTCATTCTTGATTTCTTGCGCGGCTACCTATTCCTTCCCCATGACAAAGATATGCTACCAGAAGATAAATTTGTTAAGCTGGAGGAGAACAGCCCAAACAACTACGGGAGGCTTTCTTTCGGGGTTGACCGCATGAGACCGCTTCCTTGGGATAGCCAAGTCTGGTATGCCCAGCAATGGACTCAGGAAGAATTGGACGATGCTAAGAAGCGGGGATTGATCTAGCGTCCAGCGCGGATGCGGGCCAGTTCCTTCTCGCGCTCTTCGGCTGCTTTGATCATGTCGCGGCGAGCCTTCTTCACGATACGGGCGAAGTCGGTATCATTGAGTCGCATGAGATACAGCCACTCCGAAAGCGCAGAGAAGTAGAGCAGACGCTGCTCTTCGGGAGTATACATCTCCATCTCTTCACGATCCATGAGCATCTTGGTCTGAAGTGCCGTCTCTTTGGCTTGGTCAAATCCAATCTCAAACATGCCAAGACTCATGGCATTGTCGTAAGACTTGTAGCGATAGAATGGAGAACGCTCCTTGGAATATTTATCAAACGACATGATCTCGCCGTTTTCATCCAAAACAGTTTCGCTTTCCAATTGCAAACCAACAAGATAAGAAGCGTAGTTGAATGCTTCGATTGTCCTATTTTCAACAAGCTGCGGAGTTCCACCAACCAACAAGTTTCCAGTAATGTCTGCAAGGAACTGACGCCAATTTCTGTCTGCCATTTCTTTTTTCTTCTCTTCGTCTGGTTCGTCCATATCAACACCCATAAGACCATAAATGATGGCGGCTACTCCACCAGATGCAAGCGGGATAGCAAATCTTTTTGTAGCATGAAAAAGAATAAGGCCACCAATGGTTCCAGAAAGTCCACCAATTCCACCCTTATTACCCATTAGTGCATCTCGGGCGTCAGAATAAAGTCTCATGCGTTGTTGAATTGCGAACGAGTTAAATGGAACCAATAGGGCTTTTGTAAAGTTTTCCCAACCAGTTTTACCGCTTTGAGCAAACGTGGCCATCGAAGTAGGGTCGCTGGAACCTTGATAAATATCGGTCATCTGCTCGGCATACGCCGCCGCTTGACGCCTGACAGGATCGGTTTTGACAAGCTCGGCTTCTTTGGCCCAGTCATCAATTTTGATGTCATTCTTGTTTAGCTCGCCTTCGTAGTATGTCATCCATGCAGCAGATGCCGCAATGAAGTCGGACTTTTTCAAGGCAATCATCCACACATCGGCAATCTTTCCACCTTGTTCTTTAGCTTGTTCCCACTTGCTTTCGCTGAAGTAGCGTTCCATGCGGCTTTGATGCCCCTCCATTTGGTTGATGTATTTGTAACCAGCAGAAGAATCGCCACGGCGTCCAATCGAAAATTGATTTAACAGTTCTCTAGCGGCTTTTTGAGTCCAAGGCGCAACGTTTTTGGCCAAAAGATCGCTTCTTCCACCACTACCCAAAGCCGTAAGAAGCTGATCTGGCGGCTGCTTGATCCATTGGAATGCGCCACCAAGAGCGATACCAGTTCCAAGTTTTCTGGAAATAATGCTGAAAGAATCAAGTGCTTTCTCAAGTGCCCCGCCACTGACAGATCCGCGCCTTGCTCTGGAAACACGCAACCTATTGAGGCGATCCACAAAAAAGTCGCGATTAGCTTTGTCTCCAAAGAACTCAATAGATTCTGGAGTCTTCATAAACGCAAAGATCTGCTGCCAAGAAGGGTTGGTGTAAGCCTTATTGATCTGATCTGACAAACTGTTGAAGGCGTTGCGACGAAGATTGAATTCAATTTCTTTAGGATTTCCATCCCTGTCTTTGGGAAGTGTGGTGTAATCTTGGCGCTTGATAGTGTAGACAGATTGTTTGGGCTGAAGAGAAATGGAGTTGGCAATGCTCACATCTTCTGTTGTAAGAGCCAAGGCTGGGCCAGCCGAAGTAAAAGCAATCGGAAGATAATTCGGGCTATCGTAGTTGTTAGCCTGATCGTTGAAGTTCTCATCAAATTGTTTGAGGAAGTCTTTGTATTTCGGGAACAGCACATCCTTATACCACATGAGAGAATCGTAGTTCGGGCGGTATTCGCGCTTCATATTGTTCAAGATCTCTTGAACCGAAGCCCCATCAACCTTGTTTAGGATTGCCTCAACGCGATCTGCCATAGCCACACGATCCACTTGACGGGATGCGCGAGCGTTGGTGATGTATTCATTGATCAGATTTCGGCGTTGCTGAATTGAGGTTGCCTCATCCTTGAATGGAAATTCTTGGATCAAGAATCCCGCCACACCCTCAGACAAAATGCCGTCTTGGTTGCGGGCTGCGTCACCATATTTCTTTTCGTTGCCTTGGTGAAACTCGGCCATCAGATCTTGGATTTCATCAATGGTATTGTTGGCCTTGGTGAATCCCTCGTTCAGATCCAGCATCCCCATCATCTCGTAAGCCTTGGCCATGAAGTCTTTTCCGAAGACATTGCGGAATGTGTCGGCCACTGATTGCAATTCCAAAGAGAAGTTGCGAAGGGTTTCTTGCAGCTTCAAAGATCCGAAGGAGGGAATAAGCGGAATCCAAGCTTGGTTGCGCTGGATCAATTTGGAATCTCTTGCCGCCTTGCGAGCATTTTCTTGCCCCTTGGCCGTAGCCACAAAGTATTCCGCGCCATTGGTCTGATTGTTGTAAATCATGTTGTTGGCGATACGGATAAACATTTGCCGCTCTTGGTTGTTGATGGATTTGAGATCCACACCAAGCATTGATTCGACCAATTTCTTTTGAGTGTTGGTAAACGCGGATGTGTCGTAGCCGCGCAACCCATCTTGAGTTTCGATAGCTTTATCAGTAAGGATAGACTCTAAGGCTTCGCGGTTCTCCCTGCCTTCAATCTCTTCGATGATATTGATTAGGCTCATCAATTCTGGAATGGTATTTGGATCAAGGTCGTATTTACGGGCCAGCCTTTCGTTGGTCTCGCGCTCAACCTCGGCTTGATCAGTGACGGACTCGGTCTCAAGTTGAGATATGTAGCCCGTGATTTCTTCATCGGGAACAACCACATATTCAGGAGAACGCACATCCTTGAATCCACGCAAGTAGTAGTTGATCATCTCGGCAAACATGCGCGGATCATCCAGCTTGTTGACTGCGACATTTCCGATCTGTTGCAAGATCATACGCTGCGGACTCATGGCGACTTTCTTCTGTTTGGAAAGTTCCTTGGCTCGTTTCTGTGCTGCCTTGGCCTCGCGAAGATCGGCATCGTAGTTGGCATTCTCTACCACCTTGGCAGCGTATTCGACAAAGCTCTCCATGGATTTTTCGCTAGTCCAAATAACTTTGGCTGCGCGTTTTGCGAGGGCTTGCGCTTGTTTCGGACGGACGGGGCCGCGAAGTTCCATAGACTTGATGATCTCAACAACCTCGTCTGCGGTGCGTTGCTGCTCCTGTTTTGCAGCGCGATTGGCTGCGGCCTTGAGTCGGATCTGCTGTTTGAGTAGGGTTTTCTCGTTGCCAGTAATCTTGACGGGAGGAACACGGACGCCCATGAATACATCAAAAAGGCGCTGCATGACGGGGCGCGGACGATCAGGGTCAACTTCCTTGGGAAGTGTAACGCCTTCGGGTAATGCTTCCACAGAAACACCAGCAGGAGTTTCTAGAAATGCCGTCTTAATCGACTGCTGGATATCGTATTGCTTGGCAATGGCGTTTGCTACTCGTTTGGCATTAACTGGTGTGAGGTTGGTGTACTCCACCACCATGTCTTGGAGTTGGCGGGTATCTCCCCCTTGATCCATCCAGACAGAAGCAATCTCGCTGATCTTGTAGGTGAGTTTGTTTTCGGGGTTTGGCTTGGCCTCGGACGCCGCATCCACCTTGGCCATGGATTCCGCCATAGTAGAAAGAGTAGATGCTTCGGGGCTTCCCTCGGAGAAGGTGGGGATGGCGTCTTCTCTGCGGGATTCGCGGATCTCTCCCTGCACATTGATAAATTTGTTGTATGCCTGTTTGAATTCGGCGTTGATCTCGGAGACATTGCGGGCGGCGATGTATTCGGCGGCTCGGCGGGTGAGCTTGTAGCCCAGCTTGTTGGCCCATGCCTCAATCCGCGCCACAGCCCGTTCAAACCACTTCCTACCCCTCCATCCTTCGGCTAGTAATTCGACGGCTCTGGCGGCTTCCTCGGCGGTTCTAGCCCGCTCTGCGTAGCCCAACCTAGTGATGGCATCGTTGATTTCTTTTCTTTCTTTCGGGGTCAACCCCGCAACCAAACGATTAAGCGCCCCAGAGGCATTCGCGGATTCGGCAATCTCATGGTTAAGCACCCGCTCAATAGCAGCATCGTCTTTTAGGGCTGCGGCATTTAGCTCTATACCTACTACCTTCCCATCTCGGATGATGGTGCGGCCTTCAAAGGATGCATCGGGTTCATTGACCACCGATACGATCCCACCCAGCCCAAATCCCAAAGACTCCAGCTTGGTTGTCACTGCTTCGGGTTCCATGCCAGCAGGGCGCGGCATCTGGATGCGTGATTCTCTTACTTCGGGGACGGGGGCTTCTGCCTGCGGTGCGGGCGGCACATAGATATCCTCTACCAGCGTCCATCCTGCGGGCATACGCACATCGGCTCCCACCTGATCAACCCCGATACGAAGATTCTTGGAGATGGCTTCGGCTACCACTTCGTTTGATCCTGTGTCGATCTGGATCTTTCGGGCTTGCGGCGTCAGCCTTGGGCGTTCTGCTTCGGGCAACTGGGCAATCCCCGCTTCCGTAAGCACAGGTTGATCTTTATACACCTCGACCAACCCCGCTCCCACCAAAGAAGGAACATCTTCTGGGGTTTGTTCTGATCTTGCTACTCGGCGTAGAGGTTCAAGATTCGGGGTTTCGGGGGTCGGCGTGACCTCGGAGGGAGGAGTCACTGCTGGAGCGGTTGGAGCCTCTGCCAGCATTCTCTTGTCAAAAATTGCAACAGCCTGTGGATTGCCGCCAACGCCCTCGACTTCATTTATATATTCGATAGCTCCAGTTCCATTATCAACGAGCAGCTTTCGGATTTGTCCAAGTTTGTCTGCGTTTCGATATGTAGAAGACTGGAGCATAAACTCTCCAACATCCCCGTCTATACCAGTGTATTCTTTTCCAAATTCTACTTTTTGAAGGTCGTTATTTAGGGCTTGCTTATGATCGGCGCTCATATCGCCCCAAGCATTTGCAAGATTGATGGCGTCTTGCTTTTCTATGATCCCTTCGCTGACAAGTTCTACGAGAAGAGCATCGGCATGCTCCCAAGACATATCGCGGTCAATGGATTCTGTCTCAAGCTCCTGATCCGCCGAAGCATCACGGACATAAAATGAAGAAATCTCTGCCTTGCGTTTATCCTTGGCTACCCATTCGGCTTGAGTCTTTGCTCCCATATGGAAGCCCATGGCCCCCTTATCAAAAGATGCGGTCTCGACGGTGAGCGGCCTTGGCCCCGAATGATAAAAAGCTCTAGCTCTTTCGCCTTCTGGAGTGGCAATTACTTCAGGAATCGGCTCTGGCGCGACTTCTGCGGCTGGCTGCGGCTCTGCTACTTCTGGAGTAACCACTGGCTCTACAGGGGCTACTGCGCCTTCGGGAGTGGGTTCTATGGGAGGAGTGACGGGAACTGTCGGCTCGACCCCGACTCCAGCTTCTTCTTCTCCCCCGCCGCCTTCTGCTGGCAATCCAGCATTTTCTTCAATGATATTTCTTAAAGTTTGAGTAGCTAGTTCTGGATCTTCCTCGTATAGCCCTACGATTTGGGTATAAGACTCTGGGCTTAAAATGTTTTTAAATTGTGTTTCATCCAGATCTGAAATCTTAAACTCATTTTTGGAAACCCTGTCTTGAATGAAGTTAAGTTGATTTCTGACATCTTCTGGAATAAACCTTTTGATTTCTGGAATAATTGCGCTTCTCGCCATTTGATCAAAACGGGCAACAGTTTCTTCTTCCAGTTCTATTCCAGTGGCTTTTTGAGCTTCTTCTGTAAGCCGTGTAACCCTTTGTTCTGGAGATTCTGAAGCGGTTTCAGCCAAGGTGTCTTGCACTTGGCGCTCAACAATGTCTGCCGTGGCTGGAGCTACATCTTGTGCCGCCCTAGTGGCGACTTGCGCGGCGAGAACATTTTGATTGAATTGTTTTTGCTCTGGCGTTTCGGCTAATTTTGTAGCAATTTTCCCAACTGTAATCTCTGCGGCGGCTGGGCCAGCCTCACCAAGAACTTCCGCAAAAACCGCTTTAGGCTGAATTTCCTCTCCAGCAGCTAAAGCACCAGCCACTTCACCGCCGCCACCCAAAGCTGCTTGTGTCGCGGCCTCTGTAACAGCCAAACGTGTGGGAGTTTTAGTAAGTGCTTGAACTGGAATTCTGGCAAGTCGGCCTGCAACACCAGCAGAAAGACCATCAAAAATAGCAACAGGTATACCGCGCTTTAATCCTTGTGATCTCGCCTGCTCTACAAGCTTCTCATCAGAAAAGAATTTTTGAATACTTTCTGGATCTTTAATATCCATGCCAGCATTTTGAAGTTCTTCCAAAACCTTGCTTCCATATTCCGTGGCAAGAGATCCCGCGAACGTTCCACCGATTTGGCCACCCAAAAATGCGGCTGGAGCCAATGGTGCGCCAACACCAGTCAAAGCTGTTGCGCCCGCTGCGGTTCCGCCAGCCACAAGTCCCGCGCCCAAAGAATAAAGACTACCAGCAAGACCTTCTGCAATAATATTGGTTGAAACTTCAAGGGGATTTTTGGCAAATGCTTTAACAGCATCAAGTCCTTGAGCTTCTAAATATTCTTGATAAGCTGGAGCAACCTTCCTTGCTTCTTTTTGGTATTCCAGTCTTGAGATTTCTTCAGCCTCTTCGGGCGATACTCCTCCAGCAACTGCCATGGATTGGCGCGAAGCATCAAATGCATTCATTGCCGCATTGGCAATACCTTGAATTTGGCCTACTTCATCAATCTTTGATTGAGTTTCCTCAACATCAGTAAACCTGATCCTGCTTTTTGGTTGTGCCTGCTCGACGGAATCAGTAAACCTAATTTTACTTTGAGGCTCTTGGACTACTGGCTCTTGAACTGCTGGCTGTGCTACGGGCTGTTCTGTAGCAATCGGCAAGGCAGCGCCTGTTTCGATTGGCGCTTTTTCAACAGTAGTTTCTTCAACCTCATCTGTGAATCTAATCGCCATTATTCAACAATTGCGCGTTTTCCGTTTACAAATATAACTGTTCCAGACGGAATTCTTCCCTCGGATTCCGCCTTTTGTGCATCTTCGATTGTTTTAAAATTCAATCCCTGAACCTGAGCCTTGTCCATTTCAATAAGTTTGATGCGATCTTGCGCCCCCTTCAACAGGTTTCTGCTCCTTTCGGAGAGACCAGCACTATCAAATGTTCCATCTGGATTGACCTGAACTCCAAGAGTGGAAGCCTGCTCAATAAGTTTACTTGAGACTGTATATCTTTTTGTTCGGCCCTTTTTTCTTTTTTGATTTCCTTTTCAACACCAGCCTGCTCTTCAGCCATTTTAAGTTTGGTTGACTCAATCGCCATGGCTTGGGGGCTTGGAATAAATTTGCCCTGCTCGTCATATTGACCAAATGCGCTCATTGGTTTTCCAGATCGGATAGACATATCAAGGGCGCTGAGTTCTGCCTGTTGGGCTGCGGAAAGTTTAGATTCCCTGACCTTCATTGCGTCATCCAATAATCCGCCAATCGTTTCTTTGACGTATTGTTTTTCCATTCCAAATGGATTCATTGCAATAACAGACTGAATTCTTTCAACGGCATCATCTTCATTGATGTTTATCGGAGAAACCCTAACGCCATCTGGACGGGTATAACCAAGAACAGAATTCATTGCACTTTGAGCTTGTCTTGACATCTCTTCTTCTCGCATCTCTTTTGCCAAGCTGGCCTTGCGGATAGCTTCGCTCTCTGACAAAAGCCTAGACTCTCTGGATCTTTCAATTGCTAGTCTTTCTTGTTCTGCATCCATCTGTTGGGTTAACCGCTGCTGCTCAAGTTGCTGCTTTTGAGCCTCATCCCATGCTTGTTGCATCCGAATAGCCCTACGGGATGTTCCTGTTGGGCGTTCACCTATTCCGCCATACTCAACTGGAGCCTGTCCTCGTTGGCCAGCCATAAACTCCGCCATCTTCCAAGCCTCAACACCAGTAGCTGATTCCATTGGAGACATTCCAGTGCCAGCAGCAAATCTTTGGCGTTCTTGAGTTCCGAGAGGGGAAAGACCAGCAGAGGCATATGCTTTGCGCGTTTCTTGAGACGCCAAATCAGAAACGCCAAATCCCATGCGTTCCCTAATAATATCAGAAGATGTTAAAGGTTGAGCCATAAATTATACTCTTCCAAAAATATTTCTACGCTGTTCGTCTGTTATTGCAGATGAAGCAAGACTTGAAGCGGATGGTTGTAACCCACCGAATCGCGACTCAAATCCTCCGCGATTGGCAAAAAGAGATGGCGTTTCCGCAAGTGGGCCGCGTAAATTTGGAGCTTGCCCAACAGATCTTTGCATTGCGCCAAATCCAGTAGCCGCAAGAACTGGAGCATTGCGCTCTACTCTTTGGGCAATTGCTTCTTTTGAATTAGGAAATAAGCTTGTCAATGGCTGTCCAAACATATTTTGAGGAGCGGCCATCGGTGCAAATCTCGGCCCACGACTTTCGGCAAATTCATTCATAGTTTGAGTGTAGTTGCTGGCTATTCTTTGACCATTTGTTCTCATTTGAGCCAACAATGCTTGTTGTTGTTCTGGAGTCCTGCCCTCGTATGCCGTTGGAACCGAATCTAATGAAGCTTGCATTGCTATAGGAGCGGATCCAATTCCTGCGCGAAACGCATTCCTTGCCTCTATTGTTGCTTTTTCAATAGCCGCAATATTTCCAGTTTTAATTGCAGCAGCAACTGCGGGGTTTTGAGACCAGTCACGAACAGATGTTGTTTGTACTTCTGGAAACTTGGGGGCGGTTCCGCTAGAAAATCCACGAACAGCTTCTGCTCCACGGGCCTGTGAAAATGGAGTATATGAAAACGCCGAAGATCCAGCCACCTGTTCTGTTTTTGAGGGAGTTGCAACCATGGGAGCAGCGACTGTTCTCTGTGTTGGAAAATTCGGAGCTATTTGCGGTGCGGCAGGATAAATATCAGCACCAGTCATCATTGCTCCGCTTGGAAGTTGTGCAACTGATGGTGCAGCAGCATCAGCCATCCTTGAACGCCCAATAAGTGGAGTTCCTGCAACAGTGGAACGCAACGCCCCTACATCAGATAGTGTCGATTGAATTGGATTTGTAAATCTGCTGCCCACTGAGGTTATTGCTCCAGCTATTGGGGCAACCGCATTTATTGCTGAACCCACAAGTTCTCCAGCGCGTTTAGCCGATGGAAACAATGGTCTTCCAAATATTGTAGGATTAAAAAAAGATTGTTTCGGAGGCATATCAAGTCATGTTTACGAGTCGGCGTGTAAGCCAAGGAGCAATCTGCATAACTCCTTCTTGCCCTGAGTTATACTCTTTTAATTCGGCATTGAGAAGAAGAATTGCACGATCCATGTAATATTGGCCGCGCTCGACATCGGCCTTCTCTTCGGCATTAAGGGCCATGAGGCCCAGCTTGATGGCTTCTAGAGAGTCAGGGTAGAGCGGATCATTATCACTGATAGCCCAGCAGTGGCGGCGTTTGAAGATACCCTGAACCCCATCCCAATTGCGATCAACCAGATAGCGGCGATAGCTTATCGCCCTCTCCCCCGATTCATACTTGGCCAGCGTGGTAGCACCCGCCGCAAGGGTGATAACTCCAGTTGTCGGGGTTTTCTCCACCCCATAGATTTCCTTGAAAGTCTGGGAGGTAGTCTGGGTTCCGTCTCCAAGGTCAAGACGAATTCCCTCCACTCGGTCTCCATCCACTGTAGAATAAATTTTATTCCCATTTGAATCCTTTCCGCGAATCCAGATATAGCTGCCAGCACACTCTGTTTCGCTGCTAGACAAAGTAAGTTGGGACGGCGTCTCAATGTCCCGAAATGTCACAAACCCCTCGCCCATGTCTTGGACAGGGCCGTAGTATTTCTCGTCGGATTTACGGATACCTCTCCCCTGTGGGAGATACTGATACCATTCACTCTGAACGCCAACAGTCCTGTAACCAGCCTTACCAGCCCGAATACAGGTCTCTAGATGACGAGGAAGAGTAATAAACTTGTTGTCGTTGGCGTCCTCGTAAGCCGTAATAGCGGCTTGCGCTAGAGTACCAACCCATTTACCCTCATTGACAACCCTTTCACAGAATCGGTTGATGTTATTGCGAAGTTCTGCCTGTGCATCAAATCCAGCCAGATCGGGAGGATCGGGAACAGGAATCGAAGATGCTGGTAGTCTCTCGCAACAAAGACCTAACGTAAGGCTCGACATAATTGGCAACGAAATTACCACCTTCGTTACAGAAGGTCAATAGCGGATTATTGCTTGAAAAGCAAATCAGCCGAAGCTCCATTCCCCACCCAAGGTAAAAACTGTTTGAGGTCTTTTACGGGCCATTGCGTATTGTTTTGCAATCTCTCCCAATCCTCACAAGCATTCTCGTATCCACCTTTGTATATACGCTGTTTCTGAGCCACCTGTTGCGGGGTCACCCATGCCATGTGGAGGATTGGCCCAAGCATAGCTGTGGCTTCGTCTCGTTCGCAAATCTTTCCCTTATTTCCGTTAAAAATCGGCGGTTCGTGGCGTTCCATCCAAAGCCCGACACTATACCTCCAAGCCCGCACCCATTCATTTTTTCTATTTCCATAACCATCTGTGGATGTGGATTTTACATTAGGCCCAAGCATGTATTCCATCTTGATCTTCAGGGTATTAATTTCGGGGTTGCCATCAAAAAGCGGAATAAGATCTGCCATTTGTTGCGCTGTCCACAACTCGTCGCTATCCATTTGAAGCAATACGCCGTCATTCTTAAATGCGGTCAAAGCCGCATTGATCATCTCGGTCTTCCCGCCCCACTCTGGTTTGGAATTGACTGTAATTCGGGGGTGAAGCGCTAGAGCCTGAAGGAACTGATGTGTTCCATCATGGGACACTTTCCCGCTCTGATTGGCCATCCAGCCAGTGTCTTTTACGGGCATCGCCGCACCTTCAACAATCGACCAGTGCCAATCAACGTCTCTCAATCGGCATAGTTCGGCAAACTGCGCCCCGATCCACGGAGAGCCATCAAGGACAATCGTGAATATATTGAGGGTCACAGTCCTTCCCAAAGATCTCCGCATCTAAGTATATCTAGATACTCACCAAAAGTAATCGGTTTGTTTTCGTTATAGACATAGTCAAATAGATGATCTTTAAGATGACTTCCTTCTTCAATTTTCAGATCCTTGCAGAGTTTTTCAAAGTAGACTTCCTGAACCTTGGAAAGTTCATTGATGAAGTCTTTGACTTTGAAGATGTTATCGTCTGGATGAGGTTTCATCATTAACGATACCTTGATGTTTTCTGCGCGATCTTCTTGGGCTGTTTGACAAATTGTTTTCCAGCCTTGTTGCCCTTGGCTTTGGCGCGATTGGTTGCTGCCTTCTCTGCTGGAGACAATGCACTCCACGCAGCGTCAGGAAGATAGCGTTTCTTTCCCTTGGACGGCGAACCATCCGAAGTGCGCCACTTCTGCTCTGTCCATTTCTTGAGTGATTGTTGAGGTTTTTTCATATGATTAATTTGTATACCCGCCGCCTTTGGCCTTATACTCCCGCGCCAATAGCTGACTCTTCCTCGCGCTCCATTCGCCCTTGTCCCCGCCCTTAGTGCCAGCTTTAATCTTCTGGTAGAGACGCTTACGCATTGCTGGCTTTGTATAATTGCCAGCGGCATTGACTGTTGATTTGGATTTCTTTTTCATAAGTGGTTGATTTTCAATGACTTCACCATTTAGTTTTATCACTCCAGTATGCCGCGCTCATCTTTCCCTTTTTGATGTTGGATGCGTGACGAGCCTTAAACGATTCGCGGCGTTTACGATAAGATGCCGACTCTCCTTCTTTTTTGGGAGAACCGCTGACACCTTGCTGGCCGAAGCGAATGACCTTGGTTTTGTCTCCCTCTTTAGCCAAAACGACATGGCTTTTGGTTGGATGGGACGGGGTTCGTTTCGGTTTGTTGACCCCAGAAAGCCCAAGACGTTTCAGGGTGGATTTTGTTCGATTTGATTTATCCATAGATTAGTTTGATTTTAGGTTTCTCCAGTAGTTGCAATAGGCTCTACAGCGGCAGTAGTTTTCACAACGGACATCCTCCCCAAGCCGTTCTTCAACATGACCTCCGATACTTTTGGCGTGTGCTTCAGCCTCACTTCGGTCTTCGTAAATCCCATTTGATACCGCTCGCTTTGCTTTTTTGTCTTTGAGGACGGCATAGGTTGTAGGGCGGCTCCAGCGTTCTTTTTCGGTGCAGATCGGGATGTCATCGTCAGCTAGGCTCTTTGCTTGCTGGTGAAGATTAATCCGACTTTTGATATATGCAAGCGTTTCGACATCTTTCCAGATTTCAAGCGGGATTTCGCGCACGGCGCATTCTGGGTATCCGTGTTTGGTCTTTGCGTCTCTAATTTTCCAATCCTTCATTACCAAGATGACAGAGGCTCGTTTTACTGGAATGCCGTTGTGCTGAAGTAGAAGAGTATTGATAGATGCCTGTGCGTTCCAATCCGAAAGATCGTCGCTCAACGCCTTCCAAACAGAGCTAACCTTATAGTCATAAAGGACCTGCTCTTGCTTGTCATAGAGGTCTATCTGTCCTCCAAGCTTCACTCCATCAACATCCATGTAGTAACGATGTTCGGCAATATAGCGTTCTGGATTTTGTTTTGCAATCTGCTCAAGAACCCAGTGGTTGGCTGTACCCATCATTGTCCACACGCGATCCGAAGCGTCTTCGCATATGCTGTCCCCATGACGCCGCATCAACTCCCTAATCTTCGGAGGCTGAAACAGGCTCGTTGTGGTGATGTCGGCTTCTCCCGCAGAATAAGTATCCGCGCTCACTAAATCTACAAAAGGCTGGGGCAACCCATATTTATTCGTTACTGAAGGCATATAAATTGTCCCAGTGTATTTGTAGACTTACTTGCTTTTTTTCTTCGGCTTAACACCAGCGGAACGCAACGCAATGGCCACTGCCTGTTTGCGGCTTTTAACAACGGGAGCTTTTTTCGGCCCCTTCGGATTGACGCCGCCATGGAGTTTGCCAGAGGCGTATTCCCGCATGACCTTGCTGATCTTCTTTTGTTGTGCTGATTTTTTCATAACTTACTTCTTTTTAAGTTTTCCAAGCGTCATGGCCAAACGCGCACGTTGACCAGTTTTACCGCCCTTCTTTGCGGCGGCTTCCAGCTTACCCTTGGGAATGGTTTTACCCTTTTTAGTGCCCATCGTTTTGCGAAGAGCGCCTTCTTTCTTGATTGCTTTCTGAATCCATTTTTCAGCCATCGTAGTATTCTCCTGTGTTAGTTGTTGTCAGTTGTGTTTCTGGAGGAAGGATTTCCCCCAAAAGTTTAGCCACATATTTTATGTGCCAGCATTTGTAATTGCGATATTTTGTGTGACGGAAAATATATCCTTCGCAGCCGCATGTCCAAGGAGTTTCTGTTGTATCTACAATGTATCCTTCTTCGGGGTTTCGGCGGCTTGGGACGTAGTATTGACCATTTCCGTAGGGTTCAGCACGGAACTTGGAATACTCACTCATTAGGCTCTGGAGCATCCAGTTTTTCGGCCTTGCTTGAGCCAAAGCCAAGTTCTTCTGGAGTGAAGGCAGATATGGGCATTAGCTGGATATAGCCCTGTTTGTCTCCATTGATAAAAAGCGTGGTTGCTATACCCTGACGATGTTCGGGCGGAAGCCCCATTTCAACAGCAATGTCGTTGGCTTTTTTAACGCACAAACGCATCAGATTGGCCGCTTGGCAGAGATATTGTTTGACCGCCTTGTCGTTGTGGGTCGGGGCCGAAACTGTCTTGGGCGCGATTTTAGGCGTATTCTGGGGTGATTGTGGAATGCTTTGTGAGCCGTATTGGCTTGTCACTGTCTTGAATGCGGCGGGTTTCGATTCAACAATCACTGTCGGTTGTGGAAGTTTTGAGGCTGGAATACCAGCAGACTGAAAGTCAATCTTGGCCGTCCTGTTCTTACTATTGCCAGAAGCAATCAGAACTACTTGCTGGCCAACGTGTTGGATAAACCCAGCCCTAATCTCGTCTGAGTCA
>Ga0315900_10002974_pt1 | contig 25228 bp, 23 predicted proteins | sample LakEriMetagenome_FD_203521 | JGI IMG/M metagenome (GOLD analysis project Ga0315900, IMG submission 203521) | Freshwater fungal communities from buoy surface, Lake Erie, Ohio, United States - Buoy 12 MA114 | ecosystem: Environmental > Aquatic > Freshwater > Lake > Lake biofilm | place: USA: Lake...
TTTCATAATTAGGGGTCTCAAGCTCCCCCTAGCGGCCACCGAGAAAACCTTCACCAGCTAAGTATTTTTACTCAAGTCTCTGGAGGGGGACAGCTTATGTGACAGTTGAGGGTGCGGAATGTGGGTTGTAAAATTTTTTCTCAGAAAAAATCAATTATTGAAAATGTTCTCAATAGTAGTTTCTACAATGAAGGTTTTTCGTCAAAACATCTTGGGGAATGTAAAAATATATAAAAGTATATGAAGAGCTGCGGAATGTCAGCTACAATTAAATCGGCTCGCTTGTGAGTTTATTCTCTGCTTGGCACGACTGCCAAGGGTGACAACGAGAGTAAACCATGTGGCTAGGATAAACCTAAAATTTTCCCAAAATAGGAGGAACCTCTCATGGTTGAGGCCATCTTGCCGGGTACTTACATAACAGTACGAGATGAAGGACTGATTAGCGCTGGTCAGGTTGTTTCAGGAAATATCGGAATTGTTGGAACCGCAGCCAAAGGACCAGTGGATGAGGTACAAATTCTTGGCAGTTTTTCGGAAGCTAAAGCAATTTTCGGGGAAATTGATCCCGCTCGCCAACTAACCTTAATTCAAGCACTAGAGCAGATTTATAACAATGGCGGTAAGACTGTGTATGCAGTTCGTACAGCCACTAACGCCACCAAAGCTACCTACCAAATCAAAGATAGCACCGACAAAGATCTGGTGACACTAGAGGCAAAAACTCCAGGAACCTGGGGTAATGACATCAAGATCAAAATCACTGATGCTGACTCGCCTGCTAACAGCAAGAAAGTTGAGCTAACCTATCAGACTACTAAAGAAACCTATACCATTTCTAAGTCCGGCGACCTGGAACAACAAGTCAATAACCAGACTAAAGGTTCTACTTTAGTAACTGCCACTCTAGCTAAAGACTCTTCCTCCGAGGCTTTGGCTTTACCGAAAAACACCGGCGAGGTGGCATTTGCCGCAGGCTCCGATGGACAACCTAGCTATAAAAATAGTCTGGCACAACTGGAGAATGAACTAATAAACTTGGTTTTGCTGGCCGGACAGGATGTCACCAACCCCGAAATGGTGACAGCACTGCTGGGTCACTTGAACACAACCGCGACAATCAAGCGAGAACGGATCGGCCTCATTGGTAGCGGAACCTCTGATGATGTTAATGCGATCGCCGGACACCCCCTGGATAGCGATCGCCTGATTTTGGTCGCACCAGGACTACAAATCTCCCCCCAGGTTAAACTCTCAGGCGCTTACACAGCGGCAGCAGTCGCTGGACTATTGGCATCCCTGCCGGTGCAGGCTAGTCCGACTAACAAACCTTTGACGATTCCTGGACTCGCCAGGGAGTTTTCCACCTCCCAGTTGGAAAAGCTCGTTAGCAACCGAGTGCTGGCCATCGAGAAACGGGAGGGTTTTCGGGTGGTCAAAGGCATTACCACTGCCACCAATTCTGCTTGGCATCAGATTACTACCAGGCGGATTGTTGACTTTGCCATTTACGGGGTGCGCTCCGCCTGCAATCCCTACATTGGCAAGTTGAACAACGAACGGGTGCGGGGAGCGATGAAAGCCACTCTTGATGCCTTCTTGACGCGCATGGTCCAGGATGAAGCTCTGATTAGCTATGAGTTAGCCGTCACCGCTAACCGAGTTCAGGAAATTGCCGGAGAAGCGATCGTGACCATGACTCTGCGACCGACCTTTAGTATTGACTTCATCAAAGTAACCATGTATCTCGGTTAACCCACCCATCAATTACTTCTCAGAGGAGGAAAACTATGGCCAATAACAACGTTTTTCGAGGGTCTGATGCTACCCTAGTCTTAGCTGTGGATGACAAAGCCACCGAAGAAGGAAAACTGGCGGATGGACTGATTAGTGAGTATGAGTTTTCTAATGTTGTGGGACGACTGCGAAATGTACAGGTGAACGTCCACAATGAGATCAGACCCTATCACGAAATTGGCAAGCGCTTTCCTACTGAACTCCGTCCAGGTAATGTTGATGTTTCAGGCTTTGCTGAACGCGCTCACATTAACGGCGCACTCTTGCGGTTATTGTTAGGTGATGCGGCAAAAAGTCCACCGCCAGCAGACCCGATTCCCCAGCCAACTTTCAACATCGTCATCAATTTAAAAAATCCCGCACTCCCCAGCAACAGCAGCAAACTCGTACTATTTGGGGTCAAGTTTGAAAAGTGGAGTTTCAGTTTGCCAGAAGATGATTTTATCATGGAAGGGGTTACTTTCCGCGCTTTACGGATCAGCAGCGAAGAAACCGCAGGCTAACAATTATGGCTGAAATTTCCCTGACTCCAGAAGACCTGTTAGCGGGTGCTTCTGTCACTTTTGATATTGCTATCCCAGTCAGTATTTTGCATCCTGGCGAACTGGATACTTCAGCCGATAAATTCCCAGAGTCGAGGCGAATTGTCCAGATTCGTCCTCTGACTATTGGGAGATTTCAATTGATAATGAAGGCTTCTCGACAGGATGCAGGATTAATTCCCCTTTTAATGATTAAAGAATCCTTAGTTGAGCCAACTTTATCCTTGGAACAAGTTAAACAACTCCCTTTAGGATTGGTCAATTTTTTAATTGACAATATCCGCGAAATTAGTGGTTTAACAGGAAAAAAAAATCTTTCTTAGATGTTAGTCAGTCCCCTTGGGTACAAGCAGCTTATATCCTCGCTAGGGAATTTGGTTGGACTCCCCAACAAGTACAAACAATGACAATGGCGCAAGTTTCTCTATATTTACAAATGATCGCTGAGGATTCAACCAAAAACCATGAATGATGATTTCCTAGTCAGCCTCGGTTTAGAATTATATCAGGAGTTTCAACAATGGAATTACTCTTTAATTGACAACTGGCTCAATAGTATAGAGCTTTTAGAAAAAGACCTGCAACCTTTAGCAAGATTGCACCTTGCTGTAGAAGATTTATCGGAAATAACCGATTTATTTAGAGATTGGGAGGCTTGGCTAACTGCCGATTTTGTTCCATCTTTAAGGTCTAAAAATGGGGAAATGTCTTCTCTTGAAAGGGATAGTTTCCCATTTGACCTAGGGGGAAATACTTCTTCTTTAATGTCATTTTCTCGTCAATCTTTGGCTTCAACTTCTGATTATACTCAACCTAATCCAAGAGTAAGGAAAAAAAATTATCACCCTTTACAAAAGGAGCAAGAAAATTCATATAACATTCGTCAAAACAAACAGATAAGTTTTGATGATAATCATCAAGCTAATAATATTTATCCGCAGAATAACGCAACGAAAAGCCAGCGAGAATTAACTAATTTAGTTAGGGATATATCAGGAGAAAATTTACCCTTAGATTCAGATAACCTCAATTTGGATTTGGAAACAAACCGTTGGGAAAATCCTCAACAAAAGACTGAAATTGAGTCAGATAATCCCTCACCGAAAAACTGGCAAGAATTAACCGATTTAGTTAGGGATATATCAGGAGAAAATTTACCCTTAGATTCAGATAACCTCAATTTGGAAACCACCCCTTGGCAAAATTCTAGACAAAAGACTGAAATTGAGTCAAATAATCCCTCACTGAAAAACTGGCAAGAATTAACTGATTTAGTTAGGGATATATCAGGAGACAATTTACCCTTAGATTCAGATAATCTCAATTTGGAAACAACCCCTTGGCAAAATTCTGGACAAAAGACTGAAATTGAGTCAAATAATCCTTCACCGAAAAACTGGCAAGAATTAACCGATTTAGTTAGGGATATATCAGCAGAAAATTTACCCTTAGATTCAGATAAACTCAATTTGGAAACAACCCCCTGGGAAAGTTCTAGACAAAAGACTGAACCGAAAAACTGGCGAGAGTTAACCGATGTAGTTAGGGATATATCAGGAGACAATTTACCCTTAGATTCAGATAATCTCAATTTGGAAACAACCCCTTGGCAAAATTCTGGACAAAAGACTGAAATTGAGTTAAATAATCCTTCACCGAAAAACTGGCAAGAATTAACTGATTTAGTTAGGGATATATCAGGAGACAATTTACCCTTAGATTCAGCAACAGCGGCTGATATTATCTCTCAGCCTGCTGAGATGTTAACAATTCCACCTCAACTTTTACAGCAATCCAGAGAAAAGTTATATTATCAAATTAATAATATTAACAGCAACTTTTCTAATATTCAAAAAACAGAATTAGAAATCAATAAACAGGAATCTGAAAATCAATCTTTAAATCAACACCATAGCCTGCAAGATACTGAACAACAAGCAATCGATCTAGATTATATTCTAGAAACTCTACAAACAAAAATTAATCAAGAATACCGACGATTTTATGGAGGTTAAATATGGCAATTGAAATTGCAGGACTTCAACTGAATCGAGTACATCAAATCGAGACAATCGAGCAAAATAACTTTGTCTATCACCAAATTCCGGGAAAACAGGGAAACCTAGTACAAAATTTTGGTAGAGATTCGGTAAGATTACAAATCAAAGGCATTTTTTATGGCAACAAGTACCTAGTTGATTTAGAGAAATTAAGAAAAATTTACAAAGAGCAAAAACCAGTTGAATTTATTGCTGAAATTATCGGACAAGCCTATTTTAGTCAAGTCATTTTAGAAAGATTTGCCGTTGTTCAATCTGCTACAGATCCCGATCAATTTAGCTATACTTTAACCTTAGCTGAATATGTACCTCCAACTCCCAGTCAAGCATTTGCACAAGTGGCTGGTGTTGATGCTAATATTAAAGCAGATGCTGCTAGTTTTATGACCGTTGCTATGCTACCAGATGCTTTACAATTTGGTTCAATTCCAGCAATTACTAATCCGATAGAACCATTAAAAGCTTCTCTCGATCCTATCAAAGAAGCAACTAGCACTCTTGATGGTAATCTTAGTGATTTAAAATCACTCTTTAACCTTTAGGGAAAATATAGCGTTTTTTAGTATTTTTGAGATTTTCCTCCCACACTTTCTACACTCCCCTCCCCCTTATAACTTTATTGACAGTCCCCCGACACCTGCTATAATGATTACCATCGGTTTTGATAACAGTTCCATTTTCCCTGAAATCCTTGATGTCCTAAGACTTTTCAAAGAATCGGGGATTAGCTCTAAGTCTCGCACTGTATCACCTAACTGTCAGCGCAGAAAAAATGTGACGATTTGTGTCAGACGCTCGGATTATTAATCATTACTTTAAATAAAAATTATGAGTTTAGCAATTCTCGATCAAATCCAAACCCTTGATGTAGATTCACAAGCAACTTTTGCGGAAGCGGGAAACCCTTTTACCGATTCTCAGAAATCAGTTAAGGATAATTTAGGGGGAAAAGTTACCCCTCTTCCTTCCTCAGATTTAACCAATAGCTTTGATCAAGTAACTCAACAGATTACCAGCAATCCAATAGAGATTCCTACAGCACCTTTTTCTGTGGGTGAAATTCAAACACAGGTTACGGGAAAATTAGGCGATATTTCTAGCATTAGTATAGACACTTTAACCCAGTCAATTCCGACTAATCCAGGTGCAGATACTTTTAAAGGATTAGCTGTCACAGATCAAGTTAATAGTTCTCTTAGTAATTTAACTTCATCTATTACTGGTAATGCTAATTTTGGTCAACTTGGTATTTCCCAAAATCAATCAACTCCCTTTGACGAGTTTCAAGAGTTTCTCAATAATGCTCAAGCTTTTCCGGGTAAAGTTTTAGATGCTATTATTAAAGCCTTTAAAAATTTTATTGATAAATTATCTAATCCAGACGAATGGTTAGATAGGCTTAGTTCTGAGGCTTTAACTGAAATTTTTGTTGAACAAATTCAAGAACTTAATTATATCTTACCCAATGGAGCGATTCAACTCTATACCTTACAACTTAATCAACAGACCCAACTTTATAAAGATTATCAAAATTTTCTGAAATCTCTCGATCCTAAAAATTTAAGCCGCGCCAAAATTATACCCTTAAGACAACAAATCAAAAGCTGGTTATCGGAGGTTAACTCTCAAGGAGAACAGATTAATTTAGCAGTTAAAAATCTTAACTCTTTTGATATTGATAAGTTTTCTACGCTTTTGACAAATCTTCCCAATAGTGGAGGGGGACAAATTGAAACTCTTTCCAAAATGTTTCAAGGTATAGAAAATTTTGTCAACAGTTTAAAAGAACGGATTACCACAGTCACAGAACAACTAAAAACCTTCATTACAAACATTCAAGATTTAATTGATCAGGCTATTACCAAAGTCAGCGAAATCGGGAACAAGATTTTAAAAGCGATCGCCGATAAAATTGAACAAGCGGGAAAAGCTTTAGATCAGGTTCAAGCTTATCTGACTAATACGATTGATAAATTAGTTGATTTTGTTGAACAAACAGCAGCAAAATCTGATGAAATTGTTAAACCTTTAAAGCAAGCGATCAATCAATTTGCTAGTAATGCGGTACAAGATATTGAAACAGTAGCGCAACAAATTAAACAGACAACTCAAACAATTGAGAAATCTTTAGATGAAGTAAATAAAAAAATTACTACTGAACTTAGTCAGGAACAATTGAAAGCAAAAATCAAAGAACTTCTGGGTAAAGTAACAGGTGTTTTACAGAGTCAACCAGTTAAAGATGCTTTGAATAAAGCTGATCAAGGTATCGATCAAGTGGTGGCTGCTTTAGAGAAAGTTTCCCTTGAACCTGCTTTTCAATTAGCAGTTACTCAAACCAATAAATTAGAACTAGAATTCAAAAAGATAGATGTTTCTACCATGGGGACGGCACAAAAAACCGCCTTAAAAGTAGGGGTCAAAATTCTCCAAGAAATTGATGTTCCTGGGGTAGTTAATCCAGAATTAACAGCAGCCTTCGATTCTCTGTTAGATCCGGTTGTTGGGTTAGTAGATTCAATTCAGGGAGAAATTAAACAAGTTGATGAACAAGTTAAATCTTTTGCTCCCGGAACCTTAGTTAAGACTTTTATTGATCCTTATATTCAATCTCTAGTGACGGAACTGAATAAATATAAACCTTCTGTACTTTTAGAGACAGTTAAACAACTGTATGAAACCTTACTAGAAAAGTTAGAAATTTTGAATCCTAATCAGCTTTTAGAACGTTTAGAAGAACTTTATGAAAAATTACTTGCAGTTGTTGACTCTCTCTCTCCTGAAAAACTCACACAGTTCTTGACGGAAAAGCTAAATGCACTGAAAAGTATCTTAGATAACTTACCAGTTGAACAACTGATCAATAAAGTTATTGAAGCCATCGGTGATGTGGAAAAATTGTTAAGCGGTTTAGGATTAGACAATGTGTTAAATTCTGGTTTTTGGCAAACTTTAGAAGAAATTTTGAGCCTTAACCTCCAAGAACAAATTCAACAAGTAGATACTATTAAGGCGAAAATTATAGAACGGGTTAATAACATTGATGAAAGCAAGTTGATTGCTGCGTTAACTAGCTTACGCGCTAATCTTACCAACTATGCAACGGATCCCAACATTGCGATCAATAACGCCAAGAATGAGTTAAACCAAGCTTGGAACAACTATCAAAAAGCATCGGAGGATTTTACGGCTGAATGGACTCGCAGCAAGCCACTTTTAGATAATTTTAATCCACCGGCGGAATTTGCGGTAGATTATCGAGACTTGTTAACTCGTATGACTGATTTACGTCAAAGATTAGTCACTGCAAAAGTCACCAACGATCCTGGTACAAAAGATTTAACTCCTTCGTCAACTCCCATCAAAAAAAAGTCAAACAACTCAAAGTTAGACAACTTATTGAAAAGTGCTACAGCGCGAAGTGATGAACAAATTATTGCTGATTTGAAAAAAGTCATTCCCAATGAAATCGAATCTCAGTTGACAGGTCCGCTCAAAAGGATTCTTAGTACCTTGGATGAAATTCTTGCTCAACCCCGTACTATCCTAGCAGAAATTAAGAAAGTCATTCAACGCTTGCAATCTGCTCCTACAGAAATCGCCAACATTCTGAAAAATTTAACCGCTGATTTTGGTAAACTTATTCGAGATTCGATCAATAAAGTTAAAACTGCTATTGATGGTACTGTAAATAAAATTATTGATTCCCTGGAAACAATTTACAAAGAGATTGTTGATAAACTCAAAGAACTAAGACCTTTGCTGATTCTAAATTCTTTCTATGATGTCAGTGATTTTAAAGGTGGTACTGTGGTACATCTCTTGACAAAATTACGGCGTAAAGAGCCATTGGATGCAGTTTCAGCCTACTTCTGGACAACTCTCAATGAAACGCAAAAAGCTTTGCTAGAAAATGGTGATCCCAACCAACCAGGAACGCAAAAAGCTCTTTTTAATGCTCTCAATAAATTACTAACAGATGTAAATTTATATGGAACTGAACGCTTCAAATTAGTTGCTGAAAATCTTCCCCAAGAAGCTAAAGATTTAATTGCTAAACCCCAGCGCAGTGAACTAGAAACTATCCGCTTAAATCGCTTACTGCTAGAAACCGCTTATCCTCAAGAAATAATTCTGAGCTTACAATCAATTTATCCATTCTTCTTAGGAAAATTGAAGGAAATTTATCCCACCGAAATAGTCAAAAAACTAGATCAACTTCATGCTAACATTGTCAAACTCATCCTTGATATTCCTAAAGCTTTAGAAGATGCACTTAATGATGAATATCAAAAAGTAGTAGCTGCTTATCAAGAAATACGCCAGAAAATTGACCGTATTTTTAAAGCTTTAATTGAACGACTATATGGTTTAGAAAGTGAATTGGGTATCGGTTTAGAAGATGTCAGTGATGCTTACCGAAGTTTGTTAGTGGCGATTCCCGTTTAAGGAGGTTAAACTAAATTTATGAATCAACCTCTACAAGTTAACTATAAAGTAACGATTGGTACTACCACTTATACGGTTGATGATTCATCGTTGGTTTTAAACTTGCGGGTAAGTTCTTCATTGAATATTCCTGTCAATTTATGTCAGATTTCCCTCAGCCTTGCTGATTCGTTGGCTCCCTCTCTTGATCAATCGATAACGGTTAAATTAGGAAGTGATTCTCAATTAAGCCAGGTTTTTCAAGGTAAAATTAGCCAGATAAAATGGCAGGTTGATCAGGTAAATATTGAAGCTATGAGTAGTTTTAGTAGCTTGACGAAGGCAAAATTTAACCTGCTCTATGAAAAGTCCTTTGCTGGAGATATAGTAAAAAATATTGCTCAAAATAGATTGGGGTTGGAAGTCAAGCAAGTTGACAATGGGATTAAATTTCCTGTCTATGTTATCGGAAATCAGCAGACAGTTTATGAAAATTTACAAATCTTAGCTCAGAAATGCGGCTTTGATCTGTATGCTAATATTGAAGACCAATTAGTTTTTGCTCCCTATAAAACCTCAAAAAAACATAAATTTGAGTATGGCATTAATCTTCTTGCTTGGGAACAGATGGAGGAACATCCTTTGCAATCTGGGGTAGAAGTTTATGGGGAAAGTCCCGCTAGTCAGGGACAAGGGGAAAAAGCTGTATCTTGGCTCACTAAAAAAGAGGTTAAAGGAAGTGATGGCAAAAAATCTCCAGCAACTTTGCAACTAGAAGATTCTACTGCTAGAACTCAAGATATTGCCAACAAAATTGCTAAAGCTTACTTAAAAAAATACCAGAAAAAACAAAAAGGAGTGATTAAAGTTGTGGGGGAACCTAAAGCTAAATTAGGCGACAGCATTGAAATTGCTAAAATGCCAATATCGTCGCTTAATGGTACTTTTAAAATTACGGGAGTAGAACATTATTTATCTCGTAACAAGGGATTTTATACTACCATTCACTGGGAGGAAGTCTAATGGATTCAATTGTCGGCGTAATGAAAAAAGTTGCTCAACAGGAAGCACAAAAAATCTACACTACTGAACTTGGTATTGTTACGGCAATTTTTCCTCATACAGCAGAAAATGATCAAGATAATTATCAATGTTCAGTAAAATTAAAAAATAAAAGGCAACCAGAAGGAACTGATTTTGAACTCAGGAAAGTTCCCCTTGCTACTCCCCATTTAGGATGGGTAAATATTCCCAAAGTTGATGACCTGGTTTTGGTTACTTTTATTGGGGGTGATCTCAATTCTCCCGTGATTATTGGTCGTTTATACAATGATCAAGATCAGCCACCTGTCAACCAAGAGCAAGAATTTTTATTACAACATCCTCTGGAAAATGGTAGTCAAATTAAGATTGATAAAGATAGTGTGATTACCATTACCAGTAAAGATGAAAAAAGCATTGTGACAGTGAAGGATAAAGAAATCACAACAACTAATGAGAAATGCGAAATTAATCTTAATGATGGCGATATGACCTTAAAAACTCAACAGTGTAATATTGTTCTTAAAGGAACGACTTTGACGATTGATAATGGGACTTGTAAAATTGAAATTGCCAGTGGAGGAATTACTATTGATGCAGCAAGTAGTAATCTGACTTTGAAAAGTTTAGGTGGGATAAAAATTGGCGATGCTGCTACTTCTAGTATCCAAGTTGGGGGGAGAGTTCTAGCAAATGCGATCGCCGACAATGATGACATTTTGTTAACAACTCATACCCATCTGGGAAATTTAGGTGCGCCTTGTCCGATTCTGGTTCCGACTGAAAAAATTAACTCAATTCAAGCTAAAGCAAGAAATACAAAAGTAGGATAATTAACTAAGTAAAATTGACAAAGAGGCTTAAATCATGGTCAGACTTAAAGGCGCAAACAGCGATTATGAATATTCAAGTCAAACTGATGGAATTGTTGACAAAACGACAGAAAGACCAGAGCTTTTTCTTCAGATTTTTATCTGTCCCTATGATATGCCTAGTCGCATCGAAAAACCCCATAATGGTAAATGGTGCATAGGCACAGATCAGAATTGTCCCCACGAAGGGAATAAATCCGGTCATGCTCTTATCAATCTACATCAAAAGGAGGGAATTTCTTTAATTACTGACAACAATAATAAACTCTCAGTCACTCAGGAGGGTAATATTGAACTCATCCCCGCTAGTGGAAAAGTTATCATTAAAAGGGATAAACGACCGAGTTGTTCTTTAACCCTGTTAGATCAAGGATTAGAGATCAAGCTAGAAAATGGCGCAGCGATTCGTTTTGATTTAGCCGGTAACATTGAATTAAGTCCTGCTGTCAATAAAACAGTGACGGTTAAAGGCAATCTTACCGTAGAAAAAGAAATTACTGGAAAACTTTCCTCCACTATGAAACAGGAATTAATTCAGGAAATTAAGCAAAGCTTAAATAAATAATTGAGGGTTAAAATATGACCAGTCTCAATACATTTGATCTGCAATTAACACCGGGGGAACTAGGACAAAAACAAGATCTTAATCGAGTTGATGGCCGAAAAAATCTAGCGCAAGCTATTGTTAATAGATTTTATACTCGTCGGGGAGAATTGACAAAATTAGGACATCCATCCTATGGATCTCGCCTTTATTTATTAATGGGAGAACCTAATAATATTCGTACTCGTAAGCTTGCAGAACTTTATATCAGAGAATGCTTAGAGCAAGAATCTCGGATTGCTGAAATCAAGGAAATTAGATTTGAACCCCCTTCCCGCGACTTAGATAAACGCAATGTTTTACTAACAACAATTATTTTGCAACCTGTAGGAGAATCTACGGATCTTAACATTCAGTTAGCCATCAATCTTTAGCCATAATTATCCTTTCACCAACACCGAGAATTAGATTATGACTTTTGAACCGAAAAAATTTGAAGAAATCTACACCAACATGGTGCAGAAATCCCAAGAAAAAGTTCCTACTTTGACAGATTTTCAGGTAGGTAGCGTTATTCGCACCATGTATGAATCTTTTGCTTATGAAATTGGGATACTCTACGAACAATTAAATCAAGTTTATCTGTCAGCCTTTATTGATTCAGCAGAAGGTTCACAATTAGAAATGTTGGTAGCTTTGCTAGGAATTCAACGAGGATTACCAGATTTTGCCGAGGGAACCGTCACTTTTCAACGGGATTTAGGAACCGACATAATTGAAATTCCTGTGGGAACTTTAGTGACTACAGAAGACAGTGAAAAATCACCGAAAAAAGCTTATACAACTATTGAATCCCAAATTTTTCCCGCCAATTCAAAAACTATTGATGTTAAAATTCAAGCTGTAGAACGAGGAGAAGAACAGGTGACTAAGGAGGAGACAATTAATATTATGCCTCTTCCCATTCCTGGAATTAAATCAGTCATCAATAAAAGTCCTATACAGTTTACTGGAAAGAAAACAGAAACCGATGAAGAATTACGAAAAAGAGCCAAAATTGCCCTGATTTCTTCTGGAAAAGCTTCTAATATTGCTCTGGAAAATGCACTTTTAAGTCAACCGAGCGTTAAAGAAGTTAAACTGATTGAAAGGTTTAATGAGCCTGACAAAAAATATGGTTTAGTTGACATATTTGTCGATGGCGTTGATTTTAGCAATGAAACTAAAGTTCAAAGCCTAAAAAGTCAGATTGATAAAGTTAGAGCAGCAGGGGTATTTGTTCGTTTACAATCAGCTATTTTTGTTCCTATAGATGCTGTATTTAAGATTGAAATTAATCCAGCTATAAAAATATCAGAAATAGAGCGCAAGACAATAGAAAAATCTGTTGAAGAAAGCATCATTAATTATATTAGTCAAACAAAAATGGGACAACCCTTGTTGTTTTCTCAACTAACTCGCCAAATTCTTTCTGTAACAAATGTCTATAATATAGAGCGTTTTGAAATTTGTACCTATGTCCCAATAGACAATGGCTCTATTCCCAGTACACCAACTCAATGTTATGCTGATAATGATTCTCGAAAGCAAATTGATATTGAGGAAGCGCAAAAAATATATCTGCATAAGATTTGGGTAACTTCACAAGTGAAAACAGTTCCTATTGGGATTCAATTTAAAATCAATCAGGATATTAAAGCTTCTCAACAACAAGAAATTATCGATAAATTATCAGAATATTTCACAAATCTAAAATCTGGTGAATCAGTGAAAAAAGAAGATATTAAAAATAAAATTGCTGAAGCTCAAATTACTGTTGAAGATAAAGACTTGAAGTTACAAGCTTCAGATTTATCGCCTTTAGCAGTAGTTACACCGGAATTAATTAACTTGAGTTTTGCCGAAAAAGCGGAATTAGACAAAGAAAATCTGTTTATCTATCGTAACATTCTGCAAATTGTTGGCGCAGTTCAATTTACCCCTCCTAACAAAACTAATGATGAAGAAAAAAATCAAACCAAGAAAATAATTATTGACAGTTTGAATGCTTATTTAGAGACTCTTAAACCCGAAGAAAACGTGGATATTGATGGGTTAGAAAAAGCGGTCAAAAATGTTGTTAATGATATGCCAGTCAAGCTTGATATCAATGATTTTATTACTCTGATTAATGATCAAGAAGAATTAAGAATAAATCAAAAGCAAATTGAAGTTAAACAATGGGAAAAAGCGCAACTTGGTAATTTTTGTGTAACTAGCGAGATTGAAAGTATCAAGGTAGATATTACTAAATTAAGTTTAAAATTGGTAATTCCCAATCCTTCTCCTAGTGGCTTCAAGCAAACAGATGTGATTGAACCAATACAAAAAGCTGTTACTAAAGCCATTGAAGAATTTCCGAGGCTGGAACAAGGGAAAAACTTGTCTTATACAAGTTTGCAACAAGCTATTCTTACACCAATTAGTTCGCCGGAATTACAAAATTTATTGCGAGGCGTTACTTACGTTATCGAAAATTTTGACCTAACAGCAACTTCTCAATCTGATAACCGCACTCAAACAAGAAATATTAACAACAATCAAGAGATTCATGTTCGTTCCGTCGAAATAATCAAAGAAATCAACCCTCCAGCAACAGTAGAGGTGAAATAACCCTACTAAGCAATCGTCATCCGATATAAATGCTTGCTTTAACTTGCCATACCTGCTATAATGACTCCCATAGTTGTCGAGAACGGTCTCATTTCTACCGCAACCCCGCTTCTCTGCGACACTACTCTCATCTTGTGTTCCTAGACGGAGAAAACAATGGCGATTAGTGGTAGAACAGCTAGTATCATAAGTCGGTTTCCCCACTTCTATCCTCCCGAAGATCCTAAGAGTTTTTTGCCTCAATTTTTGGATGTTTTTGGAGAGATACTAGACGAAGTGGAGCAGGATTTGATCCGAGTCTTAAAATCTCATTTTATTAATACAGCAGACAATTTTGGTTCTCTGGGTTTCACCGCTACCCAAAAAGGAGATTTAGATAAAATCTTTGCTCTTATGTTAGCAGAATTGGGAGGAACATCCCAATTAACCCAAGTCAATCCTGAATTTCAGCCTAGGGATTTTACACAAATTTCCCTATTAGTGAAGGAATTAGTTGCTCAAGAAAACCCTTTATCAAGTTATATTTTTACAGAAATTAAATCGTTTGAAAATACAGAAAATTTAATCAATAAATATCATGTTAACAATTCCTACTTCTCCAAAGATTTTCAATTTCACGCATCACTAATTGTTAAATTGATTATTAGAGAGGATGCTTTTACTAGCTATCTGCGCGATAAATTATCAGCAGAAACTAAGGAAAAATTATTCAATTATGATGGTTCAGCATCTGTTAACACCGATTTAAATCTTGCATTAGTTAAGGAATTTAATAAGATTTTACGCGAAGATCGTAATCTTTATAAATACTGGCAACAAAGAAATTTACAAAGCAACCTTTTACAACAAATTACTCAAGGCTTAGACCCAGTAAAAATAGTATTAGCAAAGGGATTGTATCGGCGTTTATCTCTAGACATTCAAAGAATACTTTCTCGACAAAACCCGCCTTTTCAACCTCAAGATATTACGCCTGAAATTGAGATTGATTTAAAAAATCAATTAAAAGCTTTATTTAAAAATATCTCCTTTGTCCAACAGTTACTTGCTGCAATTAATCAAGCTGAAACAGCGACTACATTTTTATCAACCCAAGCAATCAACAGTTTATTAGAAATTGGCAAAATTAGTTTATCTAGTTTGTTATCAGTTCCAGAGAATACCACTAATATAGAAATAGCCAAGCTTTCCCCCGCAGCGGAACAAATTCTATCTCAAGTCATCGTTGGAGATGACTTAATCCGACTCAATCGAATGCTATTAGAATCGGTTTATCCAGAGGAAATTCCCTCCAGTGAAACGCCAACAGCAAGAGAAGTCGCTGAACAACTTGCTCAAGCTTTCAATCAGAAAATTTTAACTGATGACAAATTCTATGAAAATAATAAAGAAAGTTTTACTTTTAAAAGCCTATCTCGCGAAATGCAAAGCTTGATTCAGTCTGAATCTCCCAGCAAAAAATCAGATTTACAAATTAAACGGCTGAATCGCTTACTGTTAGAAACAGCCTATCCCACTTATTTAGAAAAAAATATTACTGTCTATCGCAAACGTCTTCAACGCCTAATCGATGTTTTAAAGTCCGGTGCTTCAACTCAAGAGGGAATTGTCAAAATTGTTGCTGCAAACTTAGGAATGAGTACGGATGATAACGAGGAGATCAAACCTTGGGAATCTTACCTTTTTGACATCCCGATAACTCTAGAATCCTCTCTTAGTAAACTTACCGTACCCGCAGAACTTCAGCAAGCCTTTCGAGAAAAAGGATTAATTCTGGCATTTGGGACAACTATTGTGTTAGAGAAATCTCAACAATGTTGGTTGCTTACTGATGCCAGCCAAGGACAAGTTTATCGTATTCTTAAAAAAAATGGAACCCTTAAGGTTTATCGTCAGTTAATTCGGGTAATTGAATTTTTTCCTAAATTGGTTCGTCACGAATATATAATTCATCCTTATATTGGTAGATTGGATATCCAAAACCCTAATGCTGTTCCGGCTATTCCTATTATTCAAATCAAGATTTTAGATAATCGTAAAAATCCGCAAGGTTCTTTATCACCTTTGACGAATATTGTTCTAAAGAATCTCACTAATAATCAATCTATAAAATATGAAGCAAGTCTCAATATCAATGAAATTTTATTACTCCTACCAGATGGTTCAGCTATGGTAAATGGAGTAACAATTCCTAAACCTCCACTTGTGGGAGCTATGCCAAGTTTACCTTTAGGTCAATCTCAATGGTCAATAGAAGCGGATATTGGCAACCCACAAGTTACTTTTGATTACACTCTGTTTAACTTTTCTTTATTTGAAAAAACCGAAAATAATCCGATTAAATCTGAGCAACAAGCTAAATCTTATTCATTGGAGGTTACATTCTCTTTTTATCAAATAACTCCGGGAGGTTTCACCGTTAAGATTCCTTGGCAAATCCCAGGTTACAGTGATCGCTTTGACGAAAGCTTAGATCATCCACGCAATCAAATTCAAAGTTTAATTGAAAAAGTCAAAGCATCGGGAATTTGTGCCAAGATTGCTTATGAACAACAATTTCAAGAAGACCATCAAATCCAGGAAAAATTGTTATTTCAAGGAAAAGGCAAATTTTCAGAAGACCATAACATAACTGATGAATTTGATGGTCGATCTCAACAATCTTTGCGTTCTGAACAGGAAATGTCTGATACATTTTTGACCTCAGCCGTATTTGACTACACTTATTTTGATACAATTGTATTTACCTAAGGAGATCTAGCTATGGCTATCCAAGACACAATGGACATTAAGGGAAGTCTCACCATCCAAAAAAGAGACTTGAATAATCAACTGGTAGAAGAAATTCGCGCTAACAATACTATTGTCACTTCTGGACGAAGATTAGTGGCTCAACTTTTTAGTAAAGACTTCAAAGACACTATTAAACCAGTTTCTCAGATTGCGATTGGAGGTAATGATAAAGCGGTCAGTGATGATGATTTACAATTAGCACAAGAAATCTTCCGCAAAAAGATAAATCCCATTAAAGACAGTGATTTAGTTCTGTTACCTGATAGCAAAAGAATCAAACTAACAATAACGGCTGATCTTCAAGCGGGAGAAGGTAATGGAGAATTAAAAGAAGCGGCTTTATTCAATGAGGATAAAGTCATGTATAATAGGGTTATCTTTAAACCGATTAATAAAACTCCAGATTTTACCCTTACCCTGATTTGGGAAATCACCTTTTGAAATCAACTTACACTCTAATTATTGGTGACAATCATGCCATTAGCTGACACTCTCAACAGAAAACCGGGTGACATTCTCAAGTCTGATGATTGGAATATCATAATCAAAGAAATCGACCGCTTAGAAACAGCAAAAATTAATCGAGATGGAGCCGACACTCTTAAGGGACCTCTAACTATTGCTGAGTCCTTAAAAGTCAATAGTAATGTAACTATTTCTGGAAATTTATCAGTAACAAATGTCTTAGAAATTGGCACTCCACCTTTTGCCGGAAATACTGGCGGAAATCGTGATTGGATGCAAAAAGGAATCAAGATAAATTGGGATAGTGATAGTTTATTTATTGGCTTAAAAAATGAAGGAACTAACCGAAAAGATGCGGTAATTGCTTGGGGTGATGATCCACAAGATGACTTAAGATTTGTTAATGTACTAGCCGGAGGAGAGGTTCAAGGTAAAGAATTAATGAGAATTAAACCTAGTGGTAATGTGGGAATAGGAACTAATAATCCAATTGCTAGTTTAGATATTGCCTCAGCTTCTCGCACTGGAACTCATCCCACAGCCGTTAAAGGTTTATATATAACCGGTGATTTTAATGCTGATAATGATGGTGTAGAATTTCGCCATAGCAATGCTACTCAAGGAATTGGCTTTGGCTTCAATACCATTTATGCAGCAGGAAGTAATGCTAATCAAGATTTAGGATTAAAACCAAAAGGGACAGGAGAAGTTAAGGTTTCTGGAAGTTTATCAGTTTCTGGTATTGTTAAAGCCCAAGCATTAACACTTAGTCAAAGTGGTGGTCAATCCAGCGGTATGGCTTCCTTTATGAGTAAAAATCCTGAACCACCTTACATTAATTGGTATCACAGCCGTAGCGGAGCAGATCAAGATCTTAAGCGCTATGGATATATTCAAGCAGGAGATGACGGCATTAAGGAGTTTCGGTTTGTTGCCGAGAATGGAGCTAATTTCAAGTTTTCAGGGGGCAACCTAACAGTTTCTGGTGATCTATCAGTAACAGGTTCAGTTAACTTTAGTTTACAAACGCGTCAAATGCTTAATTTATGGTCAACTGTCTATGGAATTGGCATACAAGGTTACACCCAATATTTTCGTAGCGATAGAAACTTTGCTTGGTATAAAGGTGGTTCACACAATGATGCTGAATTAAATGCCGGTGGTGGAACATCCTTGATGACCCTTGATGCAAGTGGGACCTTAAAAGTTAATGGAGCTATCACTCCAAGTGTAGGGAACAGCGAAAACAACGGTATTATGTTTCCCAAAAATCCTGGTGGGGGCGGTGGAGATGCTGCTTGGATTCGTTATTATGTAAGAGGAGGTGAAGCCACCACTTTTGAAATTGGTACGTCAAATGATTCTGATGATCATATTGCTTTGATACCTAATGCTGGCAACGTCGGTATTGGTACACCAAATCCCGACAAAGGAAAACTCCATATTGAAGGTTTTGTCAACTATCAACATCCAAATGGATATCGTTATTTTGTGAATCGACCGGATAGTAATTCTACTACTACTGGTTTTAATGCTCCTTACTCACTGTATGCAAGTGCTTTTATCGGGGCATCAGAGTTCAACGCCTTTTCTGATTTACGCATCAAAGAAATTAAAGGAACTAGCGATAGTCAAGCCGATCTTCAAACGCTGCTGCAAATACAAGTCACAGACTATTATTACAAAGACAAAATTGCTAAAGGTAACAGACCGAAAAAGAAAGTTATCGGCCAGCAAATTGCCACCGTTTATCCCCAAGCAGTGTCAACCCATGTTGATACCGTTCCTGATATTTTGGAATTTGCCATTATTGCAGAAAACTGGGTGACATTAAACAATCATAATCTGAAGACTGGGGATAAAGTTAAAATCTTCTGGAATGACAACGACAGCCAATTATTTACCGTTGAAGACATCAAAACCGATCAATTCAAAATTTCCCTTAACCACACAGGCGATATTTTTGTGTACGGTCGAGAAGTAGATGATTTTCATGTTGTTGACTATGATGCCTTGTCAATGCTTCATATTTCTGCCACTCAGGAACTCTACAAAATTATCAAAAAATTAGAAGGAAAAATTAACGAAAAAATTAATGCTTAAACTCTGATGAACAATTTCAGTTTGAATTTTAGCTTTTCCTAGTCCAGTAGTGAACTAACACAGCAACAAAAAAAATCCGTGTCCTCTGTATCTCTGTGGTGTTTCTTATTGTTACCAATAATAAGATTTTGTATCACAAATACGGGAGAGTCCCGATAACTATGTCCATTCCCCCAAAAATCCAAATTCTCATCAATCAACTTGATCGACAGTTAAACGAAATTGAACAACAAGCAGCACAAGGAATTAATCTGCTTAGAAGCTTATTGTCTTATTTCCCAGAAAATGTTATACTAATGCAGTATTTTGCTTATCTTAACACGATTCTGTTTTTCCTAGAAACAGCAAGACTACAAATCCAAACCACTATTGATACTATTTCTGATGAAGACGTGCCGAGGGAATTAATTCAAGAAGCAGGAGAAGATTTGGGAATGTTGCAAGGAAAAATCATAGAAGAAAAAATCCGCTTGCAAAGACTTATTGATTTTTTAGGAAATAACCCATGAAAAAACTGCCCGATGAAAAAACCTTATTAGCCATGCTAGAACAGTTCAAAATTGCTGAACAACAAGCGAGAGAAATTTGTGAAATATCAACAGAAGTAGCCTTAAAATATCAACAGCGAATGCGAGAACTTAGGGAAGCAAAACAACAGATCGAACACTGAATCAGCAACAAAAAAACTCCGTGTCCTCTGTGTCTCTGTGGTGTTTATTACGATTATGTAACCGGATTTGCTATCAAGGCTGTATTGCCATAACCTTGCATATAGTCTGGATTGGTCGAAAGATCTCCTGGTCTCTCCCCTACCCCAATCGAAGCTTGGGCCACTTCAAAAAATGAGCGAGGAGTAGTTTCCAGTTCAGTAGTGCTTGCTTTCTGACGTTTTGTCCAGATAAACTCTACGTTTGTTCACAGGAAAAGTCGCTCAACAGACACTAAAATATCAGGAAATGCTAGGGGTGTGATCGCTCCTTGAACAACCCTAAATTCTTCAAGGTACTGACTTCCTTGAGGATTTCTGAAGACAATCACCTGCTTGGTTGCTAAATCTAAAACCCAATATTCCTCAATTCCAGCCGTTGCATAAATTGCCAGTTTAATCTCTAAATTCTTCTTTAAGCTTGTCTCGGCAATTTCTATAATCCAGAAAATATCTTGAGAACCTGGATGGCGATCATTGTAGGATGATTCTGGTAGTCGAACAATGGCAATATCAGGTTCGGGTTCCGAGTCAGATAGGGTAATTGGTCCATTGAAACGGACATCAGCCTTGCTTGAAAGCAAATCTTCTAAATATTTTACACCTCGTTTAGCTGTAGTGTAATGAAGCGGGGTTTCTGGACTCATTTCAAAAATTTTGCCATCTAATAATTCCCAACGACGATCACGCAGAATACCTGCTGCAATCATCTGATGATAATCTTCTAAAGAACATTTAGCCAATGTTTTCATATAGCATTTCTCTCTGAATCAAATAGCGCTAAAGCGCAACTACGAACCTACTTTTACAAGATGTCTAATGTCAGGATTTTGCCGTGCCACATAGTTAGCGAATCCGCTGTATCAGTTATCAGCGATATAATAACATGATATAGTGTTTTCAAATAAAATGTGGAAAGACCTCTGTAGAGGCGCAAGGAACCCGCGTCCTTATCTCGTTCCACAACTCAAATGTAAACGCTATAGCAAATCTAAATGATTCGTGAACCTCCTCTGTTCCCCATGTATGATAATGATCGTGTCGATCAATCACAGTGCGATCGCATATCTTATCAGTTGGAGGGAAATATATCTAGCTTGATCAAATGGCCAAAGAACTAAACATTAGCTGTCAGGCTGTGATTAAATAATAATAATAGCGATCACTTTAAACGCCTTATACCTAAAGGAACATGAAGGAACAACCAGAAAAACGCCTCGCTGTCAGGAATGTCAATGCTCTTTAAATAAATCTATGAATGTTGTCTATCAACTACAAGGCGTTGAATTTGAGTGGGATAGTCATAAAGCTCAGATTAATTTGGAAAAACATGGCATTAGCTTTGAGGAAGCAACAGAGGCGTTTTTTGACCCCTTTTACCAAGAAGGAGAAGCAACCCCCCAGAATGTTACCAATAGTGAACAACGTCGGTTTATTCTCGGTTATTCTTTAGAACAGCATCTTTTGTTAGTTATCTATGTAGAAAAAGGAAAAAGAAACCGGATAATTTCTGCTCGTCAAGCTACTAGAAATGAAAGGAAACTCTATGAACAAACCAGAAGATGAATATAGCTTAAAACTGCATCCCCGTCTTGAAGAGACAATCTCTCTGGATATTCCAAAAGACACCTTAGCCGCCATCAAAAAAGTAGCTGCTAATCGAGATATGTCTTATGAAGCACTGCTGAAGCTGTATATTGGACAAGGACTAAGACAGGATTTAACCAAATTGTTTTCTAACCGTATATTAGAAACAACAGCACAGGTTTTAGCCAAGCATATTGACTCAGAAGCAGAAATATCGAATATCATAGAAGAAATCCTTGCTCAAACAACTTATCACTAAAGCAACAGGAAAGAACAAATCAAAGAACGTATCCAGTCCCAAGCATTAAATCGCTCAACCCAACCTACAAGCTTTACTTGCAAAGACTTATTGATTTTTTAGGAAATAACCCATGAAAAAACTGCCCGATGAAAAAACCTTATTAGCCATGCTAGAACAGTTCAAAATTGCTGAACAACAAGCGAGAGAAATTTGTGAAATATCAACAGAAGTAGCCTTAAAATATCAACAGCGAAGGCGAGAACTTAGGGAAGCAAAACAACAGATCTCTCACTGAATCAGCAACAAAAAAACCTCCGTGTCCTCTGTGTCTCTGTGGTGTTTATTATGATTATGTAACTGGATTTGCTATCAAGGCTGTATTGCCATAACCCTGCATATAGTCTGGATTGGTCGAAAGTTAGCTCCCGCAGGGACGAAGCATTCGGATAAGAAATCTACGGTTTCAGCGATAGGCTATTGCCCGAATGCTTCGCCCCTACAAACTCTAAACTAATTTAATTTTAGCTTTTCCTAGTCCAGCAGTGAACTGACACAGCTAAAATGATATATTAGGATTGTGCAGAAACCCGAAACTCCTAAGACCTTTTTGGTGATTTGTAATGACTAGACAGAGTTTGAAAACAAGTAATGGCCGCCAAAGACTTATTCCATCAGGCTGTGAAACAAGCACTCCTAAAACAGCAATGGGTAATTACAGCAGATCCACTGAAAATTAAGATTGAGGGAGTAAGATTTCAGATCGATCTAGCAGCAGAAAAGATATTGGCTGCTCAGAAAGAAGAACGCAAAATTGCTGTTGAAATTAAAAGTTTTATTAATAACTCGGTACTCAATGATTTTCATGTTGCCTTGGGTCAGTTTTTAAACTATCGACTTGCTCTACAAATGAGCGAATCAGATCGGACAGTATATCTAGCAGTACCATTTGATACTTTTGACTCTTTTTTTCAAGAACGTTTTGTTCAGGAGGCATTAAAAATATATCAAGTCAAACTAATAGTTTATAACCCACAAAAGGAGATAATTCTTGTATGGAAAGAATAGATTATTACCGTCAATGTATCCGTGAGCTACTCACTGAAAAATCAGCAAAAGAAGCCGACAATCCAGATATTGAATGTCAATTAATCTTTGATAGAGAAAATGACCACTATCAGTTACTAGATATAGGCTGGCAGGATCTAAAAAGAGTTTATAATTGTTTCGTACATTTAGATATAAAGGAGGGAAAAATTTGGATTCAGCGCAATATGACTGAGACAGATATTGCCAAAGAATTAGTAGAAATGGGTGTATCCAAGGAAGATATTATCTTGGGTTTGCATCCAAGCTATAAGCGCCCTTATACAGGCTATGGAGTCGCCTAAGCTGTTCATCATTATAATATAATACAGCAGCAAAAAAACTCCGTGTCCTCTGTGTCTGGAGTGGTGTTTATTAGAATTTTATTTAACCTAATAAAAGGCGGTGAGTGTCAATGGTTTATAGCAATTTCAAGTTAGATGAATTAGTAAAACTTGTTGATTTAACCATTCGGGAAACCTCTGAATTATTCACCTCTATTCCAGAAGTAGAGTCTAGTGAACATTTAATAACAACTCTCCAGGAAACCGTCGATTTAGCAGTAGCTATCAACACCGAAAAAGCTCGTTCAGAAATGATTATTGCTCCTGTCTTATTAGAGTTGCGAAGAAAATTAAAACACGGCTCTTCGGGAATTGTTATGCAAATAATTAACTTAAAATAAAATTCGATGAGAGCAACTACGCTCAAAAGTAGCTGAAATCCATACAGGGAAAGACTTAAGGCACAAACAGGTTAATACCAAAAGATAGACAATTGAGTTAAGATTTGATATAATAGCCAAAAACGAGATTATTTTACTTATGATACTTGACAAATTTTTGAACCTAAAAGGAACCTGTATTCAAGGCTATCTACACCTAGAAAATATCGGTATAGTTTGCCGAATCGAATCGAAAAATCAAAAAGCAACCTGTCCTCGTTGTGGGTTAGAGAGCGATAAACTCCACCAAAATCATCGACATTTAGTCAAAGATTTACCAATCTCAGGTCAACCAGTATACCTACAAGTTAATCGTCGTCAATTTAAGTGCGATAATTGTCAGAAACCCTTTAGCGAAGAGTTAGATTTTGTCGCCAAGAAACGAACCTATACGAAAAGACTAGCCGAGAATATACTCGAACAATTAAAAGAAGGAGATATTTTAAATGTTAGCCGAAGAAATGACGTAACGGAAGAAGAGATTCAAAGAATGATAGAGGACATCGCCGAAGAAATTACAGAGCCAGACCTATCGGAATTAAAAAGACTAGGAATTGATGAAATCGCTCTAGTCAAAGGACAAAAAAATTACTGTGCGGTTTTAGTAAATTTAGATACGGGAAAACTAATAGCTATTCTAGAGAAGCGAACACAAGAAGAGTTGAGAGAAACGCTTACGGGCTGGGGAAAAGAGGTGTTAGAGCAAATTGAAGAAGTGAGCATAGACCTTTGGTTGCCTTATAAAAATTTGGTGAAAGAATTGATGCCATCGGCCGAAGTAGTCGCCGATAGATTCCATGTCATGAAACAAATTAATCAAGAGTTAGACGAACAGAGAAGAGCGGAAAAAAGAGCCGTAGAAGCGCAGAAAAATAAAAAACAGAAAGCAGAAAAAGAAGCCAAGCTAGAAGTTTTAAAGCGAAGTAAATATAGCCTGTTAAAAAATGAAGAAGATTTAACGGAACCCCAAAAAATTAAACTAGAAGCTATCAAAGAAAAATTCCCAAATTTGAAAAAGATGCAGGAATTAAAGGAAGAATTTAGAAAGATTTATGAAACCTCAGAGAATCCGACAGAGGGAATGCTATCCATCTCGGAATGGTTGGCAAAATCCTCCAGTGTTTTTACCAAGAGTTGTCAAACAATCCGAAACTGGTTTGGAGAAATCATTAGTTATTTTGAGCGAAGGACAACGAATGGGGTGGTCGAGGGAATCAACAATAAACTTAAACTAATAAAACGGAGAGGCTATGGCTTTAGAAACTTTCGGAATTTTTGGGTTAGAAGTATGTTGTCTTGGCATCTTGTCTGTTGATTTAGCATAAAGGGTAACGAAGAGCCGTTAACTCTTAAACTATATCTTCGACGACGATTCCGATATTTACAGGATAAGATTTTAAAGATTTTGAGTTTCCTATTTATAGGTTCAATGATAATTCTTTCTTTGGACAAAGCCTTGTTATTGGGACTTAAACGCCAAATAAAGATCAAATCGAGTATAATCGTTAAAGAGTAAGCACTTTACGTTGAAAGATCAGCGATGAAAGAGACAACCCCAGCTGCGATGCCTCCCTGCTTTGACCGATGGTG
>Ga0315900_10002975_pt1 | contig 25205 bp, 30 predicted proteins | sample LakEriMetagenome_FD_203521 | JGI IMG/M metagenome (GOLD analysis project Ga0315900, IMG submission 203521) | Freshwater fungal communities from buoy surface, Lake Erie, Ohio, United States - Buoy 12 MA114 | ecosystem: Environmental > Aquatic > Freshwater > Lake > Lake biofilm | place: USA: Lake...
AAAGGCTGATCCCGAATGGACCGACGCCAAGTTCAAGGTCGTAAAGCCCCGCCGCCGGCTGTTGGGCGGTTGGACCTTTGATTGGCGAAACTTCCTGATCGTGGGCGGTATCTCCGCCCTAGTCGCGCTTAAGGCGCTGCTAGTGCCGGACTCATAGACGCCGAAGCGCCCAAGGCGACCGGCGCGGCAATTAGGGCCGAGTTGCGAAGTTCAAGCCAGGGTCTTGCGCCCTCGGGGCCGAGCGCGCGGGCAATGGCTTCGATGTTTTCCTTGGTCGTGTTTGGATCAATTGAGACCCTGACCAGCTCCTCGATTTGCTCGTCGGTCATGCCGCGCTTTTTCATGGCTTCGAACACGCGACCAATCAGGCCAATCTTGTTGCCCTGGATCACGTCCATTGCAACGCCCCCGGCTTCCCGCAGTTTGTCCTCGTTTTCGAGGTTAAGGAACGTAGACGAGCCGCCCTTGGGGTTGACGTCCATGGCGTTCGCCACAGCCCGCGCTTCAAGCCTCATGCCCTGTTCAAGCCGCTGGGCGCGGTCGGGGCCGATCAGTGCGGCGGTGCGCTGCTGCTGCTCGGGCGCCGTGGCGATCTGACGAGCGGTCGTTGCCGCCGTTGAGATGTTTTCACCTGACTTCCGCTCAATGGCCCGCCTTCCAGCCGCCGCCGCTAGAGCGCGGGCGCGCGGGTCCAGGTTGGCAGCCTGGGCGACGAACTCGTCCGTGTTGCGTGTCAGGAAGTTTTCACCGACCCCCGCCGCTTCAATTAGGCGGCTGTCCTGCTCAAAACCCTCCAGCGCCGCGCCATAGCCGGGGGAGGCTTGCCGGGCGGGCTCACGGACGCTGCGTCCTAGGTTGTTAAGCGTTGACGCTAAGTCGCTATCCCCTGCGGCGCGACCTTGGCTCAGAAGCACTCGGCTGATGCGGTCAGCCATGCCAACCGTGATCGGCGTGGACGGGTTGTCCAGCACGTCTTCGGATAGTCGAAGGAGGGCCGCCTTAACGTCTGGGTCACGCTCGCGCCTTGCGGCCTCGGTTATCGCCGCGCGTCCATAATCCGTGCGGAGAGCCTGGACCGTTTCGGGCGCCATTTCCAACACGTCGCCCCGCACCGCCCCAAACGCCTGATTGGCCCGCCCCGTTCGGCGCGCGGTCTCAGCCGCGCGGATGGCGTCCGGCGTGCGCGGATCGCGTGACATGGCGGCGCGGGCTTGGCCGCTCATGCGCGACGGTAGATTGGCCACCCTACCCTCGGCAAACTCCGAAGCCGCCTCGCGCCCCGGCGTCATGCGGTTAGCGGCGCCGCGAACAAAGCCGCGACCGGATGCGTCCATGACGTCGATCAGCGCAGGCTCGATGCCCACCGCTTGATATTCCGCCCGCCGCGCCTGCATGGCAGCGGGGTCTTGTTTGGTTGACCGCGCCAACCTCTCAAGCGGTTGCCTCTGGGCCATGACGTTTGCCGGGCGAATGGACGCCAGGCCCGCACCGCCGACGCCGCCGACAAGCCGCGCCACTTCCTGACCTGTTTCACCAAAGCCCATGGCCTGCGCTGTCTGGGCTCCCGCCTCTCCGACTATGGCCGGCGCGAACACATTGACCACTCTTTGCACTCGGGTTCCGGGGGCAAAGGCTGCGGGGGTGTTTTGCGTTATCGCTTGGGCGTAGCGTCCCGCGCTGGTCTGCGGTGCTGGCGTGTTACGTCGCGCGATGGTTCCGGTCGTTGCCGTAGGCGCGGCCATTGACGTGTCAAAGCCGCCGCCCTGGAACACGTTGGCCATATTGGCGGCGCTTCGGATCGCGCCGAACACACCCCCCGCTGGTCCAGACATTGCGGCGTCGAACATATCCGCCGCTGAAATGGCTAGGCCACGAAGCCCGCCAATGCCGATGTCCTCGGCCTGGCCGCGCTTGCGCGTTTTTGAGCCCGCGTAAGCCTCCCAAGGCTTCCCACGGTAGGCTTCCCACGGACCGCTCATTGCACGCGAACCCAGCTAGACGGATTGGCAGGATCACCGCCTTTGAAGCGATAGCCGCTGCGCACGTCGCCCACCTTCGGGGCGGGCGGTGCGCCACCGGCGGGGCGAGGTTGTCCCGAGGGCTTGATGCGCTTACGCCACGCGGCGGGGTCTTCGGCAATCATGTTCGGGTCAGCGCCAGCTTCCGCCGCGATGTCCCGATACATCCGAGATGCGGAGTCGTAAGCCTCGCGCCTTTGCAGAAGCACCGTCGCGGCGGTTTCCTTCAACCGCGCCCGGATAAGCGGAGTGAGGCCTTTGCCCTGATCGACCCGCGCCAATCCCATGACGATCTGATCGGGAAGGCCCGCCGATTTTCCGACCAACGCAAACTCACCCTCTCGAACAACCGAGCCGGGGTCGAGCATCTTCATAAAGCTAAAGGTTAGCGCCGTGTCGTCAGCGGGCGAGGCGTTGGGCTTTGACGCCAGCGCACTGACTTGGCGGTAGGCGGCGGACACGTCCTTGAACGCCTTGACCTCATCAAGCCCGTTGAACTCTTTGCGAAGGGACGCCACGTCGCGCGTTGATGCGCGCGGCTTCACCGCTGGATCAGCCGGACCGCCCGGAATGGGCTCAAGGCGCCCCCCGTTCCACTGGTATCCAGATGGGGCGTCTCGTTCTTTCGGCCGCCCCGCCATCACCACGCGCGGGGCGTTCGGGAACGGGTTGGCGCGCTGCGCTCCCCATTCGACGTGGACGTGGTCGCCCTCGTTGATGACGCGGGCCTGCGGGAAGCGGCGCTTCGTTTCCTGCGCCAGTTGGGCCATCGTCATACCTTGTGGCGGCACCAGATCGACCGCCTCGCCGCTCATGTGGCGAGAGTTGGGGACGCCGCCGACCGCCTGGTTGCGCTGCTGCGTTCGCACGTCCGATGTGACGCGCACGCCCATGGCCTCAAGGTCACGGAGCGGGGCGGCTACGCCAGCGGCGGCGGCGGTCGGTTCGCCACCACCGCTAGACATTCCCGGCTGACCTGGAACTTCGACCACCGGCTTTTCCGGGTCGAACTGCTCAAGCTTAGGCCGGGTCGGCGTCATGCCCTCGGCCACCGGCTGGGCGGTCGCTCTATCAAGCGCGAGATAGGTTCCGTCCGGCCCCTTGATGTACTCAATCTCCCGCTTCACCGTGCCGACCACGGCGTCAAGGCCTTGATCGGTGAAGTCATCAACGGTGACTTGCGCCAGTTGGTCCGGCGTCAGCGTGCGCGCCACCGGGTTCTGTGTGAACGCCTGAAAGCGTTGCTGGGGGTCCGCGAACTGCCTGCGCAGGTTGTCCGCCATGTCTAGCCATAGCTTGCCGACCTCTTGACGGCTTTTGCGCTCCGCTTCTTCCGCCTGCGACCGACGCTGACGCCCGACGCCCTCAAGCGCCGCCGTTTCATCCGCAAGCCCCGCCTCCCCATAGACGCCCGCTGCGCCCTGGTAGTCACCTGCCGCAATCATCGGAGCGGCGCGGGTGGAGGCACGGCGGGACCGGATGCGGTCGTCAAAGGCGTTGGCGGCCTCGATCCCGCGCTGCACGTTCGGAAGCCATGAGCCTTCTTGGGCGAAGATATTGCGCGCCATTACCAAGCCCTCGATTGCCAGCCCGGTGCGGGCATCCCGACCGCAGGAGCGAGCGGCCTGCTACCGCCGCCCCAACTCGCAAAGGCGTTGCCGACCGAGCCCGCGACCTGTCCGTAAAGCTCTTGGTTGGCCGTCGCGCGGGATTGCGCCCGTTGCCCGGTCGATGCGGCCTGGTCGCCGTAGATGTTGGAGGCGTTGTTGGCGAAGTTCGTGCCGGCGCCCGCGACCTGACCCGCCGCGCCGCGCCCGACGTTGGTCAGGCTGAACAGGTTGTTGTTCTGCGTGTCGTAGCGGTCGGTTTGGTAATTCCGGTCGGCGTCAAAGCGGTTGTCGCCGTAGGTGCGCTGGTCGACGTAGCGGGCCGTTCCATAGGCGCGGTCGTCGGCAAACACGTTGTCCGCCCGGCCTTGGCCGTATTGGAACTGTTGGTTGGTCCGGTCGAAGGCTTGAAGCTGGCGATTGTACCAGTCCGCATAGCCCTGGTTTGCAAGGCCCTCGCCGCGCGCCTGGAGCGCCATGGCGGCGTCACCGGACCGGAGCTTGCCCCGCGCCGCAGAGGCCGCGTTGACGGCCTTCAGGCCCTCGCTGAGACGGAACTGATAGCCGGGGTCCACCTGGAACTTGGCGGGGTCGATGAAGCCCTGCAGGCTCGGGGCTTGCATCGCCGCAGGACGCTCAAACGTCGGCGCTTCCGGGGCGTCCGGGCGGCGCATGTTCATGTAGTCGGGGACGGCGTTGGAGTCTGTCGGGGCGGCGTTGAGCGTGCGCCCTTCGCCCTGCCCGTGGGCCTGATAGTGATAGGCCGCCGCCTCCTCGGGGCTGTCGATCACCCCGCCTTCCCAATTCGGAGGCGTCTGACCGATGGACTGTTGCGCCCACGCGGCAACGTCGGGATTAGCTTGCAGGTAGCCCGCGAAGTCCTGTCCACCGCCTTGGGGTGTAGGCTCGCCGGGGATGCCGCCCGCAAAGCCGCCCGGAGCCTTGGCCTGCCCACCACCGCCGGGGCTTACGGTGCCTTGAGGCGTCATCGTCCAGGGGTTCGCCGGTTGCGCGGGAGGCAGTAGCCCCAACCGGCGCTCGTAGGCTTCCTGCGCCCTATTGCCACCTTGGATGTAACGCTCGTTGAACCCGACGATGCGGTCAAGGTTGGCCTGTTGGGCCGCAAGTGCGCGTTCTGCCGCCTGCTGGTTCGCGGCGTCCGTCTTGGCGGCGGCTTTCTTGGCGCTCGATGCGCCGAGAAGCGAAGCCCCAACGCTCAACGCGGGGCCGATGAGTGCAGCAAGCGGCATATCGCCTCCTAGTTCAGCAGTTCCCAGAACCGATCACTTCCGCGCCCTTCGGCGTCGGCTATCGGCTCAAGCGGGAGGGGTTGGCGCAACGGGAAGGCCCGAGCCCACCAGTCGCGGAAGTATTTCGTAGGCAGCCCGCCATCCACGAGGACGGCCATCGACTGAAACGGCTGCAGCGGTCCCCTGCGTCGGATCTGACCTAACAGAAGCGGGGTCGCCCGACCGCTCGCCATGAACAGAACCGAGTTGCGAATGGTCACGGCACGTTGATCCGCACCGCCGAGAAGCGCCGGCCAACCGGGTCCGACACCTCAAACTTCAGCATGAGCCCATACGGCGCCCGAACCTGCCCCAAGGCCGTCCAGCGCACCGTCTCGGCGTTCTTGCCGGTGGCCCCCAGGCTCCGATACCGCGCATCGCTCCACGTCGCGCCACGGTCCCTTGACCACCGCATCCCGATCAGCGGGTCGCTCCCCTGCCCCGTTCGCGGCGCATCGCCCGTCAGGCAATCCAGCTCGACATTGCCGATGTCCGCCGTTCCCTCGGGCACGTCGATGACCGCCATGAACTCCAGCGGGAACACGTCCGAGCCGTCCGTCCGGCGGTCGGGGTCGAGGCGGTATAGCTGCGAGGATAGACGATCCGTCGCCAGCACCGTCCCGCCGAGGTTGGCGAAGAAGCGGGGCCGCCAGTAGTCATAGCCGAGCGAGAGGAAGTTGCTCCACCGCTTGGTCGAAAGGTCATAGACCCACGTCGCCGTCGTGCCGAGGTGCAGCACATAGAGCGGGTGTTGATCGACAATGAAGTAGGACGCCGACAGGTCCGCCGCTGCCGTCTTCCGGATCTGCTCCGAAAGGCCGCTGTCCGAGATGACCGAAGGCGGGCCGCCGTCGCTAACGTTGACCGAGCAATTGTCATCGACCCACGCCAGCGTCCCAGCCATGTTGACCGCCGAGGCGATGGCCCGACACCCAATGTCGAACTTGAGCCCGCCCGCCGGTTCCAAGGGTGACGAGGCATTGCCCGTCAGTCGCCAGAACTCCGTCGTTGCCGACCCGAGAAGCGCCAGAACCTCCCCGAAGGCCCGCACGCCGACCAGCGGATCGGGCGCATATTCCGCCGAGGCGAATTGCAGCGCGTTCCAGGTCGTCTCGCCGGGGTTCTGGTAGTAGAGAGCATCGCTCCCGACTTCCGACGCCACCCAATAGCCACCCAGGAACGCCACCGACGTCGCCCCGGCGTTGCCACTATCGGGGAACGTCTCCGCGACCACCGCAAGGCCGCTGCTGTCGTACTTGTAAAGCGCCGAACCCGTCGCAATGCGGATGATTGAGTTGTAATCAGCGTCCAGGCCGCCGTCGATCTCGACCAGCCCCGAGCCCGGAATGGTCCCGGTCAGCGCCGTCACCGCACCGCCCGATGTCACCCGGTAGCAGGTGTCGTTAGCGACGATGAACGCGTCACCACCGATCAGGCCCGCTTTCTGAAACACCCCCCGGATGGGCGCGGTCCCGACCGTGGCGAAGTCCTCCAGGCCAGGCCGCGCGATCAGCGCCGTGGTGGCGCTCGGAAGCGTGGGCGCGTTCTCCGAAATGCAATTCAGCGCAATGGCCTCGGGAAAGCCGGTGCGCTTGTAGGCGCCGAAATACACAAGCGCGTCGGCCATCAGATCAGACCCTCCTCGCGCGCGTGCTCTTGACAGTGGTTTTTCGACCACAGTAGCCCGTCGATTAGTCTCGCCGCCCGGATCGCCCACCGCTTGCCGTGGTGCGCTTCCATGCCCACGCGGGCGGAGAAGCTGTTGCGCGGATCACCGCCGGCTAGGGCGTTCAGAAGGTGAGAGCATCCGGCGAGGACGCGCTCCAGATACCGCCTCACGGCCACCCCGCACCCATGTCGATAGCCTCCAGCGCGGCCCGCGTCGTGACCGACCGGCACTCATCCTTAAGCCGCCACCAGTTGGCCTGAGCCTGCATCGCCCACGCCCTCAATTCCTGCATCAGAACGAAGGTCTCGGCGTAGGTCGGGCGGATGAAGGCGTTGGACGTGCAGCGGATGCCCGGCGCGTCGATTGTCAGGTCACCCACGCCCGCCGCGATAGCCTCGGCGCAGATGTCCTTGAGCGTTAGCCAGTTTGTCCGGTCCAGCTCGTTGCGGATTTGCAACGTCTCGCCGGGGTAGTCATCGAGCGGAAAGCCCGGAGCGAGGAACGCCGCGTAGGCCGCGTCCGCCGCCAGGATGCGCCGGTCACGCTGCGGACTGTTGGGCGACAGGTTAGCCATTGATGACCGGCCCCGACGCTATGGGTTCCGCCGTGATCGAAGGCGAGGAAGGCAAGCCACCCGCACTCGCCGTTCCGCCACCCGTTATGGGTTGCGCCGTAATCGTTCCGCCGCTTGCCGGATCACCCGAAGCCGTGGGCGGGGTCGGTATCGGATAGGCCGGGATGCGACCCGGCCCGAACAGAAGCGTCGGCCCGCCGCTGACGACATACGAACCGCCATCGGACGTGATCTGATAGCTGCGGCTGAAGCTGACCGTCGCCCCGGCGACCGCGTAGCTTCCGCCACCCGCAACCAGCGTGTAGCCGCGATTAAGCCCCGCATCCGCGCCGGTGACCGTATAAGCCCCGCCAGATGCCTCCAGACGGCGCGTCAGTCTCAGCGCCGCATTGTCCCCGGTCAGGACGTAAGCGCCGCCACCGGCCTCCAGAAGCCGCGCAATCCGTAGTCCGGCGTCCGCCCCGGTGACCGTATAGGCCCCCGACGCCGCGCTTAGGGTAAGTCCCCCGCTAAGTGCGAGGAGAAGGCTCAACGGTTACTCCCAACCGTAGACGGGTTGCCAGATGAAGTTGATGGTCTGCGAGGCCGTGGCGGTGCCGACCAGGAACTTACCGACCAGAGCGATGAACTCGCCCGGATTGACGTAGATCGGCGCATCCCCAAGGTCGAGGTAGATCGGTCCCTCCGATGCGGGCGCACCGATAGCCGCGCCGATTGCCCAGGATTGGAAGCCCATGGCCACCCGGCGCGGAGCCTTGGTCGTGCCGGTGGCGAAAGACGCGCTTTCCGATGTCGCCATCGAAACCGCCGTATGACCGAACGCGAGCGAGAACTGCACGACGGTCGCCGTGGTCGCCACAGCAGCGCCGTTGTTGACGCATTGCAGTCGGACGCCGCGAACCACCAGCCTGCGGCCCTGAACGGTCGTGGAGCCCGCCGGAACCTGATAGCTGCCCCAAATGCCGTCCGTCGCAGCCGCAGCCGCAGCGGTGACGCTACCCTGCCCTCCGAGGCCGCCCGGAAGGTTGGCCGTGAGCGCCGTGTTGCTTGGCGCGGCGGCGGTCGGGTTCGTGCTGTTGGCGTAGGTGGCGAGCGAGCCCATCGTGCCGCCGGAGAGGCCCTGATAGGAGCCGAACATGCGGTTGCCCGACGTGCTGAGCACGTTGGCGTACTGCGGCCCGCGCACGGTCACGCGGTAGTCCTTGACCAGCGCCTGGGTCGCCGCGCCCGCCGCACCGCCGACGATGGCGTGACGAATGGACCACGGAAGCGAGCGAGACAGGCAAGGGCTGTCGGCGCCGACCGGCGTAGGGATTTCACCGACCTTGAGGTTGTCGATCCAGAAGGTCGTGACCACGTTCGTGGTCTGGATGAGGAAGCGGTAAACCCGGTTGTTGGCGTAGGCGAACGTGCCGGTCCCCAGCGCGAGCGGAAACACGCTCGTCGTGGTCTCCACACCCGCGTTGTTGACGACGCCCAGCAGGCCCGTTGATGTCATACGGAAGTAGACGCCGTCCAGCGGCGCAAAGGCCGTTGAAGCGCCACGCTGGAACACGCCGAAGTCGATGACCGTGTTGGCGTTCGGCTGTGCCGAGAAGGAAAGCGCCGTCTCGACAACGAGCGTGTTAGTCCCGCCGATCGGGAACTGCGCGAACGAGCCGAACGTCATGCCGGTCGTCGTGGTGGTGATGTTGCCGCTGTTGGTCAGCAGGCCCGACGCGCTTGAGGTCGCGGTGAGCGTCGTGAAGGCGTGCGAGAACTTGCCGGTGTTCTGCGCCGTGTCGGTGAAGGCTTCCTGATCCAGCAGGAGGTCGAGGCCGACCCGCAAACGGTAGTCGTCATCGGTCTCAGGCGCATGGACGTGGCGGACGCCGGTCAGCTCGCCGGAATCGTTCTCCGACTGCATCGTGTGGCCCGCGTTGGGGCCGCCGCCGAACTGCTGGCCATTGGCTGCGTGGCCAGGAGTGATGACGAACGCGTTCTTGTTCGCATCGACCTCCTGCTTTGTGCCGGAGACGCCCCCTGCGAGGTTGGTGTCAAGAGCCATGATGTGTCCTTAGTCTGCCCAGACGTAGCGAACCGCCCACGTCCCCTGCATCTTGTGAATTGACCGCGCGTAGATCGTCCCGCCGACACCCGCGTTGGGCGCCGCCGTGAGCGAGAAGAACTGCCCGGCGTAGCGATGGTCAGCCGCCGTGTGGTCCGACGTCGTGTCGTTCGCCATGATGAAGGCTTCGACCTTGGCCCCCGCGCCAATCGTGGCGTCCGAGAACGCGACCGACGCTTCGTTGCTTCCGGGGAACGCCCCGAAGTCGAGCGTAGCCGTCCCGGTCGGCATCAGGTCACCGTGAGGATGTTAGATCCGAAGTCCACGGTCAGCGTCTCGCCCGAGGCCAGGGTCACGCTTGAGCCGTAGTCCCAGAACGCAATCAGCGGGTCGGCCGGGCTGGTCGGGGTGTCGTTGTACAGCACCGCATAGCGGAACGGGCCGACCGACCCACCCGAGGCCGTGAACACCACGTCATTGCCCACTAGCGAATAGACGCCGCTCGACTGCGCAGATGACGTCACGGTCACCGTGGCGCCGCCCGCCGTGTAGCCATTGCCGGCGCTGATCTCGGTCAGGTTCGCCCGAACCGTGTTGGTCACCAGCGGAGCCGAATTGGTTAGCATCACCTTGAGCGTGTTGGACCCAAGGTTGTGGACGCCTTCCGCCAGGTTCTCGGTAAAGACGTCGAACTTGGTAAACGTCGCCATGCTAGTAGACCGCGACCATGGACGTGGCCGTCTGGTTCGTGGTGTTCGTGCTGTTCACGCGCTTGAACCGAACCGGAAGCATGGTCCCCGCCGGAACGCCCTCGAACGTCCGCGTCGTGCCGTTGGGCGCGACCACGGCGATGTTGCCCGCAACACCCACCCAGAGCGAACGCGGCCAATCGCCGTTGACCTTTGCCACGTCAGCGGTATCGGAGGCGGTAACCGCCCCAAAGGATTCACCAGGGCGCGTCATTTCGGACATTTAAGTCTCCATGCTCAGGTCTTCAGGCCGCAAGAGCGCCCGGTCGAAGGTGGGAACGTACTTTTGACGGAACGCCGCCCGGATCGCCGTGCGCCCGGCATTGGCGAGCGCCATCACATCGTCAGGGGCCGAACGCTGGAACACCGGACCCGCAATCCGCGCCGCAATCATCGCCGCTACGTCGCCGTCATGCGTCGGGCCGAACGGCTGTTCGCTGATCAGCGTCAGGTCGGTTAGCTCTTTCCAGGCCGCCAATTCGGAGACGTAGATGTACCGCTCGGTCGATGTCCCCGCGACTTCCACAAGCGCGCCGTTCTGCACCGCCCGCTCGCTTCCGTCCTCGGTAATGGTTTCCGGCAGGGTCACCGTGATCGGAGAGCCCGACGTGTTGACCACCCGCTCGTTTTCCTTGGCGGTGTAGTTGGCCGTCACCAGCACCGGCTTGAGCGTGCGGATCGGGAAATACAGGTAGAAGCTCTGCGCATCCTCAAGCGCGGCTTCCATCTGCTCCGCCTCGGGCGTGTCGCCCATAGGCAGGGCGCGCGTCATGCGAATGGCCCGCGTGAGGATAACTCGCATCGTGGTCATGCGGCCTCCGCCAAGTCACCGCCGGGCTGCCGGCGCAAATAGGTGTGAAAGCTGCCCGAATAGGCCGTCCCGTCCGCGCCGTGGTGCGTCAGTTCAAGCCTCGGGTTAATCCATATTTCCCCGCCCCGCGCGTTCCAGCGCCGGGAAAAGGCGTAATCCTCGCCGTACCAGACGCCCTCATGGGCGCCGTGGTTGAACAGGTCATGGCTCAGGCGATAAAGCGGCCCGTAATTCAGTTCCGGGTAAGCCTTCATCATTTCGTTGACGGCGTGCGGCGTGACCTTGAGGAACCCCGCCGGAACCCACTCGCCCCGGATGCAGCCGTCTTCGCGTTGTTCCGGGTAGCCCTCGGCGTCCGTGCGCCAGGTCCCCATATATTCGACCTTCTCGGTCTTGAACCGATACGTCCCACAGACAACGTCACCCGGCGTCTGCACCAGCTTGACCAGCTCGCCCGGTTCCCAGGACATATCGTGGTCAATGAACACGATGGCGTCCGGCTGCACGTCCAACGCCTTGCGGAGGATCGAGGCCCGCGCGTGCGAGATGTAGGCCGAGCCCACCTCATTGACCGCGAAGTGTTCAAACCCCGCCGCGTCGAGGTGCGGAACCTCCGCCTCCAAGGCCGCCAGGTAGGCGTCGAACGGGCGCTTGATCGTCGGGGTGCAGATCACCAGCTTCAAGGCTTCCGCCCCGCACCCAGCAGCGTCCAGAACGCCAAGCCCTTGGCCGAAACCTCCTCGAAGCCCGCCGCCGTCATGGCCTTGGCGAGCGTGTCAGGCACGAACCCCGAGTGGTGCGCCATGTAGGGCGCGTCCTTGATCAGCCGGGACATGCCGTAAAACATATCGAGCCCACACACCGGACCCGCCGGGGACTCGTACAGAACCTCTTCGTCGGGCTTCACGCCGTCGAGGTTCGGGACGATGATGACCGCAATCCCTCCAGGCCGAAGCACCCGGTAGAACTCACCCAGCGCCACAGGCACTTCGTGCGGGTAAACGTGCTCCAGCGAGTGGCAGCTATAAACGACGTCGAACCCGCCGATGTCGCCCATGTCGAGCATGGAGGCGACGATATGCGGCTCAACGTCAGGATCGACGTCAAGCCGCACCTCGTCATGGTTCCCAAGCCACGCCGGAAGCGAGTCACGCCCGCACCCGACGTGGAGAACCGACGGCACTTAGGCGCCGCCCTTCCAGAGACCCAGGTTGGTCAGCGTGTTCATGATCTCGATCACGGCTGCCTTCAGGTCGGTGGTGACATCCGCCGAGGAGGCGGTGCCGACGAGCGCGGTGCCCTGAGCGGCGCCGGCGCGCTGGCTGATCGCCGTGGTGCCGTAAAAGCCGATCAGGTGAGAGGTGGCTTGACCCACCCGGAGGCCGTCCGCAGGGGCGCGGCCAATAACTTCAGCGGTCATGTCTGACCCTTTCTATGAAAAGAGAGAGGCGGAGCCGAAGCCCCGCCTCAGTTCCAGGGAGGAGACCGATTAGGCCGTGCCGGAGAGGCGGACGCCTCGGCGGCGATCCACGTTCTTCACGCCGTAGACCACGTCGAAGCGGTGCAGGTGCGTGTCGTTGGTGGAGTCAGACGAACGCCAGTAGCGAACCGTCAGGCCGGTGTCGGGGTCGGTGGCGTAATCCGCCTCGCCCGAGTAAGGCATGATCAGCTTCGCGGAGACCAGCGCGATGGCCTCGGGACGGAACACCGTGCCAAACTTGTAGGTCGTGGCGTCGGTGTTGGCCTCGTTGTCGTCACCCATCCACTGGATCGCGGCGTTGTCAGCCGGAGCCGCGCTCACCGTCTGGAACGCTCCAGAGGTGATGATCGGCGGGGTGATGGTCAGCGCCAGGTTCTGGTTGTCGCCCGTGCCGGTCGCCACCGAAGTGCCGCCGGTGATGACCGTGAACTGCTGCAGGAAGTCCTGCGTGGCCTTGGTCATCGGGTTGACGGCGAACACCCCGTCAATGGTGAACACCTCGCCGGCGGCCACGGTCTGAGCGTTGCCGACGTTGTCGATGTTCAGCGTCTGCTGCCAATCGCCGTCCTTCACCGAAGCATAGGTGACGTTTTGGCTGGCGCCATCGACCAGGGCGTTGCCCGAGCGCGTGCCGGTCGTGACCGTCGAAGCGTTCTGGGTGGCGTACCAGTCGATGTTGCCGAGGATCGGCAGCTTGGCGCGGGTGAGCGCGTCGGAGGCGATCTTCTCGGTCTGGAGGCCGGACAGATTGCCGAGCATGGCCCAGGCATCCGAGGGATGCAGGAAGCCGACGCGGCCATCGGTCTCGACGCCCTGCTCATCAAGCCGCTGCGGAGCCTTGGACAGGTCCGAGAAGCTGTTGATGAGCTGACCCGGCGTTCCGACCCAGGAGTAGAACTGGCGGGTCACCGCGTGAATGTCGGTGTCCACCTGGTTCGCCAACTGAGCCGCAGCCGAGGTCATGACCTTCGACTTCAGCAGGCTGTCAACGGTCAGGGTCTCTTCCATCGAGGTGAACTCGACGTCGATACCCTTCTGCTTGTCGATGGTCAGGGCGATTTCGCCTTCGACCACGTCTTGCACCTGGGCGACCGCGCCGTCACGCACCGTGAACTGCGGCGGGCGCTTGACGTAGACCGTGGTGCCGTTCTTCTGACCAGTGTTGCTGATCGGCTTGACGACAATGTCCTTGAACTCGCTCGTCACCACCTTGGCGGCCACGAGGTTGTTCTTCATGAGCTTGAGGAAGGTGTTAGCGTACACCTTCGGAGACAGGAGTGCGTTAGGCATTTGGGTTCCGTCCTCTTGGGACTAGAGCCGCCTCAGCCGTAGGTTTGCTCGAAGGCCGAGAAGTCGTCCGTGTCCGGCGCGACCTTGAATCGGCCTCCGGTCCCTCGCGCTTGCGGGGGAGGTTCCGGGGCATCGGTGGCGGTTTTTGGGGCTGGTCGTGGCGCTGCGGGCGCCGACAACCGGGCTGCGAGTTTTCCGATCTCAACGGCTTGGGCGTAGGGGTTGAGTGCCGCGATGCGGCGCGCCTCTGCCGGGTGTTTCGCCAGGTGATACGCCAGGGCCGGCGCTTCATCGGCTGCACGAGCGGCGTGCTGCATGACTTCCGTCATCACAGACGCGGCGCGCTCGTAGTTCTGACCCACCACGTCGTAGAAGTCCGGCGTTTGACCGGCGAAGGTCTCGGCCCGCTCGTTGAACCGCCGACGCTCGGCCTGTTCGGCTTCACGTTGGGCGCGCTCGTTGAACTGGCGCGTGACTTCCTGCCGGGCTTCCCAAGCGGCCTGCGCCCGAATGAAGCGCACGTCGTTTTCCCCATGCTCGTAAGCGTAGGGGCTGGGTTCCGGGTCTTCATCGACCTGGGGCTCGGGGTCGCGTTGGCGCTCTTGCGGCTGGGTGGCCTTGGCCCTCCAGAACTCCGCCTCGCGTTCGGCTTCCCGCTTCTGCCGGGTCATTTCATCGATGCGGTCTTGAAACGTCTTCTTCGGCTTGGGCTTTTCGCCAGAGCCGTCGTCGGCGGTTTCGGCGGGGGCATCGTCCCCGAGATGTTCGTCACCCTGAGCGGGGGCTTGTTCCGTAACCTGATCGGCAACGGACACGTCTTCGGTCACGCCTTCCGGCGTGTTGGGGGCTTCTGACATTGGCGCTTTCGCGGAAGTCCCGAGGCGCGTGATCCAGGGGCGGGACGAACCCCCCGGCGCGAAACCTTAGCCGGCCGCTTCAGGCGTCGGCGGGTTGATCTTGTTCTGTAGGTCCGCTTCGGAGTGCATCACTTCCAGCGGCTTGCGTTCCAGGTCCATGATGTCGCCTTGCAGCGCCACCTGTGAGCGTTGGGCTTCAACCTCGGCTTTCACCGCGTCGGCCTGCGCCTTGCGTAGCTGCGCCATCTTCAGCGCCTCATCGAGCGGCGTGACGGCGGGGCCTGACTCCTGACCCACCGCTTCGGCTTCGCGCATCGCCTTGATCGCCTCGGCCTGGGTCTTCTGAACCTGGGCTTCCTTCTCCGCGAGCGCCAGTTGCCCGGCCTGCATCTGCATGGCCTGCTGCTGCTGTTGCTCGGCCTGGGCCGCTTGCATCGCCTGCTGACGCTGCTGCATCTCTTCGGGCGATAGGTCTTCGTCCTTCTCCTCGGCCATGCCGGGCGGAAGCGCCTTCTTGAGCCGCTCCGCGATCAGGTCAGCGCCGGGCCAATCCATGTTGCGCGCGATCAGGTCGCCGGCCATCTGAGCGGCGCCCGGAACCGCTTGCATGAATTGCATCATGCTCTCGGCGGCTTCGACGCGCTTCGTGCTGTAAGATGCTCCGGTTTCCACCACCACGTCATAGCGGCCACGGTTGATGTCGATGCTCTCCGGGTTCATCGGGTCGTTAATGCGCTTGACCTTGACCGCCTCGTCTTCGCCGATCACGCGGATCGTGCGCGCGGTGTCGTAGGCAATCGGAATCAGCGCATTGATGACCCGCCCGGCCTCGGCAATCGCGGCTTGGAGGTTGTCGTGGTAGATATAGCTTGCCACGTCGCCTTCACGCTGGCGGGCGATGATGGCTTTGCCGCTGGTCTCGTTGGACGTCATGCCGAGCGAGGCGTCGTGCAGCCCGGTCGTGTCCTTGATGTCCTGGGTGAGTATCTGGCTCTCTTGCAGCACCGCGCTGTTCAGGGTCGGCGGGCCGACGAACTGCGGCGGAACCTGACCCGAGTAGACCAGCAACGTGTCGTCGTTCTGATACGCCGTGCGGAAGGCTTCCTGATCGCCCTCGGTGTTCTCGTGCAGAATCCACTTGCCGTTGCCCGCAAGCGCCAGCATCTCAGCCGACTTGGACCGCCAGTAGTTCCGCAGCCGGTAGCTATCGCGGGCGAACCGCACCAGCCCGAACCGCACCCGCTTGGCGCGGACGTTGACCTCCCAACCGCGCGCCCGAAAGATAGGCAGGCGCGGAATGGGCAACTCATGCGGGCCGGACAGGATCGCGTGACCCGTCATCAGATACATGCAGGCGTACTTCCGAACGCCCTTGCGGATCATCGGCTCGCCGTCATCGTCCAGCGCGAAAGGCGCGGGCAACGGGCGCAGCTTCTGGCCCTTCGACGTCCGCACGATCATGGCGGGCATCATCGGGTCGGTCATATCCACTTCGACCGTCGATCCGGTCTCAAGGCGCGCGTATGTCGTCGGCTCCGACTTCATCCGCCAAAACTCGACAACGCGGACCTCGTCGCGCTTGTACCAGCCGTTGGCGTCGGCCTTGGGAACCTCTAGTTCCGAAGGCAGCTCCTGCTTCCACTGCTTTTCAAACGCCTTGCGGGGCATCGCCTCTTCAACAAAGCACCACTCCGCATCACGCCCGGTCCGTTCACCCGCGAACGGGTCCCAGACCACCGCGAAGGCGTCGGGGATGTTCTTGATCTCGATGTCGCGCTCAAAGCCGGTGTCGTCGGCGTACTTCAGCCCCACGCGGAAGTTGCCGATCCCGCAGCCGACTTGGTTCTCACCCGCCGCGATGTAGACACCCTGCGCGTCGTTGTCCCGCTCGATGGCGCGGATCAGCCCCTCGCGGACCTCGGCCAAGTCCTTGTCGGCGTCTTCGGCCGGGCGCACGCGGATCGACGGGCGGTTGATCCGCATGTCGCCCACCACCTGGGCAATCTTCTGCGGTAGGTCGTTGATCGTCAGGCGAGGCTTGCCGGCGCGAGTCTTGACCGCATCGTCATCCCACTGGTCACCGGCCAGGAACTTCAGGTCTTCGTCGGCCTGGTCGCGGTTCTCGCGGTCGTAATCGACGCCGTTCTGGAATAGCTCGCGGACCTCCTGGCAGAACTCGCCCTCGTCCTTGTAGCCCGGCGGCACTTTGGCTTTGCGGGCAGGCTTTTCGGCGTCGTAAGCCATACTACCTCCCCATCCATGCGTTGCCGCCCGCGTGAACGGGCTTGCGTGCCGCTTCCCGCTTCACGCGGGGTTCGTCGTAGGCCACCGCCAGAAGCCCGAAGGCATCCGCGCCGTGTGACGCCCAATCGTGCTCAGGCCCGAGGCCAATCTCGCGCTTGTCGTCGCGGCGTTCGTGGTACGCGCCCAACACCTCAAGGCCGTCCGCCGTCGTCGCTTCGTTGAACCACATGCGGGGAAACAACCGCCGCCCCGCATCAATCCGAAGCATGGCCGCCGATGGTCCCTGGTTGCGGATCACCTCGACGTCGAAGCCCGCTTCCCGCGCCTGGTCCTCGTAGCTCTTGCCGTTGTGGTTCTCAGGGCCGACCCGCGAACCGTCGTGCGGGAGATAGACCATGCAGCCGCGATAGCCGCGCTGGCGTAGCTCCTCGAAGTAGTAGCTAGGCGGTTGGCCCGAGCCCTCGATGTAGTCCAGCAGGGTGATCTTCTGGCCCACCCATTGCGCCACCCAGATCGCCGTATGGTCGCGCCGGCCAAGGTCCCAGAAGGTTCGTATCGCCATGTTCGGATCGCGGGCCACGAAGCCGATGCGGTTTTCCTTCCGCGCCTCGGTCAGGCTTGCCGCGTAGTAAGCGCCTTCGGTCACCTTGGCGTAACCACCCTCCCAAATGTGGTCGTATTGGTCTGGTCGTGCGGCTTGATCGTCCAACCGCTCGCGCTCCAGTTCGACCGGAAACCACGGATTGTCTGACCAGTTGGCCCTGACCACTTGGGCGCCGGTCGGCAGATGTTCGCCCCTCAGAAGCGTATCAACCGGGTCGGTCTTGCGGTTCGGGTTCCACGAGAACCAAAGCTCCGAAGCCTTGGCGCGGATCGTCGGCCGGAGAAGCGTCAGGCTGCGAGCGCTCAGGCTTTGGGCTTCCTCGACCCAGGCCCGCTGGAAACCCTCCAGCGACTTGATGCTTTCCGCCGTGTGATCCTGCATCCCGACGAACGTGATAAGCCCACCGCCGGGCGTTTCGATCCGGTCATTCAGAACCCGGAAGCCGTCCGCCTCGCCCAAGCCGTAGTCCGATAGCTTCTGTTCGATCAGGCGCTTCGAGCTTTGCGCCAGAGACTTCTGCACCTCACGAACACACACGCTGAGAGCGCCGCGTTGCGCCAGGTGCTCCTCGACCATGAGGCCCGCGAAGAAGTGCGACTTCCCCGATCCGCGACCACCCCAAGCGCCCTTGTAGCGAGCGGGCTGGAGTAGCGGGACGAAGATGCGCGCCGTGGGGATATCAAGACTTCGGGTCGACAACGGTTCGCGTCAGCTTCTCGATTGCGAGGGCGCCAGAATGTTCGGTCTCAGTCTTGTCCTTCCACGCGTCGGGCTGGCGGTTCTTGAGGCCGAAGATAATTCCGGTCGCGTTGCCCTCGTTGCGTTCGGCCAGGGCCTTGAGCCGATCCTCCCAAACGCGAGCGCCTTTAGCCCGTCCGATCTTTATGGATGCGGAAAAATCTGGATGAACCTTCTTCCACTCGGTCACGGTGTCGATGCAGACGCCAAGCTCACCAGCGAGAACCGCTTCGCTGTAGCCTTCCGACAAGACCTGTTCGGCGGTCTCGCAAAAGGCTGGATCGTATTTGCTTGGACGACCTCGCGTCGGGGCTTGGTCAGTCATGTGAGACCCTAGTTAACCGTCGCCCCTTGGCGCTCGCGTGCGGAAGCTATCTCAGCCAGAGCGCGCATGTTGGCGGCGTAGACTTCCGATGCAATGCGGGCGTGTTCGATGCAGAACGCCTCAGCGTCGTCTAGCTCGGCTTCGGTGAGTGTGCTTATGGGCTTGCCGGCGTAGGTCATGGGAACCCCCTGACCGATGGCTGCGCGCAAAGCGCCGCTTTAGTTTTCTGTTGGGTTGTTCGCGTGCAAAGTCAAGCGGTGTTGTCAAGCATCACGCCGCACGCCTCACACCCGCCCGCATCAATTCGAGCGCGGCGATCAGGTTTGTCTGCACGACGAGGGCGCCCTTGTCCGTCAGTCCGTACTGCCTCGGGGTGAGGCCAACGCCCGCAATCGCCGCTAGAGCGCCGTACAGGGCCGGTACGGCTTCGATGTAGCCCGACATAGCCCGGAGCCTGCGTTGCGCCGCCACGCGGGCCTGTGCGGCGACCAGGGCCGATCCTGTAGGGTCTCCGCCTCCGCCGATGCTGTCGTTGATGCAGGAGCGAAGCGGCGGGTCTCCGTAGGCTTGGCGGTAGAGGTCTCCCCATGTCTCTCCGATCTGGGCAAGCTCGGTTGTGAGCACCTTGCGGCTGACGAGGTAGGCCAGGCCGTTCAGGCGACGCACGGGCTTCTGTCGCTCCCCTGGTCGTTGCTTCGGACGCTCAAACGCTTCCCCCCTGCCCTCGGCAAGCGCGACGGTTTCGTCAACGCCAGTGGCAACCTCCAGAGCCTCGGACTTGGCGCGCTCGCGTTCGGCTTGGCGGACAAGGTTGGCGCGGGTGCGGGCGTGGTGGGCCTTTGCGACCGAAGCGAAGGCGCGGCTCTTGGCGGTTCGGGCCATCACTCACCCCTCGCTTGCGGGTTGTTTGGCGTAGTCGAGGAGGTGGTCACGCATACTGTCGGTAAGCTCGACGACGAGCGCCGGGGGGTCAGCGCCTTTCGCGCCCGGGAACACCCCCTCGATCTCCGCTCTCAATGCGGCGAACGCGGCTTTCAGCCGGGTGTCTGCGTTGCGGTAGGTCATGCGGCTTGCTCCGTTGTCAAAATGGAATCTCGTCGCCGTCCTTCACCCAGGCGCGGCTGAACGAACCTTGAAACTTGGAACCGGGAAACACGCGCTTTGCCTCCACCAGCGTCGGGGGCAGGGCGTCAATGATATTCCCGATCTCGCGGGCCGTATAGACCGAAACGAACCGACCGGACGCCTCAACGTCCGCGACCTCGGCGTCAGTTCGGACCAGCGCGGCGACGGTCCCGTTCTGCAACGGTATCTCCCACACCCACGGCTTGACGGGTCTGTGGCCGGCGTCGGTGGCGGCCTGCGATAGAGCGGCCCACGCCCGCTTCATGGCGCCCGCCTGCTTCTCGACCTCGTCCAGCATGGCGCGCGTCAACGTGTCCGCCGCCCACGCGGCCTGATAGGCTTCCGACCACTTGGCCTTCTGTCGATAGAGCTTAGCGCGCAAATCATCAGAAACCAGCATGGGGAGGCGTTCAAACCCCCATTCCGTCTCCGCTTCGGATCGGGCGTTTTCGACGCCTTCGAAAATGGCCTGAAGGGTTCCGGCGTCGGATGGTGATGGCATGGTTATGGTTCTCCGCTGACTTAGGTGGCGATGCCGCGTAGCGGCGGCAGCGCCACAAAACCCTTAAAACGCGCGCGCGCGTACGCGCGACCCCTAAGCGTTTGTCTTTGTTCGTTAATTTGTGGGCGTACGCCCACATTGTGGCGGTGTGGCGTACGCCCACATTTTTCGTAAGCATTTCAAAGACATGACGTGTGGCGGTAAAATCACCGCCCACATCACCGCCCACATGAGTTAGCGTCTTGTTCACGGTCATTCGCCGGACCTTGAGGTGCGATAACCGCGCTTGTCGCGGCCTTTGGCGAGGCTGATAACCGCGTCATCCGTGATCAATTCGCGCAGGGCCTGGCGCGATACGGAGGGGCTGAAACCGGCCTTCATCATGTCCGCCGGCAGGGCCTTGAAGATATAGCGGGGGTGTTCCTTGCGGCCTGCGTAGGGACGCCCTGACGCCCACGCCTTGTCCACCAGCGCGCACGCTTCCTCGCGTGCGGCGAACAGCACGCTATCCCCATCCTCGGCGTCATCGCAGGGGTGCAGCACGCCCTGGTCAAAGAACAACCGGATGGCTGTTTCGTCGCCAGACTTGGCGTAGTTCGCCTTGCCGCGCGTCAGCATCCGGTCGTCGGTTGAGCCCTCTTCAGGGCGCGTCAGATAGATGCGCGAACGCACGGCGTTGTTCCATGCCGTCGAGCCGCTGTAGCCGCTCCCTGACGCCTTCCCGGCCACAGAGGGGTGACCTAGCAGGAGGATGGTCAGGGAATGTCCCTTGGCCGCCTGGCGCTTGATAAGGCCGCCCAGCAGTGTCTTCACGAAATAGTTCACCTGGGGCCGGTCGATCTCCGATCCGGCGTAGAAGTCGGCCAGCGTGTCGAGGATCAGGAGCGACGGTTGGACGGCCTCGATCTGTTGTTCAATCCGCTCCCAGAACGCGCCGACGATAGGCTTTGAATCCTTATCCCAACGGATCAGGGCGTTGTCGTCACCGACCCTAGGCCACAGCCAGACGTCGTTGAATGGGTTGCCGATGGTGTGACCCATCGCCGCCTTGATGGCGTTGTGGCGCCGGTGAAGCTCGTCCTTTTCATCCTCACACAAGATAGCGAGGACCGACCCTTGCTTGACCGGGATACCTAGCCACGGAACGCCGGTGGCGACGGAACACGCAAGCTGCTGCGCCAGGAGCGTCTTGCCTAGGCCACCGTCGCCGTAGAGCGAATTGACCGCCCCGGCGACGATCCAGTCATCCACCACCCAGACGCGCTCAGGCGGTTCGCCTGTCAGGTCGGAGGCGCGAAACGGACCTTCCGGCGGTGGGTAACTATCCTCCGGTTCGTCCAAAGGGCCGTCGTCATGCGTCCTCTCGGCCCAGGTCGTGACGGCTTCGTCAAGCGTCGCCATGCCGGGGATTTGGCCGGCGTGAAAGGCGCGCACGGCTTCCTGACACTTCGCCAGCAGGAACGTCGGACCGCGCCCTGGTCGGTTCTGGTCAACGCGCCGGAAGTAGGTCGGCCCGACTTCCTTGTAGAGTTCTTCCGCCGTGGGCGCCGATCCCGTCTCCCCGACGTACTGGCGCAGCGTGGCGCGCACGAGGCGGAAGGCGTAGCCCTCGCGCCCGTCCATGACCTTCTCCTCAAGGCCGAGCGCGCCAGCTGGGGCGACGGTGATTTCAGGCGGCGCGTCTGCCTTTGATTGCGCCACGGTGACGGGCGGGAAGGCGCGTTCGATCTGTTCAATCGCAAACTCGCGCGGCGCGCGTTCAATCCGCACCAGCTCGGTGCGCTCCAGCACGCGGCCCGGCTTGTTCTGTTTCGGCCAGGCGATTGATCCGGCAAGGCGCATCAACTGCTTTGCGGTGCAGACGACGCGATCCGTCCCTAACGCCGTGGCGATGCCGCGCGTCGCAGCGCGCAAGGTGTCGGCGTCGTCTATGGGGGTTTCGAGCGGCCACCACATCTGCGCGCGGCGTTCCGGCGTTCGCCCCGTAACCACCACGATAGCGGGGTCACAGCCTGCGTAGGCGGCCCTTGCGCTCTGTAGCTGGGCTTCGGTGTCAGCGTCGGCCCAAAGGGCGTAGGCGCGCAAAAAATCGGTATCGTCAGCGGTGGTGTCGGGAAACACGTCGTCTTTGCGGAGCGCCGCGCCGACGTAGACATTCCAACCGTGTTGAGCGTTCAGGCCGGATGCGTAGTCCGCCGCCGCCTCGAGGTCGTCAGTGGCGAAGAAGCGCGTGCGCGTCCGGCCCTTGGTTTCCTTATCGACGTGGATGCCCGTTATCTCGACCTTGCCGGTGATGGCGCGACCAAACAGAAGCCCCAGGTGGGCCGTCATGTCGGATTTATCGGGGCTTAGGATCGGTGACACGTTGACCACGTTTGACCCTTGAAAAAGTGGCGGGACGCTTTCACGCCCCGCCTAGATGCCTCGGGGAGGAGGTCTCTTAAAACTCGGTGTCGTCGGCCTCGACCGGCGCGGGTGCTGGCGCCACAGGGGCGGGCGTAGTGTCGAAGTCGGCGGGACGATCCACCCAGGACTTGATCTCAAAGATCGGAGCGTAGTTGGTCGAGGTCTGCCCCTTGCCCGTCGATTTGATCGCCGTCGTGCCTGTCATGGCGACCACGGGAACCTTGCCGGGGTTGTCCTTGAGCCCAGCCGTATAGGCGTCGTGCAGCTTGTCCACCGCGCCGATCACCGACTTGGCCTGGGATGCGAACTCACGCACATCACCGCCGCAAGCCTTGCCGAGCTTCACCTTGAGGCGAAAGCACTGTTTGTGGTTCTCGGACGGACGGGCCGGCAGAGGCTGACCCAGCGGGACAACCGCCCAGGCCGGACCCTGGCCCGCGACGAAATAGACCCAGCCGACCTCGATAGCGCCAAGGTCGAACGCGCCCTGAAACGTGGACGTGATGTCCACATCGTCGGATGACCAGTTGCCCGCGCTGTCCTGATGCCGGTCGATGCGGAACACCCGCCCGGCCCGCGCGTCGTACTTGACCACCGGAAGGAAGTTTTCACCGCCACCGGCTTCGGTCTGCAATCCTAGTGCCATGTTCGTTCTTTCCTCAGTTTACACATACCCGAAAGGGTCGGGCCGCCCATCTCTTACGCCGCGTGTTCAGGGAACCTGCGGCGCGACCAATCCGCCAGGATCATCGCCGTGCGGTCAAGAATATTCTCGCCCTTGATGACAGGCGGTTGGCCGTTCAGTTCACGCAGGGCGACTTGAATGGAAGCCGCGCGATATTCAGGCTCAATAAAGCCATCGCCGCGCCACACTTCGTGTTCGCCACTGTGAATGGTAAAGCCAAGCAGCGGTTGCCCGCGCGTCTTGTGCTGATACTTCTTGACGGTGAACGTCGCCATTGGTCGCCTTTCAGTAACCGAACACTTCAACCGACTTGGCGCGTGTCGCCGGGTCGTTGAAGTAAAAGCTGTCCGACGAGTGCGGAACAATGGCGGCAAGTTCGCGCGCGTCAGCCGAGATGGCAAGAAATTTCTGCAACCGCAAAGCCGCGCCTGTAAGCTGGACAATGGCGGCGTCGTATTGCTCGCGCGTGAGCGTGTGCGTCTCTGACTTCTTGTCGCTGACGTAGACAAACCGCACGCGCTTATCCATGTGCGCCCGCTTGTAGACGGACGCCTGGCGCAGGTGCGTCTCGCTCATGGCGGACGGAACTCGGAGCGTCGTTTTCAGGTCAAGGATTTCATCGGCGAACATCCAATCGAGATAGCCGATCACCGGCACACCGACGCCATCAAGCGACGTTTCGACCTTGTGCTGGTCGCCCCGGTTGGGCCGGATCGGGACGCCGTGCGTGCGTAGGGCGAGCCCTTGCTTGACCATGCCGGGGATAACGCCGCGCTCGGTGTCGCGCTTAGGGTCGCCTGACAGCGCCGTGAGGCGGTCATAGATGGGCAACGCGACGGCGACGCAGGCGTCAAGCGTCAGGTCGTGGTCGAATAGCCCCGCGCTGACGCCCGCCTCTGTCGCCGTGCCACGGTGAGCGGCGGCGCCCACACCCCCACGGTGGCCCAAGAGCTTTTCAAGCACCCACAACGACGGCGCGTTAAGCCAGAGGTTGATGGACGACGGCGACAGGTGGCCGATGTTGTGTGTCTCGAATGCGTTCGTCATGCAAAGTCCAATTCTAAAGGAGAGGGCGCCAACTCCCAACGCGCCGGGCATTGCGCCGCATCCCAACGAGCGGCCATGGCCTCGGGCGTGTTCTGTGGGCGGTTGTGATTGCGGGCCACGTCGGTCGAGTCCACCGACGCAAACGGCCACCGGGACCGGACTAGCTGCATCCCGCGAAACATGTGAACGACCGGCGTGCGGCGATGATGCCGCGCCAGCTCGTTCCAGAGCGCATCCATCGCGCGCTCAAACGCGACACCGTTGATCGGGTGCGTTGACGGCGGGTGTGCCCATCCGATGCAGACGCGCGGCCACTCCTGCGTCAGCCGGACAAGGCGCGAAAGCGGCTGCATAAAGTCGTCGGTCAGGTGGTAGACGGGCGCTCCACGGTCGCCGTGCGGCCAAAGCCCGATCAGCCGGTCCTGCTCCTGGGTTCCCGAAGCGATGGCGTCAGGGATGACAGCCCACGTCGTCGGGCGATCCAGCAGAGGGTCGCACCAATCGAAATAGCCGGACCAGTAGGCATCGCTAAGATCAACGCCCGCCTGCCATGCCGAGAACGCGCCGTTGTCGAGCATGAGGCTGGACGCGATGCCCTCGATCAGCGGGAGGCTGGTCTTCGTCCGGTTGAAATACGAGACGCAGAAGTGACGCCCGGCGAGTTTCAAGAGCGCGCTTTGCGGCGTGATCGGCGTTCCGTGGTAACAGACCGTCATCACAGCCAGACCTCGCACCGCAGGCGCTCGGAAGGCCGGGCAATGTCCACCCGCACGCATCCGTCGATCAGCGAACCGATGGCGCGGGCTAGGTTCTCAGCGCGGCTCATTTCGTCGGGCAGCGTCACATGGTCGAAACCCTTCAACACGTCGCGCAGGGTCCATTGCAGGACCATCGCATCGCGCGGCGGTTCCGAGGGCCAATAGGCGGTGACCTCGTAGGAGTGGCCGTGCAGCTCCTGGCGGATCGGGTCGCGGTGAGACGCGGAGAAGTACCAGCCAGCGCCGGTGAGGGATTGGCTCATGCCGCCCTCGCTTGCATCTGTCGTGAACCATAAAGCGCGATCAGCGCGGCTTCGGCTCGCCCGTCATCCTTCACGCGCGCCCACTCGCCTGCGTAGCGAGGGAAGTAGCGAGACGCG
>Ga0315900_10002976_pt1 | contig 25199 bp, 24 predicted proteins | sample LakEriMetagenome_FD_203521 | JGI IMG/M metagenome (GOLD analysis project Ga0315900, IMG submission 203521) | Freshwater fungal communities from buoy surface, Lake Erie, Ohio, United States - Buoy 12 MA114 | ecosystem: Environmental > Aquatic > Freshwater > Lake > Lake biofilm | place: USA: Lake...
GGTAGCGAGGGCGTTTTAAAAAAGTTTTGAATTTTATTTCCCCATCCTCCTTCGTACTGCGGAGCCCGTTCGATGCTTCATCTATTCTTCCTACCATTACGACGTTTTCTCCTCACTCTTCTTTTACTTGCTTTACTCGTATTGGGAGCTTTCTGTTTAACTTCTTCTTCCTGTATCTCAACTTCTACGGATTCCTTCAGAGCTTTGCCAGCGTCATTCTGAATGTAATCACCCAGCAAATTGTTGAACTCCATTTCAGCTTGCGTGCTCAATATGCCACCGGGTGCGAATGCTCCAGCCACGACAAGGTTCTCAAGCTTCTCCACTTTGGATTTCAACACTTCCATTTCTTTACACATCTCTTCTATCCTTGCCATCAATGCACCTGTATCGGAAGAGACAGAGATATATCGTGGTTGATGAATCACATAATCATTCCAAGGTACTGCTTGCGTGTAGTAGTTGAAGGGACCACCTTGTTGAGGACCTCCGTACATGTCGCTTCTGTTGTAGAAAAATTTTTTATAAAAAAATAAAATAAAACGTAAAAAGAAAATCGAATGGAGACTTCGCTAACTGGCACCACTTCCTTCAACACCGCTTGTTTGGTCATACTCACGATCGAGAGGTTGCTTTTTTATATCTTCTCCGCATTGAGGTCATGCTTTGGTTCGGGAGATCTTCGAGTCAAGTGCCAATCCTGTTGCGGATGCTTTCAAGCCAAGTTGGTATCACAGAAGTCGCAGGACGGTAGCTCCATGGTGTCAGAGATCAGCGAAGCGGAAGACAGTCGAGATGAGAACGATCACGTGAAATGGACCGATGAATCGGAATAGAGGGCCGAGGAGGCTTCCGATTGATCCTTTCTAGGTTGATTAATTAATAAATTAATTTGCAGGGGTTTTCCTTTTCGCATCATACCTTGTTCAACAACAACATGGATGAGAAGCAAGTGCAGCACGAGATCCACACCTTCCAGACGGATGTGTGGGAAGAATATTGCCAGGTCGGAGGACTATATCCAGATGCCATCGATAAACCTAAAAATTTTTGAAACTTTTGAGACAAAATAAATTTTAATCAACCCTCCCTCCTTGTCAATCAACAGTACAAAAAGTTGAGATGCCCAAGAGAAGAAGAGCTGGCGCATTGACCGCCGATGTAGGGGATGCCGGATTGGGTTCCTTGTTCAACGAATCCGGAGATGTGAAGCATTATGGTGTAGCTAGGAAAAAGAGAGTCTGGAAGAAGAGGGGGAACAGGAAGAGATTGAAGAGGGTGCTGGGTCTTGCAGCCAGGTTGAGGAAGATGAAAGGTCTATCCAACAGGGAAGCCTTGAAGAAGGCCTGGGCCAAGGCAAAGAGGAAAGGCTACAAAAACATACGTAGGACCGCCCTAACCGACAGGGGCATGGTAGGTCATGCAAAGAGCCAGAGAAGAAAACGATACCATGGTAAATCCGGAAGAAAGGGTCCAGGTTTTTAGGAAGATAGTTTACTCTCAAAAAATGCTTTGATAATTAAAATCTGTTCCCTGTTCTTGCATATGGATTCCACCGTCTTTTGCACAGCGTTATCCATCTCCCTCTTCATGTCCAAGAGAGCATCTTGGAGGAGCTTCAACTCGTTGATGCTGTTCTCCAGGGCTACCAGAACGATCTTCTCGTTGAGCTGCCTAAAGTCCTGTGAAAGGAATTCTTCATCCTGAGCGGGGTGGAAGACCGTTTCGGCGTGGGATTCGTCGCAAGCGAAATCGAAAGAGGTCAATTCCTGATATTCCGGTATGGCTTTCAAGCCTTCGCTTATCTGCCGCATCTTTTCTTTCATGGAGTCGCGGTAATCGAATTTGGTCTGCAACACATCCAGCAAAGAGTCCATTTGGTATAGGCCAGGTTGTTTTTCCAAAGCATATAGCGTATCCTCGATGCTGTTGAGCACCAGTATGCAAGCATCCAAGTCATCGGTGAACATCGCTTGAACCGTGTTGAGTAAGGTGTGCCTCACTTCTTCGCTTATGGGAAGGTTCTTGTCCATCAGCTTCGTTTCAACCCTTTTTATCTGAGCGCTCACGTTCCAGTGGGAAGTCAAGTGCAGTTTCCATTTGGGGTTCGATTCGATGGCGGCTGAAAGGATGTTGGGCGAGCCTTGGCGGGAGTTTTCCAGTTCCATGGGTAAGGTAGAGCGGGAGTTTTTTAAAAAAATGGTAGTATAAAATTTTGTTAATTTATGGGGCGCTGCGCGTAAAACGTAGCGCCCTTCGAATCGGAAGACTACGGAAGACCGGAACGGACCGGGATTCCGATTGGTAGTCAGGTTTTTTAATTTTACTGCTGCGGCCGCAGATAAAAGTTAATTAATGAATTTATACATATAAATAAGGATCGAGGTTCTTTTTTTCATTCACAACAACAACAACAACAATCCAACAAGAAGCAGCTGGTCTCTAAATACATCCACATTAACAACAATGCCCCGCAAAGTAGGTATCAAATCGACCGAGAAGAAGGAAGAGCTGGAGGAGATAAAGAAGAAGAGAGGTTTGAAGAAGCGAGACTTTGAGGACCTCGAAGCGAAGGAAGAGAAGTCCTCGATCAAGAAAGAGCCTCCTAAAAAGAAAGGCAAGAAGAACCCTATTCAGCTCGATTACAACGAGTCGAAGCCTATAGTCAAGATTCTTCACCGTCCTCTGGCCGAAGCCAATGTCACGGAGAAGAACTTCCCTGATGTAACAAAGCTTCACGAGCATATCGCTATAGGTCGCATGCGCGGAAAGGAGCTTGATACGAAGGAGCACATTTCCGTACCTATCTACTTGGTGCCGGATACTTCCAACCCGCATTTGGTCGAGAGGATTCGTCTTGGCTTCAAGGGAAAGCATCCCGTCTCAGAACCCACACAGTACACGGGTTCCGAAACGACTCCCAAAAAGGGTGCCAAGAAATCGCCGGCTAAGGATAAGAAGATGATGCCGTGGACCGTTAACGTACCTATCATATACGACAATAAGCGGGACGACTTCATCTGTGCAGCGTTGCGAGAAGTCTACAACGTATGTATCGCCGAGTTGGAGAAATCCGAGCTGTGGGAAGCGATCGGAAGGCCACACCTGAAACCTAAGAACGTTAGCATCCCTTTTAAGATGCCCATCGTCGATCTGCCTGAAGGATCGATATTAAGGATCAAGTTCGTCTACAACGTCTTCACCAGACAGAAGAGGTTCGAGTTGTTTGACATGAGGACCACAGTCAAAAAGACTAAAGAGGGCGCAGTTCCTAAAGCTCTTCCAGAAACCATCAAGGACGATAACGAAATGGATGGGACCTTCGAAGTTGATGATCTGTTCATCCGTCCTGTGGATCAGAGTTGGGGCTTCTCTCTTTTGTGGAGCGCTGCAAGGGTTCACAGTGGAAGCGCACTTGAGGTAAGGGCGGCAGTGGTTTGTTTTTTTCTACGTCCGTTAGGACCCTTGTATTGGATGTAAATATTTGTTGTTTGTGACGCCGATGATGCCGATGGTCGTTCAGGATAGAAGAAATCAACTAACTGTTGCCCTTAGGATGACGAAGATGTTGATGACTACAAATCCAAGAGGATTGGTGTATTCGAAGAAGACTCTGATGCTGAGAAAGAAGAAGCAAAGGAGGAAGAAGAAGAAGAAGAAGAGGATGAGGAGGAAGAAGAAGATGATGAGGAAGAGGATGAGGACGACAAGTCGAAGGTTCACCAAAGCGGAGCTGAGAAGGACAAGGAGGATGATTGAGCGATAAAATTTCAAACTCATATGCCCCACCGATCAACAAAAAAAAAAATTTTTAATAAAAAAATTTTTTTATACACACTTTCTATATACTATGGAGGAGGAGCAGCAGCAGCGGAATGAAGAAGATTCAAAAGGTTTCAAGAGACGTTTGAAGGCAGAGGTGGACGCCAAGGTCGCAAAGAAACAAAGGAAACAGCTCACACCTGAGCAGAAAGAAAAACTGCAAAGGTTGTACTACAGTCCGAGGGAAGGATACGGAGATGTGAGAAAGGTTTACCAGAATGCCAAGGCGGGTGGTCTGGGGGTGACTTACGAGCAAGTCAAGAGCTGGATGGGAGATCAGTACGTCGTGCAGGCCAACGAACCGACCAAGAAGCCGCAGAAATGGAATTCGATCGCAGCAGCGGGACCCGGATTCAACTACCAAATGGATCTGATCGATTACACTCGTTACAGGACGGATGGTTACGGATGGATATTGTGCATCATAGATGTGTACTCCAGAAAAGCTGGAGCCAGAGCCATAAAGGTCACCCACACCAGAACCGGAAAGGCTTCCATAAGAGCTAAAGTCAAATGGGAGCAGTACCTGGCTCTGTACAAGGAAATAGTGGAGGACGACTTTGAAGGGCGTTATCCAAAGGATTTGAACTGTGACAACGAATTCATCGAAAGGGAATTTCAACAGTTTGTGGCCTCCAAAGGAACCGTGATACATTACAGCGATCCGAAGGATTACAACAAGAACGCTATAGTCGAAAGATTCAACAGGACCATCGAACTCATGATCCAGAAACATCGATTCGCTACGGATGACATAGATTGGCCTTCTTATTTACAAGATCTGATTCACAACTACAACAACAGATACCACTCCACAATCAAAGCGAATCCTCAAGACGTGTGGGATGGAAAGGAGAAGAGCCATCAAAAGATCGTGTGGCTGTGGAACACCCTGAAAGTGGGCGATAAAGTGAGGAGAAAACTGAATCTGAACATCTTTGCCAAAGGGGATGAGCTGAAATATTCTAGGGATACTTATGTGCTGATAGAAAGGAAAGGAAACAGATGGAAGTTGAGGAACATAAGAACGGGTATCATTGATGATAACAATGGAAGGTGGTACAAGGAATCACAGCTCCAGAAGGTCAATCAGATTGTCAATCCAGAAAGAGCTTCCGAGGGACCAGAAGAGGAAGCCCAAAACTATTCCTTGAACAAAGAGGGTGAGGAGTCTCCATCTGATGTGGAAGAGGAAGGTGAGGAAGAAAAAGAAAAAGAGCTGGAGGAACCTGTGCGCGTAGATAGGAGCCACTCCGAATTGGATGAACAACCCGATGGCGGTCTCGCAAAATCCAAGAAAGGCGTATTTCATTCGAAAACGATAAAACAGCTGCAACTGAATCGCAAACTCAAAAAGTTTACTCGAAATGCTTCCGAACAGCCGCACGAGGAAGTCGAAGAAGATCCTGATAGGCCTGGGCATGTGCGTTATGTGATACCTAAAAGGTTGGCACCGAGAGAAAGCAGAAACGAACGTCAATTGAAAGCGAAAAGGCGATTGGATATCAAGACGTTCTCCAATCAGACCGAAGAGAGGAGAAGGAAGAAACGTAAAAAAGGCAAGTGAGTTCAGTTTATGGAAATAAAATAAAGAGATGCAAACGGATCAGCCGTCCTCTGGGGGGCAAGAAAATGTGGGAGGCGTGAAAAACGACAACAAACCGGGTGTAGATATGTGTCAGTACACTCTGGTGAAATCGAAACGCAAGGGCCAACAGTGCCATAGGAAGGCCACAAAAAATTGGGACGGACACCAGTATTGTCTTTATCATTACAGAATGATAAGCACAAAAGAATTGCCAGCCCCCACTCGATCCGAACCGACCGAGAAGATTGAGGCAGTCACTCAACTTCAATTTCCAGTTGAAAGCACTGATGGAGGAGATGATATGATTAAGCCAACTAAGAAGCGAAAGAGACCAATCTATAACGACGATCCATCATCTGATTCATCTGACGATGAGATGGACTTTGGAAACGTGTGGAATGGTAATACCATCGATTTCAATGCTCTGGAAAGGATGTGTCTGGATGCTTTTCACAAAAGCAGTAACGTATACAAATAAAAAAATTGTGGGGTCAAAAAATTTTTTGAGTGTAAAAATTTTCTTGCCCATCCGATTTATTTATTTATTTTTTTCTCTTCCTCAATCCACCACCGGGTACCGGACGACTACACAATGGATTTTTATGGCAAGACAGCGACCATCGTGCCGGAGGTGTCAATCGCACCCTCTGACACCGGGGCAGCTCATCCGGTCACCGCGATAAGCATGCTCAATGGAGCAACATTGACGGTCCCTTCCTATCAAGTGCCGCTTAAAAATCCCTATAGATTGGTAAATCTATGGAGGTACCAAGCATCTGGACAATACGACAACGTGTTGGCTACAGGAGGCCAAGTTCAGATACCTCTGATAAGAGGAAGTGGAAGTGGACATGTGGAAAAAGTGTGGTTGAGGATTCAAGTGAGAAACAACACAGGGGCATCAATTCAGATGCAGCCTGTACCCTTATGGTTGCAGAGCCTTGTATTTCAGACACCAGCTGGTGCCACAATCTCTACTATCCAAGGTACTCAATTGTATGGCAACATCGCTTCCGTTTATATGATGGAGGAATGGTATGAGATTTCCAAGGCATGCGGAATGAATATCGAGTACGAAAGTGGGGACCCTGTAGAAGCTGGGGATACAATAACTTACTACGTACCCCTTGTCGGCAACTTCTTGGAAGCTGGAAGTTTCTTCTTGCCAGCCACATCAGGCGATCTACAATGCTACGCCAACTTCTGGCCTGACAATAACATCAGGAACACAGGAACAGGACCGTTGACGATCGTGCAGATGTCTTTGGACGTGAAGATGGAGATGTTGGCGCCTCCTCTGTTGGACAAAACGAAGCAGCTCTTCAAGGGGCAGAGGTTCGATTATCTTATCCCGTATTTCAAATGGCAGAGCTTCAATCAACAGCTGACCGTTGGACAAACGGCTCAGCTACAGTTATCGAGCATAAAGGGAGATGTAGTATTTGTTGATTTCGTGATCAGGCCCAGCTACGTGAAGGACGATTTGACAAACTTTCAGATAATCGACAGCTACCAGTACCAGAATCAGGAAGGTATCGGTATTTCTGGACAGCAATTCATCGACGATATGTTTTCGAGAAAGATCCTATATCCCGAACAGAATGATGGCACCCTTTCGAGGCACAGACGTTGGTACAGGCACGTATTTGCCAACAACGACTACGCACCAAAGAACATGCTCAAGTATGGCTTGAAGCTTGGCGCTTATCCTTTCGACAATCATAACACCTTGAACATCATCACACCTGCCTTGGCTGGGATCAACGAGAAATGGGCGCTCGTCACTTCCGTGTTCGGCGTAGCTCCCTACGGAGGAAATGCGATGTTCACGTGGCAGACTCCGGACGGTCTCTCTGGGGCTTCCATCGAAGTACCCTACACGGATCTGGATACAAACGGTTCTCCACTCACCAAAGCTGCCATAGAGGCAATCCCTTCCTTCACTGGGACCGTGACCATAACGGGAAGGGTATCCTTGAACAGCTTGTTGCTCGAATTCACTGGAAACTATGGGAACAGGGCGCTCGGAGATGAAGGCTACGTCCTGCAATGCAACAGCGGTCTATTCTGTACCATACCCACCATCGGAGGCCCACCCGCCAATCAGATGAACATCCCCTTGTATGCCGTTCCCGCTGTGAACGGGCGAAACGGTATCGTCAACGGTGCAACCTATATCATCGACGTCTATGCGACCACCAGCGGCTACTGCTCTCTGTTGCCAGACGGCAGCATGAAGACTTACAACTCTTAAGAAATAAAGTTTTATTTCATTATTCAATCCCTTTTAGCCAGTTGATGCTTTGGATCGTATGCGGGGGCTCCCACAGACTTTGCTGGTATGCGGTTGATGGTCAGAGCCGGGCCTGGCTGATTCAACGCATCCCTTATGCTGCCATCTATGACACCGCCAACCGTACCTCCCAGCGAAGGCTTCAACAGGATAGATGGGCTCAGGAAATTCTGGTCCACTTGCATTTGTACCACGCTTCCGGCTATCAGCATGTAGGTTATCCCTCCAGCCAGCGCCCCATGCATCGGGGTCGCGAAATCCGTTGCGTTCGCGAGGTAGGCTCCGAGGGCCGCTCCGTAAGCGGTATTCACAGCGAAGGCGCTGAAAGTTTGAGGTTCGAGTGTAGGCCACAGAGCCGACATTCAAGTTATTTTTTTTTTCTTTTGTATTCTGAATAGAAAATGTTGTAACAAAAATTTTTTTTTATTTCTCGTTGCAATTGCAACCTCCTTTGTCATAAATCTCGTTGTAGAATCTGAGCATAAATCTGAATTCATAGTTGTTAGGAACGGCAGTATTGACCTTTAGTACGTTGAACAGTTCGTCGGTTACGTTGATGTGGAGCTTGCTAAAGTTGAATGTGGCCACATCTACGTTGAACTGATTCGGGCTGGTCTCCAAGAATGCTATTGCCCTCGTATCTGGCGCTCCTTGTAAAGCATCAAAGGGATAGATGCGTGGCACCAAGAAAGTTGGTGGTTTGTACTCTTTTCCAGACACTCCAGGATTCTTGACAGCCAGTCTTATGGCTCCGGGCATCTCTTCAATCGATACTCCCACATATCCGATGTTGTTCCCCGAAAAACTGTTGATGTTGTTTATGTAGATGTGCACCAGGGAGCATTTGTTGTATCCTTCGATACTCTGATTCAGTTCCACAACGAATTTGCTAAAGTAGTAGGGGTCCGCTGGGCTCAATTTCTCGACAGCATAATCCCAATCCACCATCAGGTAGAGGGGATCAGGACCCTCCGGTTTGCCAGCCCTCAACTCTTTGTAGCAGGGAAGTTGTCCTTCGGCCTTACGTTTCTTTACACACTTGCAACCTTGTTCCATCTTTGCCGGCTGGTAAAGAAAAAAGTATGACCGTTTTTTTACCTGCCAAAATCTGAACAAAATTTTAGGTGGATAAAATCCAAACCAGTGAATCCAAACAAATGGACTATCCAATTTTATACGTATAAATGTGGATGCATTTGTACGACCTCACGAGGTTCAGCGTGATCCGCCGATAACTTACTTTTAGATAGCTAAAACTTTTCAAACTATTAGGTTTGAAAGTTTTATCTATCTATTTTTGCCGAGGCTTTTTTCTGGCTGGGACTATGTCGTTGACATGTTGTATGTGAAATTTTATCTATATAAAATGGTTGAAAAAGTTTTGTATTTGTTGATTATTAAACAAAGAAAAAGAATATGAGTGCATCCAGTCTGGTGCAATCCCCGGATCTGTTGCCAACCCTATATCCTAACAACGTGCAACAATTTCTGGCTAACGACTTGTATGCTGCCGTTATAGGAGGTTTCGTTGGACATGAATTAGAATTCCCCATTGGCTACTCTGCTTTGGCAGGTGCAGGAATTTATGCTGGTGTTGGCATCTACAACAGTCGTGATAAGTTATGGATATCAGCTGGGGATTTGACAGCTAGAGCTTTAGGAGGGGAAGGAACACCAGCTGAAATTTTTGGCAATCCATTTCATGGTGGGATCGCTGGACATACCGCTAAATGGGGATACGATGCTGCAAAAATAGATTGGGAACAGTTCAAGGCTTGGTGGAATGAAGATAAGAGCAAAACTGGATGGACGCCAGTCAATTCGACCAAGGACTGCACTGTACAGAAGCTGATTCAAGATCCGAGAACTTATTTCCAGAAGTGTCACAAGGGCAATCAGTAATAAAATCTATTTATATGTGCTCTTTATGTGGTTGTTCTCTTCCACCACTATCTCACACATGGCTGATAACAATTCGGTGAAGATCTTAACGCTTTCGATGCCTTCCTTGCAGTCCGATGCGCTTATGCCAGCCATGTACATGATCGCTTTCACGGAGAAGTTGATCAAACCCATCGAATAGTAACTGATCACATCCTTTTGCAGCATCTCCACGATGTCCTTGAGGCTCTTGTTGAGGAATCCGAATTCGCTCTTCTCGTTGGGCAGGTGGTCTTCCACGAGTTTTACGATATCCGTTTGTATTTGCTTCAATTTGTCTACGGCTTCAGCCCTGAAGAACGGGGGTAATTCTTTTGATGCTTCTTTATCTGCGGTACTTTCTGCTGGAGGAGGAGAAGTCTTTAGTTTCTTGATCTGCCTCTTTGCATGCCTGAGTTTTGGGTTAAAGTGTGGGTCTATCTTCTGAAACTTTGCCAATTTTCTCTCTTCATCCTCCCTGTGCTTCCTCTTCAAGGCTTTCTTCTCCTCCTGCGCCTTCTTCAAGATTGCAGCCTTCTCGGCTTCCATCTTGTCCCACTTCTCTTGCAACTTCTTTTTTAGCTCCTGCGCATCCTTGTTATCTGATTTATCTAATTCGTATTCTTCCGTATCTTCGCTTTCGCTGCTGTCCTTCTGCTTCTTTTCTTCCATCTCTTTTTTTATGCAAACTAAAAATATTTATTGTATCTTTTTTCCTATAATATCATAAATCGACCAATCCAAAGTCATCTTCCTCCTCCTTTATCTTCTTCTTGATCTTTTTCTTCTTTTTCTTCTTCTTTTTCTTATCATCCTTCTCATCGGGGCCGTATTTGAATTCGAATGTGGGTAGTGGTGGTGGAGGACACTTACAAAAGCGCCACGTGCCTCCCTTGTGACGATTGATGAAAGCAAAGACGTGATCCCCCAGTTTGTTGTTCACCTCGTTCTTGAAGTCGTTTACTGAATCGAAATCCTGTCCGTAGGAATCGAAAGCTGCATTGATCTGTCCCTTGGAGAACAACTTGAACAGGATGACCTGGAAAGCGTTTTCGCGTACGTAGTTGGGTATCTTGTTGATGCTCTGAGTCGTTATCATGATGAATATGTTGTAGTGGAATGTCTGCGTCACTGCTTCCATCAACACCTTGTCTTCCTGCTGGAAGTCGCTGATGCAGTCGTCAAAGTAGATGAAAACGAGTGGTCTCTCTTCCTTCGGGACATCGATCTGTAGCATCAGGACTTGCCTCAAGACGTTCGGATCGTAGCGCATGTGTTTGAACCTCCTTGGGATGAAGCTCATGTTGTTTTCGTTGAATATGGTGTTGCCGAAACCGATCCCCCAAGCGAATTTGTTCTTGTTGGCATAGAATATGCAATGACCGGCATGGCTCTTGCCTCCCTGGCTCTTGCTGTTGATGAGACACACCCCAGGCATATTGATTTGAGTCAGGACGTCACCGTCATCCGAAACCGTTTTCGCATCTACCTCTTTCGGTGTTTTCGATTCCTCTTCATCCTCAATCTCCCTCTTCCTCTTCTTTTCCTGCATTTCTTTGAAAGACATATTTCCATCCGATGATGCATCGACCAATCTTGTTCGAGTGCGGACACAAAATTTTTGTCCAGAACCAATATATATGAAAAAGATAAAAAATCATTTTGTTGACAAAAAGCTACAAAGGACAGAGAACGGAGCAGACATGCCGAAGACAAAGTTGGTCATATCGCAATCAGCGGCAGCAGCAGCATCAGCAGACAAAGGCAAAGAGTCGGGCTCCTCACCTACCGTACAGGATGATCTGGACTGGAAAAAATATGCGCAGCTTCTGAGGAAGGAGAACAACAAGCAAGAGAAGAAGATCAAACTTTACCAGACTGGCAAAAAGAAACCGGCAAAGAGAGTAGTCAATGTGGGACCTCCATCAGATAAGCAGGTCCTGAGTAGAGGAGAATTCAAGAAGAGAGTTACCGAGGCGCAAGCTTTATACCAGAAGGGAGCATCGGGAAGGAAGTGGAAGGATTGTATGAGCCAAGTGTATCAGGAAGCGAGGGACAGAAAGGAGAAAGAACGTTTAGAAAAATTATAAAAAATTTTTATAACATTTCACAAAAGTTTTTATGCATCTACCTTTATCATTTACGAAAAGTCTTTCCGACAATGTCACGCACACCAGTGACCCCTTCCGTTCTGTACTTTCAAGACTATGGAAATACCACACAAGTGATCAGCCCTTTTACGCAAAAAGCAAAATCTGCAAACGACGATGATCTCAAATTTGCCACCAGATTTGGTATTGCAAGATACGCACAGAATTCGAACGATCTGGCAAATGCTCTGCGCAATCCAGCCGATCAACTCAAGTTGGTAAACCAAAAGCTGGGTGATATCACCAGCACTTTGAATACATCCTACAAAAACTATGTTGCAAGTTTGAGAACCCTCTACCTTCCGGAAGAAGAAATATTTGCCAGAGCGGATGCCTACATAAGGCCTCTGCTTGCAGCTGAAATGGATATATTGAAACTGAACTATCCTTATGCTATTGGAGGAGAGGCTGGTGGGCAGTACAATCCTTTAATAGGGTTGGCACAAGGTTTAGGAGCTTCGAGTGGAGGTTATGAAGCAAGCACTCAATTCCAGAACTGGAGATCATTAAAAAAAGCCTTCAAGGCCAGAAAAAAGCATAGGAAGGCAAAGAAAGCAAGATCCAAATAGATGTAGAAATTTTTTCAACAAATTTATATAAATTTTCTTTTATTCACAAAAAAATGCCAAGAGACTTTAGAGGGAAAGCTTCCGCAGCATTCAATCCCTATGCCAATTTTTCCGTCATCAGCAAACCACTGCCTTCAGATTATCACCTAAATTTTGAGGAGGTATCTTCATCGATGTATGGAGCACCTTCTTCAAACTCGTTTGTGGTTCATCCATTGTCCTTTCCTCCCGCCCCCGATGCTTGGAGGGTGCAAAATACAGGTGGATTGGCTGAAGATGCAAGGGAGCGTGCTAAGAGAATGGAAAAACACACACGAGAGAGCAACAACAACATCAAAGCGCTGACAGATCTGAATAACAACATATCTGAAGAAGCTGAAGCCGAAAGATCAACGTATGCAACTCGTGCCAATGTTGCGGGGCTGCTGAAAGCCAAGAAACTGGAAAGAAATCCGGAAGCACCATATTCAGATTGGGAGATCAGAAACTTTCAGAACAATCTGAGCAGACACAGATATCCGATGAAAAGATCCATAGCCAAAAGTCTTGGCATAGCAGGATTGAAACCAAAAGCCATTTTTGATAACGGTATCTCATCTCCTTATGCCCCAACGAATCTATTCTCCTTTCCATTCGAACCTGGATATCAGCCTAGAACTTTATATGGTGAATCTTCTATAAAGTCAAGCAGTGGCGTTGTCGATTTCGAAGATATCTCTTGGAGTGAAAGCCCGATACCTAATACGAGGTCTTACAACGTGATCGGAACCACGACACCCATATTCAGTACATACAACGAAGGACCATCGGTAGAAGAAGCTCTTGGATTATCAGTTCTTGAAAAGTTGGATAATGTAATAGATACAATCGAACGATCTCACCCAGATAGACCTGACATAGATCGAAACATAAAGATTTTGTATGATGACCTTGACAGCATACATCGAAACATTGAAGCAGCAAATGCAGTATTCGGGGAGGAGCAGGACAAATTTTTGCGTGAGTCTTTTGGAGATAGATACGATTCTGTGGACTCTGATGAATGGATTAAACTGCAAAAGCAGTTTGAAGCAAACCATTCGGAGAGGATACAAGGGCTATACGCTGAAGCAGATGATATAGAGAGACAAATTCAAGATCTTGAGGAGTCGAGACAAGCGCGCGGAATAGTTGGTGAGCCTTCGACACCCATTGGACAAGAACTATCTCAACTAGGATATACCGCTACACCATTGGGTGTTAAACGAACCCCCTATCAAACATGGACGCCAAGTTCCGAATCGGAGAAAAACATATTTTCAAAACTTTTGGGATCAGCTTACGAACCAGAGATTCGGCCCAAGAGGGACAAGGGCAAAGAAAAACTGAAAGGGCGAAAGTTGTTTTGATGAAGAAAAAAAAGGAAGAGGAAATAAATAAATCATTAATATTAAAATAAAAAAAAGAATGGACAAGCAGGACCTCACCCGCGTCATGTCAAATGACCTCGATTTGGGTCAAAACCTTCAAGAAAAGACATCCAATAAGAGAGCCAGAGAGGAGACACCTCAAAAAACCAAGAAGCAGAAGAAAAGGAAAATACAGCCAGAAGAGGTGGAAGATGAGATTGATGATCTTGAAGTGGAAGAATCTTTGGAAGGAATAAAAGGCTCAGTAGCAGCAGATCCGATACCAAGAAGAAAGAAGATACAGAAGATCGAAGCATGGTTTGCTACTTTTCCCACAAAATTGGAGAAGATAAGAGAGAATGTCGATCTGGAGAGCATGAGCGAAGTTCAACTGGACTCCCTGCAATTGGAAATCAAACAGGTCATCGGTTCCAACGGTGCTGGAGCGATGGGTGAAATGGTCCCTTTAGCAGGGTTGACGCTTTACGAGAGCATCCTTGTTTCGTGTGGTATAAATGTGCAAGGCATATCAAATCTCGCTTTCGATCCAAATTTCAAGCAAGCTTGTCAGGAAGTGATGCTGGAATTCTCTGATATGACCTATGTGCCACCTCACTATAGGATATTATTCTACATCGGAAACGCAAGCTGGCACCTGCATGAAAAGAACTCTGCTAACACAAAGAACAACAACCCAACATCACAAGTTCAAAATACTGCGCAAGAAGGACGAAAGGGAGAAGATCAGGAGATGATGGAAGCAGGAAAAAATTATCAGGCTTCAAAAAATTCTTAAAAAATTAGTTTCGTTACTGTTTATTTATTTCTCCTTTATTAATAAAAACGCAAAGTTAGACAGCCGCAGGTTGTCAAGTCGCATGGGAGATCACACAGACAACATTCCAAAGAAATTGATGTCCAATCATTTGGGTTCTTCACTCGTTAAATCAGCGATCGCAGCTGGTGTTGGATACGTTGGGGCAAGGTTCATCCTAGGAGAATCGCCTTATGCAGCAGGGAGCGTATTTGGGTACTCGTTGAGCGCACCGATGGCAGCTGGCCTTTCCACAGGGCTCGGCACATTGGTCACGGATGTGGCAGGGAACAAGATCCTAGCGATGGCGCCTCAAACCCTTGTAGGGAGCGTAGGAGTCATGGGGTCCGAGGCAATCGTCGCCGGAGGTGCGACGGCTGGCGTCGTTTGGAGCAGCGGTGGATCGGCTGGTTCGGGTTTCCTCTTGGGGGCCGGTTCGAACCTCGTAGCTGAAGCAATAACCCAGAAAGCATGCACAGGGGGAGTTTGCGATCCTTGGGCTTGACTTTTTATATTCATACCTGGAGTATGGCCACCACCTTAAATAAAAAATATTCTTTATTCCTTATTCCATAGCATCCTCCACTTGTCTTGCCTGCCAATTCTTCTTCGCTTCCAAAACATCTTTCTTCAGGTAGTACATTCTGTGGCTGTACTTTACGTAACGCAGATGCCCTTCGGGTCCATGCTGGCACTTGTGCGAAGGAGCTGGACTCAATATCGATAGTATTTCCGGCAGGGGCATGCTCGTATTGTACCCCATAAAGATTGCGATGGCCTTCTTCTTCTCCACTAGCTTGTACCTCTTGTTCATGCACTTCCAGCATGTGGGCACGCGGGTGATGGTATTCCTTTTCATGTTCTTTGCGGGATCGAGCAGGTTGTACCTCTCTCCGCAGAGGTTGCAATGGAAGCCCCCCAATATCTTCTTTCGCATCAATCCAATCGAGACCCTGGATGTGTAACCCCAATTCTCGATTTTCCGCATCAGGTACATACCTTCCAAGTTCTCCCTGCATCCCAGAGTCTCCAAAGCCCTCGCAAAATTGACCACATCAGCGGGGTTCTCCGGATCTAGGTATCCCACAATCTTTTCGTATATCTCTCGGATATCCAAGGTATGATGATATCTCGGGTAGAAGCTTCGAACTCGATTGAGCCTGATCCTGTCCTTCTTTGGGCCGGCCTTCCATTTCTTTATGTTGTAAGCTCCTTTATTGCATCTGAGGTCACTCAAGCTACCAAGTAACCATTGCACCACCTTCGTGTCGTACACCGCCACCAACTCTTTGTTCAACTTCTTTTGCTCCTTCTCCTCATTCAATTCTCCTTTGTCTTCCATCTTCTGTCAAGCCAACGTTTTTTATATAAATAAAATTTTATTTAAGCTTGTTCACTCAAACTCTTTGCGTATTGGTCGTAGGCGCTCCAATTGATTTCTTCCTTTTCCAGTTCCTGTCTGGCCTGTTCTCTGATTGCTTCATAATTCTTTCTGTTTTGTATAAACGATTTCTTGAATGAATCCAATTGTTCCTCTTCCGTGGTCTCTGTCGTCTTTTCTTGCATCCTTTCCATCTCATTCAGTTGATACTCTTCGAATCCCGTTTCCTCCCATTGCGTCCCTCCAACCGTCATGGATAGCTTTTTCCGCAGATACGGATTGAGAGCGGGATGGCCTTCTTTGATCATCGATCCCGTGTCCACAACATTGGGGGGCAACTCCCCGAGTACGACCAATTGATCGTCCCTGGTTTTTTTCTGACCTCGCTCGCCACCCATTCTTTTCCTCTTTTTCGTACCTTCATCAAAGTCGGTATCTTCATTCCATCTTTGAGCATCAGCTTCCATCTTTTTTGCTTGTCGCGTTAAAAAATTATGAGGGTCAAAATGAAAAAAAAAAAAGAAAAAATTTTTGTGAAAGGCAAACTTGTTAACATATTTTTTTAACTCATTAAGAAAAAACGCGAAAGAAGCAAATATGAACGGCAGCTACAACGTTGCGACTTTCAAGTTCCCATTGCAACAACCTGTAGGAATCTTGGCAGATCTGACGGATGTTCAAGCTGGTGATACATTGATTTGGGACACTTCGATAGGAAAATTCAAGAACGGATCGGCCAGCATCTCATCGACGGTAGTCACCGACAGCAGCCTACAAGGAGATGGGAGTATAGGGACGCCACTTGGATTAAAGACGACGGGAGTGGTGCCAGGATCTTACACCTATATGTCTGCGAATGTGAATCAGTATGGTCAGATTACAGCAGCGATCGATGGTGTTACACCATTGTCGGCTGTCGCCCATGATGCCACTATGCTAGGATCCGGTACCCTTGGCGACCCGCTCACCGTGGTGGCACCCGTATCCACGGTAAACACATCAGCTCCTGTAACGGGGAACGGTAGCATCGCAACTCCTGTAACTCTTTCCAACTCCCCGGCGACTCCTGGCACCTACACGAACGCTACCGTGACCATAAGCAACAAAGGCATCGTGACCGCAGCCTCTTCCGGAGTGCCTCCGGTTTCAACGGTTTCTACCTCCGCCCCTATCTCCGGAGATGGAAGCATCGGGTTGCCTGTAACATTATCCAATGCAGCTGTCACTCCCGGTGTATACACGAATGCCACCGTGGCGGTTGATGCCAAGGGGCTCGTTCAATCTGCAAGTTCCGGTCCAACACCGCTGACGACCGTCGCAACGACTGCACCACTCACCGGATTGGGAACCGTTGGGACTCCCCTGGCCCTCTCGAATTCCACGGCGACCCCAGGGACCTACACAAACTCTACCGTCACGGTCGACGCGAAAGGGATAGTGCAAGCGATCTCGTCGGGGGTTATTCCTCCTGCAACGGTCAATACCACAGCGCCCATTGCTGGTGATGGTAGCTTGGCTACCCCCATCTCTTTATCCAATTCTCCTGCCACCCCCGGAACTTACACGAACGCAACAATCACCATAAGCAACAAAGGAATTGTGCAGGCTGCTTCATCAGGCCCAGCACCATTGACTTCTGTGACCTCCACGGCTCCATTGACCGGACTCGGTACCGTTGGGACTCCTCTAGCAATCTCCGATTCAGCAGTCACTCCAGGCTCTTATACTAATGCCTCGATAACCGTCGATGCCAAGGGAATCCTTCAAGCCGCGTCATCTGGTCCCGCACCGTTGACTTCAGTGACCGTAACGGCTCCCTTAACAGGATTGGGCACCGTCGGGACTCCTTTGGCTTTATCCAATTCTCCCGTCACACCAGGAAGTTATGTCAATTCCAACATAACAGTAGATGCCAAAGGTATCATACAAAGCATCTCGAACGGCAGCGGTGGTGGTGTATCGACCAATTCCAGTGCGGGTTGGTCGCAGCAACAGACTCTAGCGAACGGAGCTTTCGAACAAATCAGAGCAAACAGTTTAGCTTCTCCAGCAGGTTGGACTTATAAAAATACGACAAACAACGTCAACTTGGCTACGGGGACCTACACTTGCCCATTGACAGGAACGTATGTATTCAATCTTCAATTCCAAGGAAGTGCTGCTGTTGGAACAGGTTTGACAGGCAGGTTGGTAATCGGGCGCAATGCTAATCCTGTTGTTGCTACCGGAGCGAACATACTCGCGTTTCATCAATTTCAAGGTGATGGTGTGACCGCCAACAGAAATACTACTTGGACGGGACCGTGCAACGCTGGAGATACCATCACCTTTTGGATGCAGAATCCCAATGCCGCTTCCGGATATACAGGTTTCTTTTTATGCGGTGCCACACTCGTGAGCGTTTGAAATAAATCTGTTATATACAATTTATTGCCAGTTCGATTGACATAGCACAACGGACACAATCTTTCCATCCTGCTCGCATAAAACACAGTTTCTCAATGTACAAACCACGCAGTCGAACATGTAGGTCTCGGCCGGTTGAGTCTGCTCCCTCAAGGTTATGTGGTTGACGTGTTCTCCGCTGCACAGCACCGTGACATCCATCTTTTACACGTTTTTTTATTTGTCTCAGGAATGATATAAAATATACAAAAGTTTCAAAATCATATTAAAATTTTTTAAATCAAACACCGAGTTCGTTGTTTATCCAATTCAGGATGTTCTCCTCCTCATCCTCGTCCGAAGGATCTGAGAGTTGACTCTTTTCCAAAGCTTCTAGGCATTCGATCTCTTCCTTCTCCCTCCTCTCGATCATGTAGTGGCCATAGCGCAGGCAAGATGCGGCGTTGAAGTAGTAGCTCTTGTCATCGCAAGCGGATAACCCGACTTTGGAAACCTTCCTGGTTTGCAGCCTGAAAGTCTTATCGTGCAGGATGGCGTAGAAGGTGACGTTCTCCAACTCCCCACCCTCGAAGGAACGCATGTAGTCCTCGTGGCATAGTCTCTTGCCGGTCTTCTCGTTCGTGGCCTTGCCGGGTATTCCCTTGGCCTTGCTCTTGGCGGCGCTGGCCTCGGTTTGCATCTGGAAGGAATACATCTTGGATCTCAGGGCCACGAATTCGGCGACCTTGTGCCCACCCATCTCGTCCTTCATCTTTCCGAGCACCTTTGCGTTCTCGTTTGGGTCGAATCCGCTGTTCATGAGAAGATGATCCTTGTTCTTCATCTCGGATAGATCGAAGCAGTTCCTCTCCTTCTGCATGCGAACGAGTATCTCATCGACAGATTCTTCATCGTGATCGTACAAAAGGTACACCAAAGAATCCGTATCGGTGTACATAAGCCTCATGCTCGGCCCGAAGGTCGGTTTCATGACTTCGTAGTGAAAGCCAAACATGTGCAACTTGCTCAGATCCAGGATGGCCTGTCCGATTATGACTGGACGGGTGAAGGTGATGGAATGCCTGGCCATCTCCATGATCATCAACTTGTCGTCCGTTATGATGCGCCAGTGTTTGCACCACGGGCTGGAGGCGTCCTTCAGGGCCTTGTCGAGATTCTTCTCCGTGTAGAACTGAATCTTTCTCCTCTTGCGAAAGTCCTCCATTGTCTTTCCGAAGATGCTGTTGTTCATCAGCTTGTAAAAGTCTTTGTCTATTGTGTTTTTCGCCAGCTTCCTCTTCTCCGTGTTGTAGGCGATGTAACGGCTCAGCCAGTCGGATTGCTCGAAGGAGATGACTCTGTGGACTTTATCCAGGACAACTCCATGTTTCATGGCCTGCTTCAGGAGCCTGTAATGTATGACGTACTTTTTCTTAGGCTCCAGATCGCAGACGAGCTTCTGGGCTTTACCCCTGGACTCCAATATTCCGAGCCTGTGCATCTCGGCCTGTGTATAGGAACTTGGTACGGGGACTTTGGGTTCGGGGCACATGGGATAGTCGTTGAAGTAATCGTGTTTGTCTTCCGGGATGTGTAGGTCCACTTCCAGAATGTAACCCATGGGGCCATCGTCCGGGATCGCCATTATCTTTTCGATCGCCCATTCCTCGGTGCAGCACTCCCACATGGACTGCTTCTGCTTTCCCTTGTTCTTGAGTCCAAAGTATTCCATGTTCTGCTTCGTCCTCTCGGGATTGTAAAGCCAGCCGTACCCACCGTGAGGCAGTTTCTGATCCATAGCCCATCCGTACAGGTTGTTGGCATCCAGGTACAGAATTTCCGTACCCTTGTCTCCCCTGAAAGACCAAGACTCTCCCTCAGCGGGCGGTTCGGCGTCGTTGCGCTGCGCCTTGGCGTAGGGGCTCATGACCTGGCACATTCCCCCTCTGATACCGTTCTCCACCATGAGGAACATCTCCATGTCCGTCATGTTTTCCAGAACGACTCCATGCTGGAAGTTCATCTTCAGCATCGCAGCCCAGCTGAGGGAGGGTGCCGTGACGAAGTGGGCGGGGTCCAGACGGGAACCGTTTTCAGAGAGGCAAGCCCTCCTGAAGGTTTCGAACAAAGCTTCGAGGAGCAGGACATCCAGCTTGCAGTAGAGTTCGGTGTAGTCCTTCATGGTCTTGCATTCGAAAGCCCACCACATATCTCTTCCTCGCACATAGTCCTGATCCGAGATCCCTTCGTTGCTGAGGCTGCTGTAGAAGACATCCTTATTGGGAAACTTGGTGACCTCCATCTTCTCGAAAGAATCCATCCACTCGTACGGGTATACACCCTTCATCATGCATTCCTCGAATACGTCCTTCTTGGCGGTGACGGATAGCTTGTAGACCTCCATAAAGTACCTCGATCTCTCCTCGGCAAGAAGGGACCCTCGGAGATTGTTCACCTGAGCTTCCAGGGAACCGTTGATGAACTGGATGCTGTCGATGAAGCGGATGTGGTTTATGGTCATGCACGTGAACTTCTCCAAGTTCTTGGCGATCACTTCCAGCTTGGTCACGTCGTCTATGATCTCGTGAAGGTATGCGAGTATGTTGTAACCATCGTAGCCCTTCAGGTTGTGTATGACGCAGGGAACGTAATCCATCTTCTTGCTGGTGTAATGCTGGTTGCACTCGGGATGGGCGGCACCCCTGTAGAGGCCCGTGAAGTGATCGTGATCGAGGTGCCTCTGAAAACCCAGAGGCTTCCGGCATATGTGGCACTCCTTGGCATCCCTGAATAGGGCATCGTCCCCTGGGCGTCGGATGTACGGGTTGTCCGTGTACTGGATTATGTCGTGGATCAACTTCGTGTCGAAGAAGATGCTCCTGAAAAATTGCTCCATGCAATCCTTGCCGGTGTATATCCTCACCTCGCCGAATGGCTTCCCATCGTAACCCTTCAATGTCTCGTGCTCCTGGTACTGGCACTTTATGTGGTAGCAAAAGCAAGAAGGGATGTGCTCGTCCCCTCCGTTGCCGTCGGGTTTCAGGATGCACTCGAAATCCGCGTATATGACGAAAGGTACTGGGAGCAACTGGTGCCAAGAGTTGAAAGTGATGAACTGATCCCTCGAACCCGGCTCCGGGAGCTTCAGGCGACACGGCTCGTGCTTGCCGCATATCTGTAGATGGTTCTCCAGGGCGACCTGGGTCTTGTGAGTGGAGAGACATCTCTCGCAGTAGAACTGGCAAGTCCTGTGACTATCGGAACCGATTATACCACCCAAGCGCTTGATGTAGACGAAATGGTGAAGATCCCCCTCGGAAAGGACGCCCAGGTGGATGTGTTGCTTGAGAGGGGTCTTCTTCTCGGAGATGTAGATGGGTCGGATGGCGCCTTCCTCCTTCCCTAGAGCGAAAATGGAAAAGGTGAAATCGTTTGCCTCCTCTATCTGCCGCAAGATCTTGTCATTCAAAGGGATGGGGTATGTCACCCCAGTGGGCAAAAGAACTTCCTTCCCGAGATATTGTACGAGATCTCGACAGTCCTTGGCTGTGACGTTTCCTCCGGGGACACCCGTGAAAGGATGCTTGGCTCGCAGGATGCACCACTCGAAGCACTTTTCGTCCGTCATCTTGCTGGGAGGCATGGGATTGACTATCGAATATTTCGAAGTGAGCCACTTTGGCAATGGAAGCCATCTTCCTGCCTTCTCCGGTTCTTCGGATGAGGATGTTTGAAGTGAAGGACTTCTCCTCTTCGGGGAGCGATAGACCTTATTTCCGTAAACCTGTTTGCTGACGTATATGTCAAGACTGATGGAAGCCAAATAAACGAAACCACTTCCCAGTTCATTGTAATCGGAAACCGAATCCGTAAGATCTTGGAATACCTTTGCCGGAGCTTGCTCGATATCCGACTTCTTCGTTACGTGAATCATACCTCCCTTGTCTCCGACCGAAGACAACTTGACCTCCCTCTCTTCCGTGTAAGAAGTCACACCGGTGGTCTGATCCACGTTTATGCCGCGTCCCATCAGCACCGTGTAGTCTGCGTAGAATCGAAAGGCGCCGTGCTTCCTCAAAGACTTTGCCATGATGGATTCGAACTCCTTGGTGGCACCCGTCAGGGCTTGGATGAAACCTTTCGTCCTGTCCTCGCCCTTGAACTCTATCTTGTAGTGTTCCATATTTCCCTGAAACGAGTTGACTGGTGTGGGGCCTTCGTTTTCGGATTCGGAGGATGAGGAGGAGGAAGAACTGTCGGTCATGATGACTACATTGTTCCCAGTCCTCTCTTTGTACTTCTCGATTGCGGCTTCAAGTATTTCGTCAGGAACGCAACCCTTCTCGAACTCCGTTACGCCCTGTGTCATGGCATCGGAAATGATCTGTGTCAACCCTTTGCTTAACTTCTCTTTCTCTGGGGAACCAGCAGGAGCGTTCCTGTAGTCGGATATGAGCTTGGCCAGGTACTTGTTGTTTTTCGGTGAAGCGTCCGTCACGGTGATCTTGTTGTTGGACTTTGTGAAAGGATTCCTGACCTTGACTTTCTTTATGGTGGAGGAATGGACTGGAGTCTTGGCGCTTTGCAAACTCTTTAAGCCTTCGTCGTCCAAGCGGGGAGTCTTCTTGGATGGACCCTTGTCCTTCTTCTCCACTCTCTTTCTCTTCTTAGTCTCCTTCTTGAACTTCTTCATCTTCTTCTCGATGCCGATGAAATCGCGTCTCAGCTCGGACAGCTCCTTGTGGAGCTTCTTGTTCTCTTTCTTCAACTTCTTGAGCTTCTTCTGATCCTCCATGGTTTGTTTGCACTCGTTGATGTTGTTTGGAAGAAAGAAATAAAAAAAATACTTTTTTATTTAACTGTGTTGGTTGTCGAATAGGAAGGTGCTGCCAATGGGAAGCCTCAGTTCACCCTATTGGCCCATCTCTGCTTGTAAGATGTCGAAGCTTGTCTGAGGGCAGCATCAAACTCTGGTGTACGGCGTCCTGGATGACGTTTTCGAACTTCGGCAAACGTCTTCCTCCAATCGAGCATCTTCTCGGTGGGAGGTTTGCGGGGTTTCTTGATTTTGACAGGTTCCGATACGCCGCTGGTTGCCGGGCCTAAATTTCCGTACCCACTGTGGTCAACGGCGGTTGCTAGGGATTGCTGGGGTGTTGCGGGACTTTTGTTCTTCGGTCCGCGCACCTCCTTCAGAAGCATTTTCGCTAGAACCTTTACCCTCCTATTCTTCTTGGGTGCCTCCACCGCTGGGGGTATATTTTCTACCTTCATAGGGGCGCTAGCCAAGGTGGTTGTCTTCTTGCGTGGCATATGGGCTGGGGATTTTTTTTTTCTCCTTTTTCTTCTTCTTCTTGAACCTGGTTCACTCTATTCGAGAAAGGGTTTGAAAATTTGATCAATATTTTTTTAAGAAATACTAGCATATCCGATATATTCCCCAAAAGGAAATTTCTTGTGCTATAGTATTCGTAAAAGAATTAACCTCCCTTAACTTTGGTAATCACAATAAGACTACCAATAGAAAATAAAGGTCTATTGACTTTTTTTATTTAGACCATGATATTAATCACCTATTTAAAACGTTGCTCTCTCCTCTGAACATTTTCTTTCTTCAACGTACAACAAACGATCGACATGAACGATAACACCACCACGACCATCATCCCTTCCTTTCGTACTCTGTCTGTAGAAGAGGACCACTTAGGTACTATGGTTCAGATGATCGACTCATACAAAATCAAAACGAACCGCCGCCCTCGAGGTACACCGAGTTACCTCCTGGCTTCCGACTCTGAAGAAGAAGGAGACTCCGAGAAGGAAGACGAGTACAACCACAACTTTCGTAAGATGCTCTTCGAACTGAAGAGGACCCTCAGCAGGCTGAAAGATCAGATCGATGGGCTAAGCTACGAACGAATGGACAACGGTTGTCCAGTTCTTGTTTACCATGGTTTTCAGGTTTATGGACCCCACCCCAGGATACTGTTCAAGACGATCAACCATTACAACCAGTCTGGTGGTTTATTGACTTCGTGCCGAGTCCCCGTCTTGAAGAGCGGTCTCCCCATCACCTTCCTGAACGAAAGTTATTGGAAGAACAGATGGATGGAGAAGAAGGCCAAGAAGAAGCTCCTCATGGGCGATCACCTCAAGCCGGATTTCTACCAGAACCTTCTCGCCGACATAACCGCGAGCGGTAGCTGGATGTATAAACGTTCCACGCGAAAGTTCATAACCCTACCGTGTTGCTTCAACGAGGAGCTAAACGGCCTCGAAGTCATGTGCTTCCCGTACATCCTCTTCAACCGTATCGACGACGCGAAGGAAGAGGCCATGGCCTGGTTCAACGAGAACCTGGAATACGGCCAAAACTTTCTCGCCCCGATCTTCGAGTTGAACAACACCACCGGACTCATCTTCTGTGTGGATCAAGTCAGTTTGGTACGGGAGAGGCCCCTCAAAAGGAAGTCTCCCTCCGAAGAGGCGAATGATGCTGCTAAACAGTTGAGGATGAAGATGATCCAATCCCTTCAGAATAGGATGACCAGGCTCAGATTGGATGACGATGGCTGCGAGATGGCTTCCTCCGATGACGAGGAGGATAACGCTTCCATTCCTCCCGCTCTCGTTGATGAGTGCGAAAAGAAGTACGAACGCGTATCGAAGAAGATGAAGCGAACCGATCAAGAGAAGGTGTTGCTCAACAGTGTCTACGGCCACACAATGGAACGCACGTTAAGTAAATGAAGCATCGAACGGGCTCCGCAGTACGAAGGAGGATGGGGAAATAAAATTCAAAACTTTTTTAAAACGCCCTCGCTACCTGGTGTACTAAATGTATTGAAAGTATTCCTACCTGCGTACTACGCCCATACATTACTACTAC
>Ga0315900_10002977_pt1 | contig 25194 bp, 31 predicted proteins | sample LakEriMetagenome_FD_203521 | JGI IMG/M metagenome (GOLD analysis project Ga0315900, IMG submission 203521) | Freshwater fungal communities from buoy surface, Lake Erie, Ohio, United States - Buoy 12 MA114 | ecosystem: Environmental > Aquatic > Freshwater > Lake > Lake biofilm | place: USA: Lake...
TAACTGCAAATCTAGACATATGCGCATACATAGTTGCTAGATCTGATCCATGATAGATAACTGCATAATTTCCATACACTGAAGATTTAGCTGTAACGATTCTTCCAGCACCAGCAGCCTTAATCGCCGTGCCAGATGCTGCTGCAATGTCTATTCCGGTGTGACAAGATCGATATCCATAAACTGGATGCCTGCGCGGACCTGGATAAGAAGAAATTCGGCCGTTCACTGGCCAAATTAATTTGCCAGTAAATACACCTGTATTTGAAACACCTCTAATCAGTGCATCAATTCTTGCCTGCTCGGCTTTAATTTTTTCATATTCACGTCTGACTGCATCGCGTTGATTTTGCGCTCTCACCAATGCTGCTTTTCGAGCCTTCAATAATTCTGCTAATTTGGCGCGTGCTTGTTGGGCTGCAATTTTGGCTTCTTCAGCATCCCTTCGAGCTGCGGCTGCTTTTTCTTCCTGGATTCGGGCTAATTCAAATAGTCGTTCCAGTTCAGCCTTATCTGCTAATAGTTCTGCTCTTACCTCCTCGAGTTCATCCACTGATGCACCACGAGCGCGGGCTAGCGCTTGAGCAGCTCCTAATCTGCCAGTGAAGTCTCCAATGTCAGTTGCATTTAACAGCAATGCCACAACCGCCAATGGACCTTCTTGATAAAGCTTTCTAGCTATCTGACCTACCTGGGCTTGCAATTCACGAATGCGCGCTTCAGCTTTAGCAATTCTTACCCTCACAACCACTTGGGCTCTGGTTAATCTAGCAATCTCAGCTTCAGCAGCGCTCTCTCTTTGCATTGCTGCTTTGAATCTAGCCTGTGCATTGTTTAAGTTTTTAGTTGCGGCTGGGATCTGAGCCTCAATTTTTTTAAATTCTTTCGTAGCAGACTGCACTACTTTGCTAGCTGCTAATAATTCATCTTCTAAAACTTTTGCTTGTTCCTTTAATTCATCGAGCTGATCATTAAGGTCTGAGTTCGCAGCAGGAATGTGCAAAAAGCTAGTAAAGACCATTACCAGAATTAGTAATAGTGCTCTGCCTTTAGATCTTCTTGAGCTCACGCTCACTACACCTTTAAGTGACGTCTAATGGAGATAAATGCTGCTAGCCCAGTTAGCATTAATCCAGATGATGTGGCAATACCTATTGCCCAATAAAGGTCCGTCCAAGTAACAAAATTTAAGAATTGAATAGTCCTAGTTAATAGTCCTTCGACTACCCAATACTGAAATGCCGCCAGCAAACCAAAGGCAATTAATCCACCAAGGAAGGATGCGATCAAAGCTTCCAGCACAAATGGTAACCGAATTGATGCTTTTGATGCTCCAACCAGACGCATAATGCCAATTTCATCTTTACGGCTAAATGCAGCAATTCGCATGCTATTCGCAATTAACACCATTACAACCAGCAGCATTAATCCAGCTAGCGAAACTGCTCCAAGTTGTAAGTAGTTGAGCAGCACAAACAACGAATCTAGAACTTCTTGTTGGTCTTGCACATACTCAACGCCAGGTAAGTTTTGAATACCATTTACAACTTCCTTGTAGCGCAGCGGATCAGCCATGCTGACCCTGAACGATTCAGGCATTTGGTCCACGGTTGCTTCTTGGGCAACTGCACTTCCAGCAAACTGTTCCATGAATCTGGCATAGGCGCGAGCTTGGTCTTCAAATCTGATTTCAGTCACGAGTGGTTTTAGTGAATTAATGCGCTGCTCAATGGCAGATTTTTGCTCGGTTGTAATCGCACCTAACTCACATAAATTCTGTGGACTTATATCACTGCACAGAAATACTGAAATTTCAACTCTTTGGTATAGGTCGGTCTCCATTATTCTAACTTCAGATCTTGTCAGCAACGCAAATGCTAAAAGACTAAAAGCAATAGCGGAAGTCACTACTATCGCAACCGTTAAAGTAAATGTCCGGCGAAGCCCTGTAACAACTTCTTCTAAGGTGAACCTAGTATTCATACTTTAGTTCCCCACCCAATAAATTCCACGTTCTTGATCTCTAACAATTGATCCATTTTCAAGTTCAATGACACGCCTGCGCATAGAGTCAACAATTGCTGCATCGTGGGTGGCAACCAATATCGTGGTGCCAGATCGATTTATTCGATCTAGAATTTTCATAATTTCTAGTGAGGTGTCTGGGTCAAGATTTCCAGTTGGCTCATCTGCAATGAGAACTGTTGGTTGGTTTACACAGGCACGGGCAATGGCCACTCGTTGCTGCTCGCCACCACTTAATTGATGTGGGAAGCGATTAGCTAAGTCCTGTAAGCCCACAGTTTCCAAGACCTGCTCAATTTTTGGTTTTTGCTCACGTCTTGGAACACCAATGACGTCAAGAGCAAAGCCAACATTTTGAGCAACAGTTCTATTTGGAAGCAATTTAAAGTCTTGAAAAACAGCACCAATTGCTCTGCGAACTTTTGGAACTTGACGATCCTTTAGATTTTCAACAGCAACCCCATCAATAAAAATAGAGCCTGTGGTAGGTCTAATCTCCCTCAAAATTAAGGACATAAAAGTTGATTTACCAGAACCTGATGCCCCAATCAAAAATACAAATTCCCCAGTTTCGATCATTAAATCGATATCTCTTAGTGCTGGATTTATTGGGTCATAGGCTTTAGTGACTGACTCAAATTTAATCATTTACTTCCAACTCCTCTGCGCCACCGAATTCCAGCATTAATGAAATCATCCAGATCCCCATCTAGAACAGCCGCAGTATTTCCTGTTTCAAAATTGGTTCGTAGGTCTTTAACCATCTGGTAGGGAGCTAAAACGTAGGAGCGCATCTGATTACCCCACGATCCAGTTGAATCACCTTTGAGAGCATCAATCTTGGCTTGTTCCTCTTGTCGTTTACGTTCCAATAATCTCGAGCTCAAAACTGCTAAGGCTGTTGCTTTATTTTGTAATTGAGATCGCTCGTTTTGGCACGCTACCACAATGCCAGTAGGTATATGGGTTAATCGAACGGCTGAATCAGTTGTATTTACTCCCTGCCCACCAGGCCCAGATGATCTATACACATCCACTCGAATTTCATCTTCAGGAATTTGGATATGGTCGCTTTGTTCCACAACCGGCACTACTTCGACACCTGCAAATGACGTGTGCCTGCGGCTTTGACTATCAAATGGTGAAATACGAACTAGTCGATGTGTTCCCTGCTCCACTGAAAGCATCCCATAAGCGTATGAGGCTTTAACTGCAAAGGTTGCTGATTTAATTCCAGCTTCTTCGGCATAAGAAGTTTCATAAACTTCTGTCTTCCAGCCTTTGCGTTCACAATAACGCAAATACATCCGCATTAAAGTGTCTGCCCAATCTGCTGCATCGACTCCACCTGCTTCAGCTCTTAAAGTAACGAGTGCTTCTCTCGAGTCATATTCTCCGGAAAGTAATGTTTTTACTTCTAGTTCTTCAATTACTTTAGTTATCGAACTCAACTCAGTATTAACTTCAGACAGCGCAGAAGCATCGTTCTCACTCTTAGCCAGTTCCAATAAAGTTCTAGTGTCTTCAATTCGAGAACGAAGTGCCGCATAACGGTTTACTTCATTTCTAGTGTTAGCTAACTTTGATGTTAGTTCTTGAGCCCTCGTTTGATCGCTCCACAATTGAGGATCAGCGGCATCTTCTTCGAGCTTGGCTAATAGGATCTTTAATCCTGGTAAGTCAATGACGCCTTCCATGCCTGAAAGTTTCTCGGCTAGTGCTGAAAGGGCTCCATTGATCTCATCGATATCCACTGGCTCAGGGTACGAGATTTCCCTGTGTAGGCACCTTAATTGACGATTTCTGTGAGTCGTGCCGTAGAGGTAATTGTCACAGTTTGAAAGTCAGCAATATTGGGCACTTGAAATGGGAGTTGTACTTCGCATTTAGCTTCAATTGTTACTGTAATTTTCACAATTTCTATTTCAATTTGAGATTGTTTACACCGAGCCATAGCACCCTCGCTAGAAGCCACTCTCGCATACGATTCAATTGCTGATTCGTCTAACTCTAGGTTCGAGCTAAAGCCAGCATTTAAATAGCTTTCGAAATCAATTAATTGTGATGACTTAAGTACAATTGAATCCAATTGATTTTGCATTTTAATCCTTTGGCCAATCAAAAATGAAATATCTAATGTACCTACCAAAGTAAGCAGCAAAGTCATGATTAACCCAACCGTAATGGGAATTACGGAACCTGATTCGTTTTTAAGGTTAGAAAGCATTCTTAATTTCTGACTCGAAAAGCATCAATCGTGGAACTAGAACTACTTATTACCTCTAGTTGACCCATAGGCATTCCTGGCAGATCAATAAGCGAGACTTTTACCTGGGCAACTATTCGCACATTAGATCCAGGAACACATTCCCTTGGAGAACATTTGATTTCAAATTGACTCTTCTTGGAGGTACTGTAATTAAACTGCTGCATTATTTCTTTAACCTCATTCATTCCCTCCTGATTACTCTCGGCTAATACAAAAGTCCGAGAAGCACGTGATGTAGCAATATCAAGTTCTGATTGAATTTGCAGGATCTCAAATAAGGTAGTCGCTCCCATCAAGACTGGCATGATTACGCCAGCAACTACGAGAATAACCTCAAGAAGAATGTTTCCTTTGTCCCACTTTTTAGTGCTCATCATCTTTCAATTGGTACTATGACTGATACTTGATAATGAAAAGAATTGTTTGTTAAGTAAATTGGAGCTGCCACCTTCAAAATTAGCCGCAACTGGTCTTTATTCATAGAACTAATTTCTAATTCCTTCATAGTTCGCCCAAGTGTGGAGAAATTTTGATGCAGAGCAAACTCAGCATGCGCCTGAGTGCTGCCCGTAGTAGCTGCGATATTTGCTAATCGATGTGCCACAAGTAAAGCTTCACTACGTTGACTAAAAACAATCAGAATCTGCAGAGCTACTAAAAATGTGAAGAGAAGTAAAGGAGCAATCATGGCGAATGATGCTGGCATCGAACCTTGATCACCTTTGAGTTGATTCATATCCTTAGCGAGCAGAGATGGCTGACAAAGCCTTACTAAACAGAGCCACCAATTGATCATCAGCTACGGTCCAAAGTGCCGTGACTAGACCTGCTGTCATTACTGTTATTAATACCCAGCCTGGAATATCTCCATTTTCACTGCTCAGCACTTTTTTTATTTGGTTCATTGCATTTCCTTTCATCACATTAAATTTCCCAAAGCTGAAATGCCAGGGAATAGTGCAGCAATCACGATTGTCGGTAATACTAAAAAGACAACCGGAATCAACATGCTTACCTCTTTGCGAGCAGCAGCGGTCAGGAGCTGGCGATGCAATTTCTCGCTGACTTCTGCTGCTTGAATTCTCAGTAGATCACTCAAAGGTGTTCCTCTTTCAAGTGTTAAGGCAATCGCATTTACAAACTTGTCAACAACTGGGTGATTGTTTCTTTGTGCCAGCCCTTCAAGTGCACTTACCAGACTTAATCCTGACTCCAAATCTTGCATACACAAGTCCAGCTGCCTATCCCATGGGGAGTCAACTAATTTGCTAACTAAGCCGAGTGAAGAAGCAAGAGAATTTCCAGCTGAAACAGAAAGTGAGATTAAATCAACTACTTGGGAAAAAGTAAGTGTGACACCAAGTTGATGTTTTGACATCTTGTTTTTTAGATTAGAGATAGGAATCTGCCATCCTAGATAACCAGTAAGTGGTATGGCCGCTAGAGTGATTATCAGATGGAATACTTCAAGCGTATTGATTCGGCTTAAGAGAAAAGTTGTTGAGCCAAGCACCCCACAAGTTGCGTACCAAAACTGTTGTTTTTTAAATTTTTTGATAGAGCCAGGTTCCAGCGCCTGCAGCATAAGAACTATTCGCTTTGAGCCCTTTTCACTCTTTTGAAATTGGTTAAGTAAATTGGATATTGATTGGCTAGTTTGGATATAAAAGAGGTTCTGTAACCGATGCCTCATTCTATGAGATTTCTTGTAATCGTTTTGAAATACCAGTGTTGCTACCCCAAAGACAAGTAGAGAAAATCCCAAAGTGGTGCTCATCAGGAATACCCGTATTCCAAACGACTTATTCGGTGCATTAATAGGTAAGAGATCGTGCTTGTTATTAAAATTGAGAGCAGAACCACTAGCCCAGACTTACTTAAGTAGGCCGCTGCCACCCTTTCTTGCATTGACGTAATAAGAATTATCATCCATGGTGCAAGGACTGCCACTCTTGCGCCATTTAATGCACCTTTTTGTTTGGCCTTTAGCTCATCCAAGAGAGCAAGATCGCGTCTAATATTTTCAGATAGCAATCGCAAAGTGATAATTACTTCTCTTCCACCACATTCTTGAGCAAGTTGCATTGCTGTAAAAAACCTTTTACCTACAACATCCAAGGAACCTTCCGAGAAGCTACCTAGGGCAGACGCCATGGACTTTCCATGTTGAAGTTTGAATCCCAGGCTGATAAGAATTTTCCGAATGCTCTTAGGGGCCCTAGGAATGGCTTCCAGTAAAGCTATGTCGAGCGAAAGTCCAGCCTTTAAGCCAGTAGCAACATCATCGATAAATTCGGGCCAGTCTCGCATCTGGCTTTTATGTTTATTGGTGAGCGTAAGTTTGCTGAATTGACCTTTGAGACTGCGATGTAACTCAGTGCCTGTGGTCAGTAAGTCTGGAATCAAATAGATGAACACGCCAGCCCCAGAAAGTATGATGAATTGGAACATTATGAAGCAATTCTTTGTGGCTGGATTGCTGAACGAAATGGTGAATGTGCAACAGAATTTATCTTCTTCGCTAAGACATCGCCTCGTAATTCAAAGATCGTTAATAACTCAACTTCACCATCAATAATGTCTCCCGTAAGTTTAGCAATTTCAACAATCCTTCTCGTGCCGTTAACATTCTTAGCGACAAAAATCACTAAGCTCAATACCTGGGCAACGGTACGGATCGTAAATTCCAAGGAGACATTTTCACCGGCCAAGAGTGGTAAGACAGTCAACTTGGCTATAGCTTCTCTTGCGCTATTGGCATGAATAGTTCCCATTCCAGGAGTTCCACAATTAAGTGCAATTAATAGATCGAGTGCTTCTCGCTGTCTTACTTCCCCAACCACAATTCGATCGGGACGCATCCGAAGACTTTCAACAATTAAGGCCCTAAGGTCAACTAGTCCGTGACCTTCCAGCGAAGCTGATCGTGTCTGCATTGAAACCCAATCGAGGCGAGTTAGGTTAATTTCCCGTACTTCTTCGCATACAACAATGCGCTCAATTTCAGGCACTTCTTGCAAAAGCGATGTCAATAAAGTTGTTTTCCCAGCTCCTGTTCCGCCTGCAACTAATATATTTCTACCTAATTGAACTTCTGACTTCAAGAAGTCAGCCGCCTCTGAAGTCAGACTTGACTTATTAACTAAGTCATTTAAGTCATATGGTGCTTCTGGATACTTTCTGATATTAATTGCAGGATATTTTGAAGTAATGTCTGGAATTACAACATGCAGGCGACTGCCATCTGGAAGTGTGGCATCCACAAATGGCTGTGAGCGATCAACTCGTCGGCCAGAGTGCCTTAACAATAAATCTATGAGCGTCATCAATTCGCTAGGTTGAAATGTGACATCTACTAATTCAGCGAGACCATATCTCGAGACAAAAACTTTTGATGGTTCATTCAGCCAAATCTCATCAATAGTGTTATCGGCCAGCAAGGGTTGTAATTTGCCAGCCCAGGCTGGTTTTAGATTCATTCAGCACCCTTACTCGAATGGGGCTTAATGTTGGAGATCTGATTGAAATGGCTAATCCGATTGAGTGACACTCATTTCAGATCTGGTTCCAGTTGGTGTCTATATTGATTGATGACAATGTGGGTTTGCCTACATTAGGCTTTCAAGGTGAAAAACAAGTCGGTTTGGCTGCATAGACCATTTGGCAATCCTAAGAAAATACTCTTTTCGGTAACTGAAGATGAAGTATCTCTCGGAGATAAGGTCTTTCCTGCTGGTGAGGTGGTGGATTGCAAACAAAGTTACCCAAAGTCACTTTCTAAACCTGTAAATATCATTCTAAGTTATGGATTACTGGGATGGACGTTATATGAAATGTACTCTCTGTTTTTTAGACTGTCGGCTTACATACTCTTACCTGAGAGTCCTGATTTAGATACAGCAAGGGCAAATGAAAAAGCACAGGAATTACTGCAATTGTTCTTCTTGAGAACTTCAACTACCGATGAACAACAGTTGCAACTTTTTCTATGTCTATTCGTATTTTCCATTTTGTATGGGTTGATTTTTTCAAATCTGATTTTTAGACCACGAGTTGTCCTGCACCTAAAAAATGGGGATGTGGCTGAAGCCTCATACTTATTAGTGCGACCACGAAAGTTTGTAAAGACTCTCGCGGCAGGACGTAAAATTAGCAAGAAAACCCGCAAGTCCTTAAAGTCACGTTAGGAGTTATCTCGACTAACTAAGAAGTTCGGTATGTGCACCCTTACTTCAGATTAGTTCCCAATAGGATTTCTAATTCTGATCGCGTTTTTTCATAAGTTTCGTGATGGATCCCAATTAGCCCTACCTCAACACCTGCATCAATATTCATCTTTACATCATCTACAAATACACTATTCGAACCTGGTACCTCCAACTCATCAAGAGTGTATTGAAAGATCCTTCGTTCGGGTTTCCGCATGCCAACTTCGCCACTAATCACGATAACATCAAACATCTCATCCCAGCCTTCGCGTGGATACTCGTTTCCCCAAGAATTGGACAAAAGTGCGGTTTTATAACCAAGCTTTTTTACGCGATATACCAACCCGCGCATATCGTGAGCCTGCTCAAAGTGATCAAACATTCTCTGCAAGAGACCATTGTGGTCAAATTCATGATGACTCTTGAGAGTTAATTCCTGGGCTAATCTTTTTTCAAAATCTGGAACTTGAATTTCGCCACGCTCTAAAGCGTGAATGGGATTAAAATGTGCTTCAAGACCTGCTGCAGGGCCTAGCCATTGACTAATTACCGATTCAAAGATTTGCTCATTGATTCCATCTTGCTGCATCCAAGACGCTACTGAGTCATTAATGGAACGAGTTAGGACTCCGCCCCAATCAACTATTACGCACTCAATGTCCTGCATGGCCCAAGGTTACGCTGTCATCCATCCTTAAGCAGTACTGAAGAGCCTCCCATAGGGTTGCGACATGTTGACCCAAGACCAAGTAATGGATGCCTTATCAAAGGTATTAGATCCTGAGATTAGACGCCCATTAACTGAACTAAAGATGATTGACTTTGTTGAGATTGAATCATCTTCAGTGAAGGTTGGAGTGTTGCTTACCGTTTCTGGGTGCCCAATGCGTACTGAAATTTCTGACTCTGTTAAATCAGCGATTCTAAAATTAGATGAACACCTAAACATTTCAATTGAATTCTCGGTCATGAGCGATGAGCAAAGAGCTAATCTGCGACTACACCTAAAAGGTGGAGTTGAACGTGAAAACCCTTTCAATAATCCAAATAATTTAACTAAAGTGATTGCAATAGCTTCAGGTAAAGGTGGGGTTGGTAAATCCAGTCTCACTGTAAATCTAGCTGTTGCCCTAACTCAACTGGGTCGAACCGTTGGCATCATTGATGCAGATATCTATGGGCATTCCATTCCCCGATTATTGAATGCTCTGGGTGCCCCCACCATGGTTGAAGGCATGATGATGCCTCCTCAAAATCACGGCATAAAAGTAATTTCAACGCTTCCATTCAAAAAAGGTGGGGTGAATGAGCCAGTTGCATTTCGTGGACCAATGCTGCACAAGATGCTTGAACAGTTTTTAGTAGATGTTTGGTGGGGTGATCTAGATTTTCTGTTGATTGATTTACCACCAGGAACAGGTGATGTGGCAATATCTATGGCTCACTTGGTACCAACTTCTCAAGTAATTGTGGTGACCTCAGGTCATGAGGCATCCGCTGAAGTAGCAATCAGGGCTGGGGTGTTGGCACATCACCTAAAACAACGAGTCATTGGGGTGATTGAAAATCTTTCTGGGTTAGTAGTTCCTGAAACAGGTCAACTCATTGATGTTTTTGGTATGGGAGCTGGTTTAGAGATAGCCAAGCAATTGTCGGCAGCAACAAATTCCAACATTGACCTATTGGGAACAATCCCTATCGACCCACAGGTGCGCCTTGGTGGCGATAGTGGAGAGCCAATAATTTTAAGTCACCCTGATGCCCCAGCAGCTAAAGCAATCAAGAGCATTGCAAAAACACTATCTGTAATGCCTAGAGGTTTGGTTGGTCAAACATTAAAGATCGATCCGGTTTAAGTGATATCTTCAACATTTCTCGAGTTTTTATTTTTTGAACCATTATCTTGATCAGACACATCCATTACTGATTTTAAATCACTAACTCCTAGATCACCTAGGTTGACAGTATCCTTGAGATCAGCCCGGGCCTTATCAACAAACAACTTTAAATCCCTTAAACCTCGAGCTGCACGTGCTGCATACTGTGGCAGACGGTCTGGCCCTATTACTAATAAGCCAATAATGGCGATAGCAATAGTTTCACCAATTCCAATATCAAACACTTACTCGACCTGCTTATCTAATATTGCCTTAACAGATCTAATCTTGCCATCAGACCCTTTAACTCGAAGGGTGACAGTGTCTCCTGGTGCATTTGCTCTAATAGCCACCACTAACTCAGTGCTGCTGTTCACAATCCGACCATTAACACTCAAGATAATCTCGCCAGCTTTGATGCCAGCTGTGGAAGCAGCACCATTCTTGGTGATTTCAGTAAGCAGCGCTCCTGGGCCTGTATAACTTAAATCAACTAAAACACCCAAAATTGGTGTGGAAGAAGTTCCAGTTTGAATAATCTCCTCAGCAATTCGTCTAGCTTCATTTATGGGGATTGCGAATCCCAATCCAATTGAGCCAGCTTGGCTGGAGATTCCCAATGTGGCAATTGCGCTATTTACACCAATTACTAAGCCTTTTGAATTCACTAATGGCCCACCAGAGTTACCTGGATTAATTGCAGCATCTGTTTGAATTGCATTAATAAACGAAGTGTCTTGGGCATCACCGGCTGTTACCGGACGATCCAAAGCAGAAACAATCCCAGATGTGACGGTGCCACTTAAACCTAATGGTGAACCAATTGCGATTACCCGCTCACCAACAACAACCGCCTTTGAATCACCAAGCCCTAAAGTTGGAAGGTTTGTTTTCTCAACCTTAATTACTGCTAAATCAAAACTTTGATTTCGACCAACGATGTCACCTAGGACTGAGCTTCCGTCTTGGAAATAGACCTTGACTTCACCACCATTAATTGCTGCATCAATAACATGATTGTTGGTCAAGATATAACCATTGGAATCAATAATGAAACCTGAGCCAGTGCCCTGTTCAGTTCCACTGACTTCTAAGGAAACAACTGCTGGTAAAACTGCTTGCGCTAAACCTGCAACCGAGTCAGCGGCAAACTCTTGAGGTTCGGTAGTAAATGTTGGCAGATTAATAGTGCTATTGGTATTGGATTGATTTCCAACGTTTAAAACAGCACCACCCACTCCGCCAAGCACACCTCCAAGCAGGCCAGCAAGTAGCGCGATCACGATTAGGTTCGATTGAGCCCTTGGCTTTGGGGTTGGGGCAACCGCCGGCGTGATGATTTTGGGCAGGTCACCTTCTGCCCTGATCCATGGTGAAATTAACTCGTTACTCACGCTTACTCCCTGCTTGAGGTCGGCTATCTTCTCATTAGGTGGTTAACTGCGCCTACTAGCGAGCACCCCAAAGGAGGCACCCCAATGGATCGGCCAACCATGGATGATGATTTCTTCAAATCTTCTGAATCATCTGTGAAGCAACGTATTGAATCCTTCGCCGATGAATTAGAGCCAATCTCACTAGCTAGACCCAAATCAATTGAGTTGGGGTGCCCAGCCATCTCTGCTGGAGTGGGCTCCTTGCTGCGCACCTTATGTACAACTATTGATGCTAAGCACGTAGTTGATGTGGGAACCGGCGTTGGAATTAGTGCTGCCTGGCTTTCTTTGGGGCTAGCCGAAGATGGCACTATCACTTCAATAGATATTGAATCTGAATATCAAAAATCTGCTAAGGAGTTATTGAATATCATCGGAGTTAATAGCAATCAAGTGAGATTGCTAGCTGGCCGCGCAAATTTGGTCTTGAGTAAATTAACTGATAACGGATATGACCTAGTTTTTGTTGATGTGAACCAGTTCGATGCATCCGCCCTATTAGAAGATGCTGTTCGTTTAATCAGAAATAATGGATTATTGATTGTGCACGGGGTGTTATCGGCTAGAGAAAATTCAGCAAAATTACTTACAGAGTTAATACATGAGTCTAATGATTTTGATTCTTCGATTATCCCGCTTGGGCAGGGATTAGTGGTAGCAGCTCGAAAGAGCTAGTTACTTAGCAACTGGTAACACTGCAGCAGTTAAAGTCTCAGCTAATTCATTAGCCTCAGCAATAGACAACTCAACAACTAAACGTCCGCCGCCCTCAAGAGGTACTCGCATCACGAAGTGACGGTTCTCTTTGGTGCACTCCATTGGCCCATCGCCAGTACGAGGCTTCATTGCAGCCATGAAAGTCACCTCTTTTTGCTTAAAGCGCCCTAGGGAGCCTCTATGAGGGACTTATTATCCCCTACCCATCAATTTTGGGCCACGGCAGTACCAATTACAGGGTGCTGCTGAACTTCTTGAGGGATTTTCGCACCCCATAGACAAAACCAGGCTTAATGAGCCACCACCCAAACAATCCAAAGATGCCAAACGGTAGCCAAACTGATTCATACCAGATGAATTTTGTTTGGTTATCTGAAATTGGTTCCAGTTTAAAAATACCAACACCTTTAAGTATTTTGCCAACATGCAAGACCTCAACCAGCTTTGGTGGTTCCCAATTAGTAATTCGCATGGTGTCAAGAAGCCCAAGTTTGCTGCCAATTCCAGTCAAAGCTGTTATTTCTGAACCTACCGATTGGCCATCCCCTGCACTTAACCAAACTTTGGTGCCTAACATCCAGTCACTTTGCGCAGGCCAGTTGACCATTGCCGAAAATGATTTCTCAATGTTGGCAGGCAAGATAACTTCAAGGGTTACTTCTCTGGTAAACAACTAGAGCTCCGCTTCTACAATTTCAGCATCAGTTCCTTGGCGTGTTACCGGATTTGCTAATTCTTGGGTTATTTGATCAAGGGCAGTTTCAATATCTTTAGTCCAATAAACACATTGGGCAGATTCTGCAGAAATGAAACCAAGTTCAGTAAGTTGATTTAACCAAGTTTGAAGTGGCTGATACAGACCAACTGGATCCAAGACCAACACTGGTTTGTCATGCATGCCAAGTGATCGACTAACCCAGATCTCAAAAAATTCTTCTAAGGTCCCAATTCCACCTGGCAGCACAATGAATGCATCCGAACGGTTTTCCATCTCAGCTTTTCGATCTCTCATGTTTTGGGAAACAATTAATTCAGAGGAGTCATGATCTGCGACTTCTTTTTCAAACAGCGCTTTTGGAATAACTCCAATTGTTTGGCCACCTTTAGATCTAGCACCATCTGCAACAGCACCCATTGAAGACACCGACCCGCCACCAGAGACTAATGTCCAACCACGGGCAGCAATAGCGGCACCGAGTTCGAATGCTGTCTTAATATGGACAGGGTCAATCTGTGCGTTAGCGGCACAAAAAACACAAACCGAGGTCATAGGTCCTTCACTTAAAGCTAGCTCCGCCATTACGGTAGGGGCATGGGAAACCAAATTTCTGCATCTGGCTTAGGTGTTGCCAACTATGTTGGCGACACCATATTAGATGCTTGGTTTCCAGCCCCAGCATTGCAACTAAAACCGCTAGCGGTTAATCTGCCAGAAATTCATGATTCAGCAACTTCAGTTTCTCGAAAGATTGTGGAAGTTGTAATTAATGATCTAAACGCCGCACCAATTGACGCATTGGATGCATATTTGAGATTGCATCTCCTTTCACACAGACTCGTTAGACCCCATGGATTAAATTTGGATGGCATCTTTGGCTTACTTGCAAATGTGGCTTGGACTGTTCATGGCCCAGTTCAAACAGAACATGCAGCCAATTATGTGCAAGCGATGCGGGCTAAAGGTGAAGATGCATTGATTTTGGGAGTAGATCGATTCCCAAGAATGTTTGACTATGTTGTTCCATCTGGGGTTCGGGTTGCTGATGCCAACCGAGTTCGCCTTGGGGCTCACTTAGCTGAAGGCACAGTTGTGATGCATGAAGGGTTTGTGAACTTCAATGCAGGAACTTTAGGAAAGTCAATGGTGGAAGGCCGAATTAGTGCTGGAGTCACTGTTGGTGCTGGCAGTGATATCGGTGGTGGTGCCTCGATTATGGGAACTTTGTCTGGTGGCGGTAAAGAAGTTATCTCAATTGGTGAGAATTGCTTAATTGGGGCAAATGCTGGAATCGGAATTTCGCTAGGTAATGAATCAGTAGTTGAAGCAGGTCTATATCTAACTTCCGGTTCCAAAGTTAAGCTGCCAGATAACACAACAGTAAAGGCCGTTGAATTATCTGGCGCTAAAGGTTTGTTATTTAGAAGAAATAGTCAAACTGGGGCAATCGAAGCAATTGTTCGAACTGGGTCTTGGGGCGGCTTGAACGCCGCTTTACATTAAACGCTCACTAATCTGATTTATTCTTTCATCTGTTTCAGTTAGTGCTGCGCGGATGAAATTCTTTCCCTTTGGTCCATAAAATGATCCAGGTGCAACCAAAATTCCAAATTGTGCCAGCCAAGCAGCACTTTCCCAGCCATCTTCATTTCTAGTCATCCATAAATACAAACCTGCTGAGGACTCTTTAATTTCAAAGCCAGCGTTCAAGAAAGCGGTTTGCATTGTTGCTCGACGTTTAGCATAAATCTGCTTTTGAGTTTCAGCATGATCTTCATCACCCCAGGCAGCAACACTGGCCGCTTGGGTAACACTCGAACTGATCAATCCTAAATGTTTCCTAGCCAACAGAATTTTCTCAATTAATGGCTTAGAGCCAGATATGGCTGCTGCTCGGTAACCAGCCATTGAAGATCTTTTTGATAAGGAATGTAACGCCAGAATGTTTGATAGATCTCCGTTATTGACTCGCTTATCCAATATCGAAACAGGTGGTTGACCACTTGCCGAAGCTTCCCAATCAAGCGTTAGATAGCACTCGTCACAAACAACTACCGCATTGTGTTTTCGAGCAAACATAATCCAGGCTTTTAAGGTTTCGATATCTGCAATTGCTCCAGTTGGATTGCCTGGTGAATTTAGCCAGACTAAATCAACTTTCTTAGCGGATACTAAATCTGGGTGGTCTGCTCTAATTACCTCTGCTTGCACGACCTTGGCACCCACTTCATAGGTTGGATACGCAATCTCTGGAATAACCACTACTGAATTTGATCCAAGTCCAAGAAGAAGTGGCATCAAAGATACTGCCTCTTTAGAGCCAATCGAAGCGATGGTATTAAAATTCTCTTCAACTACCCCTGTATTTTTTATTAACCAATTAGTTTGCGCTTCAATTAATCCTTTACTACCAGCAGACAGTCCATAAGCATGCGCATCAAGATTCAAACTTGCAGCTTTAGTAATTACTTCAGCAACAGAATCAACTGGAGTGCCAACAGATAAGTCAATTAACCCAGCAGGGTGTGATCGAGCAATCTTGGCAATCGGTTCTAATAAATCCCAAGGGAAATCTGGTAACCGATCGCTTAACAAGAACTAACTAGCTTTCCCAGGCATTTCAGCCACGGTTGGTACATCCTTGCCAACGCGACCTAACTTGCTTGCTCCTCCAGGTGAGCCAATTTCATTAAAGAATTCTTTGTTGATTTCAGTAAAATTACTAACTGCACTCGGAACATCGTCTTCATAAAAAATTGCTTCCACTGGACAAACCGGCTCGCAAGCACCACAGTCGACACATTCATCTGGGTGGATGTAGAGCATCCGATCGCCTTCATAAATGCAATCCACTGGGCATTCTTCAATACAAGACTTGTCTTGAACATCAATGCACTTATCGGTGATGACGTAGGTCATGGTCGGCTCCTAATTTCGCTGGCTGAGGCTATCGCTTACGACAGGGTAAGCAAATACAACCCTGGGGCGTTTTCCCTCCTACGCTGTGGCCATGATCCGAATCTACGACACCAAGAGCAGGTCTTTAGGCAGCCCACGAGCCAGCGGTCAGGTTCGGATATATGCATGTGGGCCAACGGTTTATCGAGATGTTCATCTTGGAAACCTACGTAGCTTCTTACTCCCAGACCTGATCCGCTTGGCTCTTGCAGCCCATGATGCTGACTCGTTCATAGTGCAAAACATCACAGATGTGGGCCATATGGCAGATGACTCCAATTTGGACACAAGTGACAGCACAGAAGACAAGATGCTTAAACAGGCAGCAGCTGAGAAATTATCAGCACTAGAGATTGCTCGAAAATATGAATTGGGTTTCTTCCAAGACATAACCGCTTTAAACATTCGAACTCCAGATCAAACTCCAAGAGCTAGTGAGACTATTGAATCAATGATCGATGTGATTCAGAAATTAATGGATAAAGGATTTGCTTACCAAGGTGAAAATGGTTCTGTTTATTTTGATGCTACTAAATATGAGTCTTACGGAGCAATTAGTGGCAACACACTCGAGCAGTTAAAGCCTGGTCATAGGTTGTTAGACGAGATAGACGAAACCAAACGTTTTCATGGGGACTGGGCTCTGTGGAAAATAACCGATAATCGACGCAGTGAACTCACCTGGCAGACACCTTGGGGAGTTGGATTTCCAGGTTGGCATATTGAATGCACAGCTATGTGTTTGGATGCATTTGGTGATCAAGTTGATATTCACACTGGTGGAATTGATCTTCGTTTTCCTCACCATGAAAATGAAAGAGCTCAATCAAATGCAATCGTTGGCAAAGAAGTTGTGGGTCAATGGGTGCATGCAGAGCATTTACTGTTTGAGGGTCGCAAAATGTCGAAGAGCACTAATAACGTTGTGCTCCTAAGAGATGTAATCGATGCTGGGATCTCGCCTGCCGCAGTTCGCTTGGCTTTTCTAGAACACCACTATCGACAACAACTAAACCTAACTTGGGATACCTTGGTGGCAGCTGAAACCACGATTGCGCGCTGGAGTGATTGCATAGTTAGTGACCAATACAACCACGCTATTTCTGATCAAATAACTGAGCACTTAGCTGACAACTTAGATACTCCCACAGCCATTATGGCAATTCGTGGTCTTGAAAAGTCTTTAGCAAAAAGCCCAAAGGAGCGATCGATGATGTTAAATGCTGCATCTAGGATGTTAGGGCTTGATCTTGCCAAGCCAAAATTAGTAATTGATGATTCTGTAATTAAATTAGTTCAAGAGAGAGAAATTGCTAGGGCGAACAAAGATTTCAATTTATCTGATCAACTTCGAGATCAAATCACCACTGCTGGTTATTGGGTCAATGACACTAGCAGCGGACCCGTAATCAGAAGGTCAATCAAATTACCTTGACTTGCTAGGTAAAACTAATGAAAACAAAGCTGCGGTTCCTGCTATCCCAAAATACCAATAGGTTAAATCATCCGAAATTAAAATTAAATCACCAGCACTAGTTCGAGTTGCTGCTAAGAAGGTGATGAATCCCCAGCTAATTACCACCAAAGTCGATAACCCAAATGATGCATAGGTATTTCGAATAAATCTAGTTGCCATAAAGATGGCCACCCCAGAAACAATCGCGCCTACTGGAATTTGACCTAAAGCCCAAGAAGATAAGAAAGCGCCAGCAATAGTCACGGCAAGTGAAATCAATAGAGGTGTAATCCACCGAAATCGCGACTTGGGCATATCGAACCCTAACCTAACTACCCTTAAATCTATGCCACCAATTTGGTTTCCAAGCAGTCCCCGCTAGTTTACGCACATGAGTTCGGATTCCAATTTCCTCAACCAGTACGCAGCTTCTGGTCGTTTTCGCAATGGTGCACCTCGATCCTTCTCAATTACAGATTCGGGTGTCTACTTTCTACAAAGTGATGGTCCTTTTGATCCAGTTTTGCAACTTAAACGACTTGATCCTGCAACTTCTGAAATCGAATCATTATTTGATCCAAAAACTTCACTGGTGGCTCATCAAGACATACCAGAAGCCGAGAAGGTCAGGCGAGAGCGATTACGAGAAGCTGGACAAGGAATCACGGCTTATAGCGCAAGCACTGACGGTCGATACATAACTTTTGCATTAAATGGCTCTTTAGTGGTTGTGGATGCACTAACTCAAACCAATCACATCCCTTCATATCAAGGTGTAGTTGACCCACGCATAACTTCAGATGGTAGAACAATTGCTTGTGTAATTGAGGATGCAGTTTGGATCATTCCAACACTAAGTCCAGATTTGGGTTATCAGATTTCGCCAATAGATGGGAACAAATGGGGCATATCTGATTTTCTAAGTGCCGAAGAGTTTGGCAGATCCCAAGGGATCTGGTGGTCACCAAATGGAGAGCAGTTACTAGCACAATTCACAAATGATGATCAAGTCTCAGAAATTCATTTAGGAAATCCAGCGGAGCCCACAGCTGGAACCAAAACCATTAAATATCCATTTGCTGGAACTAATAATCCCAAAATTGGACTGAGGGTATTTTCAGCTAAAGATGTGTCTCAGTCCATTACTTGGGATACCGAGAACTTCCCGTATCTTTCCACTGCTGGCTGGGTGTCCAACTCAGCGATATATGCAGTCGTACTCAGCCGCAGTCAGCAAGAACTTCATGTTCTTAACTTTGATTTACAAGGTAGTGCCTCTGTTGCTGAAATCTTAACCAGCCCAACTTGGGTGGAATCAAATCCACAATTACATGCAGTGACTGAAACCTCGCGTCTGAATGTGCTAGATGATTTTTCAAACAACGCCAGACGGTTATTTAAAAATGGAGTTGCCATATCTAGCCCAGAGCTGTATGTGCGCAGAATCTGTTATAGCAACGAAAACTTTGTAATCTTTGAAGCGACTTCTGATTCAGCTTGCAATCAGGTATTCAAACTTGATTCTGATGAGATCACTCAACTAACCCATGGAGAGAATTACTCAACTGTTTTGGCGGCCTCTGAATCTGCTCTGCTTACATCCACTACTAGCTTCGATTCTGAACCGAAATACCAGTTCGTTACTGAAGCTGCCACAGTTAACATTCCTGACTTCTCGCTTGTTCCACGAATTCCGTTAAACCTAAAGAAATTAAGTCAAACCAAACAAAACCGAGTAGTCGTATTGCTGCCAGAAAAATTCAAGGGCCCATTGCCAGTCATCATGGCTCCTTATGGCGGCCCGCATGCTCAATTAGTAACGGCAAGCAGTCGTAAATATGCATTAGATCAGTGGTTTGCCGATCAAGGCTTTGCTGTGATTGTGGCTGATGGCCCAGGATCAATTGGTGTTAACCCAGAATGGGAGCACACAATTTACAAGGATTTCGCCAAATCTCTTGAGTTTCAATTGTCAGCACTGGCTCAAGCAGATGCTGAACTACCAGGCACTTTAGATTTAAACCGCGTTGGAATTAGAGGTTGGTCCTTTGGCGGATATTTGGCAGCACTTGCCACCATGGTGCGCCCAGACATCTTTAAAGCAGCAGTTGCAGGTGCTCCAGTTACTAGTTGGGAGCTATATGACTCTGCTTACACCGAGAGATATTTAGGAAATCCCAAAGACGAAATAGAGACCTACCAGAAAAATTCTTTGTTAACACTTACTCCAAAGCAGATAGGTAAGTTACTAATTGTGCATGGGCTAGCCGATGACAACGTGTTAAGTGCACATTCCTTACAGCTATCAACGCATCTAATTAACTTAGGTTTGGTACACCAATTCTTACCACTATCTAATGTCACTCATATGACTCCACAGCACTCTGTTACATCAACACTGCTCACTATGGAATTAGACTTCTTTAATCAGCATCTTAAGAATTAAACGTTAAACCTAAACTCAACTACATCACCATCAGCCATCACATACTCTTTGCCTTCAGTTCTAACCAATCCTTTGGACTTGGCTTCAGCCATAGATCCCGCTTGAATTAAGTCATTAAATCCCACAACTTCGGCCTTAATAAACCCTCGTTGAAAATCGGTGTGAATTACCCCGGCGGCCTCTGGGGCGGTTGCTCCTTTTGGGATGGTCCAAGCCCTAGATTCCTTAGGGCCTGCTGTTAAATAAGTTTGCAATCCCAAAGTATCAAAACCTGCTTTTGCTAGCCGACTTAAGCCAGATTCTTTTTGACCCACTGTTTCTAGTAACTCAAGCGCTTCTTCGTCGCTTAACTCCAATAATTCTGTTTCTAAGCGAGCATCCAAGAAAATGGCTTCGGCTGGGGCAACCATAGCTCGCATTGCTTCCTTCGCAGGTTCATCCAATAAACTAACATCATCGACATTGAAGACATATAAGAATGGTTTAGCAGTGAGTAAGAAGAGTTCTTTTAGGTTGGTTAAATCCATCTTTGATTCAAAAAGTGTCTTTCCTGAATCAAGAATCTTTTGTGCTTGCTCAACTGCTGCTACTACTTCCGCTTTACTTTTATCAGTTCTAGCTTCTTTTTGAATTCGAGGCAGCACCTTCTCAATGGTTTGGAGATCAGCCAAAATCAACTCTGTATTGATGGTTTCAATATCATCTTTAGGTGATATCCGACCATCAACATGGATCACATCCGGATCCTTAAATCCTCGAATTACCTGGCAGATTGCTTCGGCTTCTCGAATGTTGGCTAGGAATTTATTTCCTAACCCAGCACCTTCAGATGCACCCTTAACGATGCCTGCAATATCTACAAATGAAACTGTTGCTGGAAGTATTTTTTCAGAATTAAATATTTTGGCCAACACTGGCAGACGAGCATCTGGCACACCTACCACTCCAACGTTAGGCTCAATCGTGGCGAATGGGTAATTGGCAGCTAAAACATTACTTCGTGTGAGCGCGTTAAACATCGTGGATTTGCCCACATTTGGTAAGCCGACGATGCCAATAGTTAGTGCCACGTGGGCGACCTTATCGGTTAGCCAATTAGCCTCCCCCAAAACCATCAATAATTTCTTACACTTCACCTGTGAGTAATAAACCAGGCAGGCTTTATCGAGCTTTAGGTGCTGTTGGAGACCAAGCAGACCAAGCTCGCCCAGCCGTTGCTAACCGGCGAAAAGTGTTGCCCGAGCCGGTTAACTCCAAATCACTAACTCAATTCGTCTGGATAACTTTTGGATTATTAGCAATCGTGGCTGTGCTGGAATTAAGACTTAGGGATCAAATTGGATTAATTACTGGGGTTACAGCTATTGGTTTAGTTGTTTATGGAAACAAAAGGCTAGAAAAGCTTGATCTTCCCTACTTGGTTGCAACCATGCCAAGTGCATTTTTATTAAGCATTGTGGTTGCTAACTTGTGGTCTGCAATTAGGGCTGCAAACCCAATTAATCAGATGGGTGCCGCCATCTTTTTGCATCTATCGACTCTCGCGCCATTTGTGATTATTGCATCTGGCCTGAGTTATTTCTTTTACAAGAAATCTACGAACTCTTAGCCGCTGGCTCAAGAGTTCGTGTCCCTCGCAACGCACTTAAGTCTCAATTAGATCTTACAGTCATCTAACAGGGCCTCTAATTACTTCTCCTGGTACTTCTCTTTCACCAACAGCAATTGTGATGGAGGCTCTAGCACGTGAAGTGGCTACAAATTGGTAACTTCCAGCTTCAGCTAGTCCTTCAAAACGAGAAAGATAGAGATAATTAGTACCGCTGTAACGTTCATAGAACGTAGTTCGTTCACTAAATTTGATCCTGATCTTTTTTCCTGATGGTGTTGTAATTACTAATTGTGGTAGCAAAGAATTCTTCAATGAATTCTCTGGTTTTCTATCGATAATTAAATATTGAACTGCTAACTTATCACCACCTTTAAGTGCAGCCCTAAACGCTTTCTTCTGACCTGCTTTTGAAAATGAAGCACGAATTGCAAAAGAGACAGTGCCATCAGCAAGGAGTGGGCCAGCATTAGGCGTAGTATCACTATCCAGCAGTGTTACCGGTTGATGGGCCGATACAGGACTTGCTATTACTGCTGCAAGTAGCAGTGACAAGAAAACTGATAAGCCCAAGCGCATAGTCATAGGCTATCTTGAATTGGATACATACGCACCCCGCCACTTAGCAAAAAATCTTTTTATGCTTTTTTTAAGTTAATGACCTAAAAAACAAAACGTTCACTAATCAATAAATTCAAGTTAAGAGCACTATGCAGTAGTTCTGCAAACTAGTTTTTAGCAGCCTTTTGGGCTTTGCGAAGCTCTGGTGGAGTTGCAAAAATTAGATGCTCTTCAGCGGTGGTTATTTCTTCAGTGTCATTAAATCCATTACTGGCTAACCAATCCAAAACACCTTCTACTAATACTTCAGGAACTGAGGCACCAGAAGTTAAACCCACCGTGCTAACTCCAGCTAGCCACTGAGTTTTACACTCTCCAGCATTATCAACTCGATACGCCGCCTTGGCACCTGCATCTAATCCAACTTCAACTAACCGCACTGAGTTTGAAGAGTTTGCTGAGCCAACCACAATTAGAAGTTCAACTTGAGGTGCAATCGCCTTAACTGACACTTGACGGTTCTGAGTTGCATAACAAATGTCGTCACTAGGTGGATCCATCAACAATGGTAGGCGTTTCTTTAGGCGATGAACTGTTTCTAAAGTTTCGTCAACAGATAAAGTGGTTTGAGATAACCAAGCCACCGGGCGATTTGGATCAATTTGAATACTATCTGCTGCATCTAATCCATCCACAAGTTGCACATGGTCAGGTGCTTCGCCAGCTGTTCCTTCAACTTCCTCGTGACCTTCATGGCCTATCAACAGAATCTGATAGTCCTCTGCTGCAAATCTCTTAACTTCTTGATGAACCTTAGTTACCAGCGGACATGTGGCATCAATTGTTTTTAAATTCAATTGAGCTGCTTGAGCATGCACTGCGGGTGATACCCCATGAGCTGAAAAAACTACAGTGCTGCCAACCGGAACCTCGTCTAATTCTTCGACAAAGACGACACCTCTAGCCTCTAGGTCCTCTACTACGTGTTTGTTGTGCACGATCTGCTTTCGCACATAAACCGGAGCCCCATAAAGATCAAGAGTTTGCTCAACGGTGATGATGGCTCTATCAACACCGGCACAATATCCCCGCGGTGCTGCTATTAAGACCTTCTTTGAACTCATGTGCGAAGGATAGAGCCCCAAGCAGATTGGTGCTTATTCGCCTGAAGTGGCGTTAAATTCACCTTCAGCCACTTTTATCTTTAACTTAGACCCAGCCACAGGCGGCTTTGTGATTAGCGATCCGCTAGCTGCTCGAACCACCGCATAACCTCGCTCTAGCGTTCCTTGTGGGCTCAATGCACGAATAGCACCAGCAGCTGAACTTAACTCGGTGCGAGCAAGACTTAAATCTGCACGCGCATGAGTTCTCATCTGATAGCGGAAATCTCTAATTAGATTTCGGTTCATTAAAGTCTGTGTCTTTGGGTGTAGTTGAATTAAATTGCTTTGTAGTTCGATTAACACGCTGCGTTGATCTCTGAGTATGGAATTGAATTGATGATTTAGTTGAGAAACTAAATCATCAATAAAGTCCATCTCGTCCTCAAGATCTGGCACTACTCGGCGAGCAGCGTCGGTTGGAGTTGATGCCCTTAAATCTGCTACAAAATCTAGAAGTGGAAAGTCTTGTTCGTGACCAATTGCCGAAATAATTGGAGTTTTCAAAGAAGCAACTAAGCGCACCAGGCTTTCGTCAGAAAATGGCAAGAGGTCTTCTAGTGACCCTCCACCTCTAGCCACAATAATCACATCCACTTTTGAGTCTTGCTCTAGTTCGATCAAGGCTGCCGAAACTTCCTTAACCGCGTCAACACCTTGTACAGCTACCTCTCTTATCTCAAACTCAACGGTTGGCCATCTATTTCTTGCATTGACTAATACATCTGTGAGAGCGGCACTTGCTCGACCGCAAACTAAACCAATTTTTATTGGAAGAAAAGGAATTGGTTGCTTTGCCTCAGGTGCAAACAATCCCTCTGCCAGGAGTTTTTGCTTGAGGGCTTCTAATTTAACGAGCAACTCACCAATGCCAACTGGCTTAATTGCCAGCACTCGCATTTGTAATTCGCCCCGTCTTGGCCAAATTTCTGGTTGTAACAACATCAAGACTCGATCGCCATCTTTGAGGTGCTGCACATCGTCTTTTAGAGCTGCTCGAACGGATGAGGTGGATAAAGATCCATCTGTTTCTAAATCGCGCAATGTGGCAAAGATCACCGAGGAGCCGGGCCGATCTTTAACTTCAGCTAATTGACCCTCAACCCAGATTGCAGGCAGCCGTTTGATGTATTCCTTGAGCCGATTGAGCACTTCCCTAACTGGCAGCGCATCAGCGGCGTTATCACCTATTGGCATCGGCTAACTGTATTCGGGCGTAAAGTTGGGGCATGACCAAGATCTCGCTGCCAGGCGGAACAACCCCGGAAAAACTTGGATATGAGCAAGCTCGTGCTGCTTTGTCTGAAGTTGTGGCCAAGATGGAAGAAGGCGGCCTTGAGTTGGAAACAAACATTGCACTTTGGGAGCGAGGCGAATTGCTAGCCAAGATCTGTGATGCATTTCTAACTGCTGCTGAAGAAAAATTAGCCGCTGCTGAAGAAGAGGAATGACCTTGACTGAGTTTTCCTATACTGAACTTCTGCCAATTGGTCCAGATACGACTAAATATAAGTTATTGACTACCGAGGGTGTTTCAGTTGTTGAAGTTGCCGGTAAGAAATTTCTGCAAGTTAGCCAAGAGGCGATCGAAAAATTAAGTTATGAAGCAATCAAGGATTGCCAGCATTTGCTTCGCAGCTCACACTTAAGTCAACTTCGAGCAATCATTGATGATCCAGAGGCAAGCCCAAACGATAGATTCGTGGCTTTAGATCTGCTTAAGAATGCAAATATTTCAGCAGGTGGCGTGC
>Ga0315900_10002978_pt1 | contig 25194 bp, 15 predicted proteins | sample LakEriMetagenome_FD_203521 | JGI IMG/M metagenome (GOLD analysis project Ga0315900, IMG submission 203521) | Freshwater fungal communities from buoy surface, Lake Erie, Ohio, United States - Buoy 12 MA114 | ecosystem: Environmental > Aquatic > Freshwater > Lake > Lake biofilm | place: USA: Lake...
GCCCGGCGCTGAAAAAAGACTACACGTCGCTAGATGCTCTCAAACAGGACGTGCCGCGTCTTATCCTTGCTCACAACCTGCATGGGATCGACATTGATTTGCGGGCCAGCCAGATTGCCGCGCTCGCACTTTGGTTGCGTTGCCAGCGAACATATCAGGAGATGGGACTTAAGAAAGATCGCCCGCAGATCACCCGTTCGAACTTCGTCTGTGCAGAGCCGATGCCAGGTGAGAAGTTTATGCTGACGGAGTTTGTAAACCAAGAACTCGGTAAATCCGCTGAGGGGCGTCTCCTAGGACAGCTCGTGGAAATTGTTTTTGACAAAATGAAACTGGCTGGCGAAGCCGGTTCACTTCTCAAGATTGAGGAAGACATTCGCGATGCAATTAGAGAAGCCAAGAGGCAGTTTGAGATTGGTGGAATATCAACACAATTGATGCTGTTCGATAAGCCAGCCGAGCCTGTGAAGAATGTATTTTCTGTAAAGGACATTACCGATACCCAGTTTTTTGAAGGTGCTGAAGCACAAGTTATCGATGCTCTACGTTCCTATGGGGAAAAGGCTCAGAATAGCCAACGCCTTCAACGTCGGCTCTTTAGTGAGGATGCTGTCCGAGGCTTTGCCTTTGTGGATGTGCTACAGAAGCGGTATGACTCCGTTCTTATGAATCCGCCGTTCGGTATGGTGAGTGAGGGAGCCAAAGCTTATGTTTTTTCGACTTTCTCCAGAGAAAAGATCGAACTGGGTGGCTGCTTTATCACCCGCTTTCGCCAACGGCTAACGAATGGTGGGTCAATTGGCATTATCGCAAATCGCACAATGCTTTTCTCAACCTCATTCGGCGATTGGCGAGACGAGCAGCTTTCGACTCTTTCTGAATGTGCGGACCTGGGCCATGGTGTGCTTGACGCCCTCGTTGAAACGGCGGCCTTTACAGTCGGAACCCGCACCCCGTCTGAGACGCTGTTTTTCAAGTTACTAGACTCACATGAAAAATCAGAAGACCTACGCGCTTCGCTGCGCTCACTTTCCAATAGAGTGTTTTGCCGCGATCTGCGGAGTTTCGACGCGATTTACGGAAAGCCGTTTGCCTATTGGCTACCAGTGGCAGTAACTAAGCGAGTTGGACAATGGAGGACTGCTAAAGACGCTGGCATTGTCTCTCGGAGTGGCCTACAAACATGCGACAACTTTCGCTTTCTACGTCTGGTGTGGGAAATTTCGGCGGACAAGAACGTGGAGGACAGGGCCTGGCTCCGCTTAACTAAGGGAGGAGAGTATCAGCCATTTTGGGGCGATGTCCCTTTGGTGGTGAAATGGGCACACGACGGAGAAGAGATCAAAACCTACATAGAGTCATTGTACGCTCAATGGTCTAAACAAATTCCCAGCGTAAATCTATACGGACGTCCGGGCGCCACCTATTCCGAACGTACTACCAGCGGCATGAGCTTGAGGGTGCTTCCTGCAGGATGCCTGTTTGATAAAAAGGGGCCTTTTATAGGCTTCGATAAGAATCCATTTAGCGAAAACACGATTCTCGCATTTCTTGCAGCATCTTTCACAAGTCCTGTACGGGCACTCATCGAGTCTGCCATAGGTCTTCGGGAAGCAACCGAGTCCGGTAGTCCAGCTCGAGACTACTTACCGTCTTTAATTGAAAGGCTGCCGTTTCCAGACTTATGCGGAGTTGACGCAATAGCGTTGGCGTCACGTGAATGTGTCCTAGCTCATAAACGCATTCAGAGCAGTATGGAACCCAATTCCCTTTGGGCGACTCCCATCTCCTTCACTACTGTAACCTCACTTCAAGAGCTAGCGATTGGCTACCAGCAGTGGCTCAGGGAGTCTCTTAAACAAATTTACAACAACTTCGAATGCATTGAGAACGAGTTGAAAAAAGCGATGGATCTTGACGAAACCTCGCTAGTTGGACTTCGAGAAATGGCTGGCGCCTCATGGCTGTCTTTCACGTCTTCCACGGAAGGGATTAATCGAGACAGGTTCCTGCACTTGCTCTCGCTTGATGACGACTCTTTAGTTGACGCTGTTGCTGATTTTTCCGGCAAGAGTTCCAGTGTTCTAAAGAAATCATTTGTTGGTAATCGACGCGTAGAACTACTTGCAACAGCGATGGAGTGTTCGCCGCAGGCTATTCTCACGTTTTTAGATGGTCACACATTGGACGCCGGCTTCCGTGAAAGACTCGCACAAGATGTAGTATCGATCGCTGTAGGATGCTGCTTCGGACGTGTGGATTTGCGAATGATTATGGATACTACACTGATTCCGTACTCAGCAGATGTGTTTGCCGAACTTCCGTTTCACTTTCCGATTCAGCTTGTGGGCCCAGATGGATTGGCTGCAACACCCGGTAGGATCGTCAGCGAAAAATGGCTAAGAGGCCGAGTTTGCAAAAGCGAGAATGGGGATGCTGGAGGCGACGAGAAAAGCACTGCAGCAACATATCCTTGCGACGTGAAGTGGGACGGGATACTTGTAGACGATGTGTCACATGAGAGTGACCTTGCGAAGAGTGTTTTCGATGTCTTCGAAATCATTTGGAACACACATGCGCATGTTGTCGAGCAAGAGGCTACAAAACTTCTTGGTGTCAAAGAACTGCGGGACTACTTCCGCAAACCAGCGAAAGGCGGATTCTGGGATGACCACATTTCACGCTACTCCAAAAGTCGTCGAAACGCTCCGATTTATTGGCTTTTGCAGTCCGCGAAGAAGAACTATGCCATTTGGCTGTACTACCATCGGCTCGACAAAGACATGCTCTTCAAGGCGCTGGTTAATTATGTCGAGCCGAAGATTCGCCTGGAAGAAAGTCGCCTCGAATCGCTGCGTTCCCAGAAAGCGGCAGCCGGCGAAAGCGGCAAAGAGGCCAAGCGACTTGCAAAAGATGTTGAAAAGCAGGAGGACTTTCTTTCAGAACTGCGTGACTTTGAGGACAAGCTGCGGCGAGCGGCGAACCTAAATCTCGAACCCGACCTCAACGATGGCGTCGTCTTGAACATCGCCCCGCTACACGAACTCGTGCCATGGAAAGAAGCCAAGAAATACTGGGATGAGCTGATGGAAGGCGAATACGAGTGGTCTTCCATCGGCAAGCAACTTCGCCAGAAAGGGTTGGTGAAGTAATGGACCAAGAGATTCGCAATAAGCTTCGCAACGTCGTGACGCAGTGCCGTAGATTGCTGGAAGATGCCATTACTCAGGAGCTCGAAGGCAAATACAGCATCTTTGCCAAGAAGGATCAAGTTACTGCGGATCCTTGTGCAGAGATGAAGAACCTAACGTCCCAAGAAGATCGTGAGGCACGAAAGGACATCCTCGATCACTTGGAGCATATCAAGGCCCGTGGGTTCAAGCCTAAGGATGCGCTCGAACAACTGATACGCGAAATCGCCTTCACGCACTTGAACCGCCTTTGCGCCTACAAGATGATGGAGGCCCGTGAGGTTTACGTCGGCGGGCAGAAATTCCGTGAAGCGGTCAGTCGTGGCGTGAACTCCAACGGGGTGAAGTTCTATCTGGCGGAACACCCGGAGGAAGAACGGCTCTTCAACACCGGCCATCAGGATGTCGCCTATCGGCACTTCTTGGACTGGCTCGGTGGGGCGCTCTCCGAAGAGATCGGCGTTTTGTTTAACCCCAACGATCCGGCCAATCGGCTCTATCCCCGGCAGAAGACGCTTGATGAAGTTCTCGACCTGCTCAACGGCGGCGGGATCAAGGCCGAGGAAACCGAACTGCGGAACCAATGGCCTCAGATTTGGTCGCAGGACGAAACCATCGGCTGGGTCTATCAGTATTTCACACCCAAGGAACTGCGAGATCAGGCCCGCAAAGAAAGCCAAGCTCCCCGCAACTCCTACGAACTGGCCTTCCGCAATCAGTTCTTCACGCCCCGCTATGTGGTCGAATTCCTTACAGACAACACGCTGGGACGCATATGGTACGAAATGCGAAAGGGGGAAACCAAGCTCAAGGACCAGTGCAGGTACATAGTCCGCCGCCCTACTGAGATTTTCTTGAAGGAAGGCGAACAGCCGCCCAATGACGCGGCCGAGGGGAAGGACGATCTTTCACAGGAAGAACTGCTCAAGCTTCCAGTCCACATTCCGCACCGCCCGAAGAAAGACCCACGGGAACTCAAGATTCTCGACCCGGCCTGCGGCAGCGGCCACTTCCTCCTGTACTGCTTCGACCTGCTGCTCACGATCTACGAGGAAGCCTACGCCGACCCAGACCTCGGTCCGGCACTCAAGAAGGATTACCCGACGCTAGATGCCCTTAAGCGGGATATCCCTCGGCTGATCCTCGCCCACAACCTGCACGGCATCGACATCGACCTGCGGGCCAGCCAGATTGCGGCCCTCGCTCTTTGGCTGCGTTGCCAGCGGGCTTATCAGGAGATGGGACTCAAGAAGGATCGGCCCCTGATCACCCGGTCCAACTTCGTCTGTGCCGAGCCGATGCCGGGCGAAGAGCAGATGCTCAAGGAATTCGTCGGCCAGCTTGAGCCGAAAGTTCTCGGCCAAGTCGTGGAAGTCGTCTTCGAAAAGATGAAGCTGGCAGGAGAAGCCGGTTCGCTCCTCAAAATCGAGGAAGAGATTCGAGACGCTATTCGTGAAGCCAAGCGTCAATACGCAATGGGCGGAATCTCCATCCAACGCACGCTGTTCGACAAACCGACCGAACCTGTGGTCAAGGTCTTTTCGGTGAAGGACATCACGGATGCCCAGTTTTTTGAAGGCGCTGAGGCACAAGTAATCGAGGCACTGCGTTCGTATGCGGAAAAAGCTCAGAATGGCCAGCGCCTGCAACGGCGGCTGTTCACTGAAGACGCAGTGCGTGGCTTCGCCTTTGTGGACCTCTGCCAAAAGCGTTACGACGTGGTGTTAATGAATCCGCCCTTTGGTGATTCCAGCAGGTCAGCAAAGCCAGCACTTGATAAAAGCTACCCCCGCACGAAAAACGATCTATACGCAGCTTTTGTTGAACAGGCATTGAATCGTCTGCACTCAGGCGGAATGCTTGGTGCGATTACGTCTCGCACGGGCTTTTTCTTGTCCTCATTTCAGAAAATGCGAGAAGACATCCTGTTAAGCGAGGCAAATCCATTCCTTTTCGCTGATCTTGGTTACGGAGTGCTAGACACGGCAATGGTAGAAACTGCCGCATATTGTCTGCTCAACACCCACACGAATCGAGTCGGCCACTTCTATAGGATGCTACACGTTGATGCAAAGTCTGACGCCTTGCTTTCCCATACGCAATCTACATGCGCCGGGTTATCAATCGATGGGCATTTCTTAGTTGCACCATCATCCTTTTGCAAAGTGCCGGGTTCCCCATTTGTATATTGGGTAAGCGAACATGTTCGCAGTTTATTCAAATCGCTTCCGGCGTTTGATGATGAAGGTCGCATTGTAAAGCAAGGCTTGGCAACAGCCGACGACTTTCGATTTGTGCGATGCTGGTGGGAAGTTCCGGCACAAAGTCTCCTCGACGGCAAAAATGGGCCAGACTGGCAAGCGGACCTGAAGTCATTTCAAACGTGGTGCCAAGCACGCACTAGAGAAGGGCGTGGATGGGTGCCTTTCGCAAAAGGTGGAGAATACAGCCCATTCTTCGCAGACATTTACTTGGTTGTGAATTGGGCCAATGATGGGCACGAAATAAAAAATCGCATCAATCCCGACACTGACAAACCTTACTCTAACGTGTGGCAGCTTAAGGGAACGACCTCAGACTATTTCTTTCGTCAAGGCCTTACATGGCCTCGCCGTCCGCACTTGCGAGGAGCGTTTTCAACGATACCTGTCGGATGCTGCTTCAGTGACTCTGGGCCAACTCTATTTCTGCCACAGTCTCAGCATTGGTCTGTGTGCGGGCTGCTATGCTCAGATGCATTTCTGAGTCTGTTACATTTGTTGATGGCAAGAGGCACAGAAGGAGGCCAGACTCTGAAGTACGAGGTGGGTTATGTGGCTTCCGTTCCTATTCCACGACTTAGCATAAGTGTTAAGCAAATGATTGAATCCTTGGCGCTGTCAGGGTGGAGGAAGGTGGCAGCACAACGATCACTTAGGGAGTCTTCCAGAGCATACCGCTGCTCAATCGACGCTCTTGATGGCAAGGTCGTTGCACCAGATTGCCAAGATGAACTCGCAGAGATTGGTAGCATCGGGTATGACCTGTATGGAATTAGCGATAGTGATCGCAAGGCGTTAGAAAAGAGCCTTCAAGTCGTCGGAACGGCTGATGATGATACTGAGGAGGAAGAGAATACAAGCGAAATTGCCGACTTGGACCAAATCGGTGTTGCTCGGCACCGAGTGTCGTTCTGCTTTGGATGTTTATTTGGGCGGTGGGATATTCGTTTAGTCAACGGTCAAATGCAATTATCGGATCTTGACAGCCCCTTCGCCCCACTGCCTGCATGTTCGCCTAGTATGTTGCAAGGGACTGATGGAATGCCGCTTCTAGCGGCTCCATCTTCTTACCCCATTGGTGTAAACTGGGACGGCATCGTAGCTGACGACGCCTTGCAAGGTAACGACGTTGTTGCCTGTCTGCGGCAGTTGATCGAAGCGGTGTGGGCTGGTAGGGCGGAAGCTGTAGAAAAGGAAACGTGCGAAGCACTGAACGTTGACAACATTCGAGATTATTTGCGAAAGCCCGGCAAAGGCGGCTTCTGGGACGATCACATCTCCCGCTACTCGAAGAGCCGCCGCAAGGCTCCGATCTACTGGCTGCTGCAATCCTCGAAGAAGAACTACGCCATCTGGCTGTACTATCACCGACTCGACAAAGACCTGCTGTTCAAAGCACTGGTGAACTACGTTGAACCGAAGATTCGTTTAGAAACCAGCCGACTCGAAACCCTTCGCAGCCAGAGTGCCTCCGCTGGCGACTCAGGTAAAGAAGCTAAGCGGCTCGCCAAGAACGTGGAACGGCAGGCAGAATTCCTCTCCGAATTGCGGGACTTCGAGGACAAGCTGCGACGGGCGGCGAATTTGCATCTCGAACCCGACCTCAACGATGGCGTCGTCCTGAACATCGCCCCGCTCCACGAACTCGTGCCATGGAAAGAAGCCAAAAAGTATTGGGATGAGTTAATGGACGGCAAATACGATTGGTCATCTATCGGCAAACAACTTCGTCAAAAGGGGCTGGTGAAGTAATGGCGACGATGCTTGATAGATTTAGAGAGTTTCATGGCCACGGAACGAAGCAGATAGGCCGGAATTTTTGCATCCCCGCATCGCTTTGCAATGCAGTTAGGCTCTTCGGAATTACTGATTGCACGCAGGAAAAATTGCGAGACGTTTGGTATGCAGAGCAAAAGAGGGCTATTGAACCAAACCTGGATGACCAGATGGAAGGAGCGAATATCGCAATATTCGATACGATGGAAAGATATTTCGGGGAAATGAAGCGAATTGATAACTCTCATTTCAGTCTTCCAGGAGATGACAATGTGCTCTTCCTATCGAATGCCGATTTTGCTGTCAATTTCATTGAGCGGCATATCGGTCAGGAGCATGCAGTAATCGTTTCAACTTGGAACCGCTTCTTCAATGGCGATCACTTCGAGATTAAAGACTATCACATGTGGCTCGTTCTCGATTTCGACCGCGTCGCAAACAAAGTTGTTTTTCATGACTCCGCACCTGACTCTATATGCGAAATCGCTATTTCGGAGAGCCAGTCAATGCAGCTACGGGGTGATGAACATCAAGTTGATATGGGCCTACGCGGATGTATCACTCACTCAGATTATACGTGCCTTGCATTATGGAGGGTTGAAAGCTAGATGGCAGTTGGAAACATAGGAAATATGTTGCAGCACTATGTTGCATTGACTGTCGCCAAGCATGTCGCCGACGAGTGTGCGCATCCCAACGCGCCAGTCGAGTACATCGATTGCTACTCGATGGCTCCTTGGGAGACGATCACGGGAAAACAACCACAAGGGTTTGTCGGGCTGGTTCGTGGTTTCGAGAACAAGTCTTCCAGAGGCGACTTCGTATCGAGCGTCTTTCTGAACGCGTGGAATTCCCACTACGGTGAAGATGTTATTCCTACTCATCCAAACGATCGCGAGTACCCAAATACTGCCGTGTTGCTTACCGTAGCATTTCCGCATCAGCGTTGGAACATGCGGCTTCATGAGAACGATCTGACTGAAGCTGGCAAGCAAGCAAAGCTTAAACAATGGCTGCATGATCAAAAACTCGCGACTGGCGAGGTCAATGGTGATTGGCAAATGTCTAGGCAGATCGTGAAAGCCCCAGTGTCTCATGACTCGCCCGTAATCGTGATGCTAGACCCGTTCAGAATTGTTCCTGATGGTTCCGAAAATGCCAACAAGCCCGGCTACCTGAAGAGCGGTTTATTGAGAATGCTGATGGGCGAACATGCTCTCAAGATTTGTTGCGACAAGATCGTTTCTGAGAAGCCACTCGTCGTTTTATTGCTTTCGTACTCGGACGTTAATCCGCTCATACCGGACAGAATCGTACGAAACCAGTTTTCCTCCGGTTGGCACATTCAGAATGTGCGATCTGGCCCCTGGAAATTGCGTGGAATCGACTCGTACCATCAATGCTGGGTTGTCTCACGAAATCTGAAGTTTTCCGAGTCGATGGATTTGCAATCGGCGTGGGATTCCTGGTCTCAAGTCAAGGCAGAGGAAGCTAATGGATAATTATTCGATTAATAGGGACAGCGATTACATTCGGGCTTTGACTAGAAAAGAAAGCGATAATTGGCACTCGATTTTTGAGGGTGAGCATTACACACCGAGTGATTGGTCCTTGCTCAAGCATGAGCTAGGACCATTTGCTGTTCATGGTGTTGTTGCTCCAGCATCGCACGTATGGATTGGAAAGGATGCGTCTGAGTAGTATGAGTACTGTAACCCAATACATCGCAGCGATGATCCAGCGACAAATAGACCAGCAAGGATTGGTTGTTTGGTATGACCCCGAGAAGGCCTACACCAAGATCGTGCCGGAGTTAGGCTGGTCAAATACTACTTTTGTTCGGTACGACGGAAGTTTCATCAAGCTGCGCCGGGAAATCGATCTTTTGATGAAGGACACGCAGCCCCCAAGGCTTGTTGTTTACGTACCTGCGGAACGAGAACAGACTTCTGGCGCGCTGATCGAGCTGGACAGTGCTGGTGTAGTCATGCAGCCTCGCCAGCAACCTCCTGCTTGCAATACGCGTCTCTCCGTTGTTGCTCGAAATGCTCTGAAGCCAATTCTTGGAGATGATCAGGTCGTAGAAATCGAAAGGCAGGTCGAAGCGGGAAAATTAACGCTCAGCGATCTTAACTCCCTCGCAGAACAGGGATTGGACATCTCGACTGGCGTCGTCAAGCTGATCTTCGGAACTGCCAACCCGCAAGAAGTTGGTATCACCTTTTTGCACAGCAACATGCTGGATTCAGAAGTTCTGAAGAAGGAAGCTTCTAAGGAACTCTGTCAGTTGATGCAGATTTCGTTCGAGATTGAGTTGAATGCGAATGAGTCGCTTGACCAATGGCGAACCAAGTTATGCAGGCACGTTCTACTGACGGACTTAGTAGCATCTCTTAAGTTGAAGCTTCCTCAATCCTTGGAATCTGTATCCTACGCTCATGGGTTGGGTAGCACCGATGCTTGCGTCCGGTTAGTTCGCACATGGCGGAACAGTCGAGAGTATCGCGACAGTTACGTCGCAGCAGCTAATCGTGTTGAGGAAGAGTTATTACTCGATCAGCGAGAACTAGCGATCGATTCGCTTCTCGATAACGAAACTTTTCTATGTGGCGAGATGGCTTTGCTGTCGTATGTCGAAGCGAAGTTGTTAGAGCAAGCATCGCCGGAACTCCTCCAATTGGCTGAGCGCCGTCTGTCACGCTTTTGGGCAGAAGTAGTACCCGCCGTGCAAGCACGTTGGGCACTCATCTCTTCTGCAACCGAAGTACTGCTCGAATCAGATCGTGTGGGACAAGAGATCAAGAATGCTCCTACAAACGTCAGCGAGCTGGTGAATCGTTACACACGAGACGACCAGCCCTGGTGTTTGCTAGACACTCATCATCGTCATATGGAGAGTCGAAAATATAATTTCGAGTTCGCTGTGGGGGATGAGCACAAGGGACTTGAAAAGTTGATCGCAAAGGCGGAAGAGCGTTACATGGAGGTCGGTTCAAAGCTTTCAAAACACTTCGTCACGAATTTCGCAAAGGCGAAACACCCCATCGCTGGTCTTCTTCGACAACGAGACTTTTTTGAAAAGCAGGTGAGGCCTCAGCTTGGCGAAGGCAAGGTGGCTTATGTGTGGGTTGATGCTCTTCGGTTCGAAATGGCCCGAGAATTGACGAGATTGCTCACAGATGACTTCACTATCGAGTTGAGGCCAGGAATTGGTACGATGCCAACCATCACCGAGATTGGTATGGCATCTCTTTTGCCAAAGGCTCATGAATCAGCTAAGGTTGTAAGCATTGGGGGCGGAAAGCTCGCGGTGGAGATTGCAGGCAAAGTTATCAAGGATCGCAAAGACCGCATGGCGTTCATGAAGGAGCATGCAGGCGTCTCTGTGTTCGAAGCCAAACTTGAAGACTTACTTCCTAAGCCGAGCAAGAAAGTCAAAGACGGTATTCAGAGCAACGACTTGATCTTGATCACTTCACAAGAGATCGACGAACTTGGAGAGTCTGGAAATACAACACAAGCAAGATTGCAACTCGATGGTGTATTGGGCCATTTACGACGCGGCGTCCGAGTACTTGCGGATCATGGCATCAAGACCATCGTAATCGCCGCTGATCATGGTCACTTGTTTGGTGATGAGATAGGCGATGACATGAAGATCGAATCGCCAGGCGGAAAGGTTGAAGATCTTCACCGGCGGGTCTGGGTTGGAATTGGCGGCGCATCCGATCCCGCCTATATGCGTGCGTCTTTGAGTTCACTCGGCGTAGACAGCGAGTTCGATATAGCTACGCCCTGGACGCTTGCTACGTTCAAAACACATGGATTCAGCCGTTCCTATTTTCACGGCGGCCTGTCCCCACAGGAGTTGATTGTGCCAGTCGCAGTACTGCATTCCAATGCCAAACGGTTATCTACTTCAACAGGAATTGAGTGGATTTTGACGCCAGGTACGTCGAAACTGACGACCAGGTTTTTCTCGGTGCAGATTGGCGGAAAACAGACAGAGTCGAGCCTGTTCGGGTTTGAACCTCCGAAAGTCCGGATTGAGCTGAGAGCCAACAAGAAGTGTGTATCGACTCCCGTCAGCGCTTCCTACGGATTCGAGGATGCAACTGGCGAGGTAAAGCTCCGTATTTCCGAGGCTTGTGGTAAAACAGTTGACCCGAATACCGTCACGGTTATGGTGTCCGAGGATATCACACAGAAGACCGTGGGAGTTTACTTGCTGGATGCAACAACAGGCGCTGAGCTAGTCGCTCCGCTAACTATTGATGTCGCTATTTCGATGTAGGAAAAACAATGCCAGAGTTAGACAGAAAAGCGGCAGCCGTTTTTGCGGGTAAAGTCGTGCGTAAAGATCTGGTCCGCAAGGTGAAGGTGGGGGCCAACGTTCCGGTGTTCGTTCTTGAATACCTGCTGGGCAAGTATTGCGCTACCGATGATCCCATTGCCATCGAAGCCGGACTGAAAGTGGTCAACAACACCTTGTCCTCAAATTTCGTCCGACCCGACGAGTCGAACAAAGCTCAATCGACGGTCAAGGAGAAAGGGGATCGAAATCAGACGCACACATTAATAGACAAGGTTCAAGTGCGATATGTCTCCGAAGACGATAAATACTGGGCTGAGCTGAAGAACTTTGGGCACAAGTACGTCCACATCCCTGAGCATTTTTTAAAGAATTATGACCGTTTACTCATGGGCGGAATCTGGGCGCAAATTGATCTGAGGCACCGGTACGATGAAGAGCAGAAGGGCAAACGCAGCCCCTTCTGGATCGACAGCATCAAGCCCATTCAGCTTGCTACGTTTGATCTTGAAGAATATCGGGCGCTCCGTACCGAGTTCACGACAGATGAATGGATCGACCTCCTTCTGCGTACCATCGGTCTTGAACCGTGTCACTTCAGCCGTCGCCAGAAGTTGCATTATTTGGCTCGCCTTATTCCGCTGGCTGAGTCCAACTACAATCTCGTGGAACTCGGGCCTCGTGAAACAGGAAAAAGCTACGGCTATCAGGAACTTTCGCCATATACGATTCTTCTGACGGGACCAACGACTGTCGCCAATTTGTTCTTCAACATGGCCTCCGGAAAAATGGGGTTGGTCGGTATGTGGGATGCCATTGGTTTCGATGAAGTCGCCGATCTTCAGAAGATGCCCAAAGAAGTCGTTACGACGCTGAAAACGTACTGTGAATCCGGTACGTTTGCCCGCGGTAAGGATTCGCTGTCCGGCATGGCTTCCATTGCCATGTTTGGCAACACGAACCAGCCGGTCGAGGTTATGGTCAGGTCGTCGCACCTGTTCATGCCGATGCCAGACGTAATTCGCGAGGACATGGCGTTCCTTGACCGAATCCACTTCTACATTCCCGGTTGGGAAATGCCAAAGATGAAAGTGGATTTCTTCACCGATCACTACGGCTTCGTCGTGGATTATCTCGCCGAGTCGTTGCGAGAGCTAAGGAAACACACGTTCACCGAAATCCTTGACCGTCATTTTTCGTTTGGATCGCATCTAAAGTCTCGTGATGTAAAAGCCGTGAGGAAGACAGTTTCGGGGTTTGTCAAGTTGATCTATCCGAACGGCGAAGTATCGAAGGATGAAGTAACCGAACTTATCGAGTTAGCACTTGAAGGCCGACGCAGGGTCAAGGAACAGCTCAAGAAGATGGGGTCATTCGAGTTCCATCAGACATCGTTTTCCTATATTGACAGCGAGACTCTTGAAGAACGGTTTGTGGCAGTACCCGAACAAGGTGGCCGCGACATGATTGCGCTAGACCCGCTCGCACCGGGTTCCCTCTACACTGCTTCTGTTGATGACCAAGGTAAGGTGGGCTTGTACCGGATTGAAGTCGGAACATCACCGGGCACGGGCAAGCTAAAGATCGCTGGTGGTGTTGAAGGCGCCATGAAGGAATCGCTCCAGCGAGCCTTTGCCTATCTTCAAGGCCAGAAAGTGAAAATGGGCATTGGCCAGCAGTTTGATACCACCGATTTCCATGTCGAAGCCATCGACCTGCTCAGCAACCACGTTCCCTGCGAAGCTGGCATCGCTTTAGTGGTCGCGGTCTACAGTGCGATTAAACGTCATTCGGTTTTGGCTGGATTAGTGATTCTCGGCGATCTTAGTATCCAGGGCAACATCAAGGCGGTAAGGACACTCGCTGAGCCGCTACAGGTGAGTATGGACAACGGGGCAAGACGAGCTCTAGTACCCTTGGAAAACAAGAGGAACTTTTTAGAAGTGTCTGGTGACATCGTTGAACGCGTAGACCCAGTATTCTTCTCCGATCCAATGACAGCGGCAATGAAGGCGCTGGGAATCAACTAATAAGGATAGGTGTCATGACGATGACAAGCATATTTTCGACCTACTCGACAGGAGAGAACCGTGTAACAGCGTCTATTCTCGCTGTGTTACAATCTTTGACACTGTCGCGGATAGAGCGATTACTCGGCGCGATGCTTGAACAATCGGAATTCGAGCTTGTAAAGTTTCAAAACCAGCCTTCAAAAGGCGGTGTTGGCATCCCCGACGCCTCAATTCTCGCGAGCATTCGCTTGCTGATCGAAACGAAGACTGTGCGTGATGGGGTCAACAAGCCCCAAATTGAACGTCATTTAGAACGACTCGACGATGCATTCGAAACGATGAAGGTTCTACTCGTACTAACTCCCGACGACGAACGCCCTAAGGTGCTCGCCGACCTTAATGATCCACGATTGGCATGGGCGTCCTTTTCAACCCTTGATCAAGCGATCGACGAGATGTTGAGCGATCCACATGAGGTGGTGTCAGAGCGGGAGGCTTTTCTCCTGCGAGAACTTCAATCGATGTTGGAAGAGGAAAGGTTGCTAGCCAATCCTCGCGATACAGTGATTGTTGCGGCAAGAAGTGCTTGGCCAGAATACAACGAATTCCACGCTTATGTATGTCAACCCAATAGAGGATTTAGGCAGGTCACACGGATGGGCTTTTACTCTAAAGGAGTCATCTATCCGCTGATCCCAAAGATTGAAGAAGTTCGAGACGACGTGGTAATGGAAATGGATCTCCATAAAGGCCGCCTAGGCGAGTTGGTTAACTTTTTGCTTGCACGGTCACTAAGAATTGTTGGCCAACGCTACAAAGTGTTTTTGCTTTCCACGGCAGACTCAAGCGACACGATAAAACTCGCCGCATCCATACCGAATGACAAGCGTGATAAGGCAGGAAAACGCACCGCATTTACAATGGGACAGAGGTATGTCGCGATCAGCGATCTTCTCTCGGCCAAATCCACATCAGAAATGGATGCGGAATGATGGTAAAACAAGAGTTCCATGAAGAGTTCATCTCAAATCCGATTCCGATACTCCAGAAGCTTGGGTCGGAATCCGAGCGACGTCTCGCGGCGATCGCTTACGTAACACGTGATTGGCTCCAATTCAGCGCTGAAGATCTGTTGATTTGCGATGCGAGTGACTCAGCAATTGAAACTGGCCGAACCTCTAGGAAACTGCTGAGAGATTTGAGCGACTTGGGCGTTGCAATCTACTCCAATTCTTTGTTGCATGCGAAGGTTGCCGTATTTGACTTCGTTACTGCATTCGTTGGTTCTGCAAATCTCTCTGAATTTGCGTCGCAAAGGATCGAGTGCGGAGTTCTAACGAATCACCCCTCGACGGTGGAGGCGATTGTTCGCTTCGTGTACCGATTGCAATCTGAATCAATTCTTGTCGACGAAGCGTTCCTAGCACGAATTGATGAGCTGAAGATTGAAAAGCGTATTCCAACGCTGCCCACCCAAACCAAGAGCTCGCTAGGCGTTCTGCGTGATGATGAGACTGGTGTCACCTATTGGATTTTTAAGGGTACAAGGCCGCTTTCAAGAAACGCTCAGGAAGCCGGTGACAGGATGAAGGCGAAATGGTCGGCTCAGGTTGAGGAGCCGACATCTGATGATTTTGAAGATGTTTCTGACGATAGCGATCCACTACATTTTGAGTCACTGCAGCACACCGATACTCGCTGGGTTGATTATCTTCAACTAGGAGATCGTGTACTTTGGACATACGAGAGTGATGAATGGGGATGGATTATAATGCCGCCACGGACGGTAGTCTCAAAGAGAGTTCACGGGAAGAGTTTGATAGCAGGAACCGTGGGGCGTTACTGGGATGAATATCGATCAGTCTATCGGCAACGCGCATTCGCAATTCTAGGACTTCCTGAAAACACGGCGTTACGCAGATTGGATTCGAACAACGAACAACTCCAACAACTACTGGAACAATGGGAAGAATTGGCAAATGAGTAGACTAGGCAAGTCAACACTGCACTATTCTCTGCCTTGTTTCGAGGAGTGCAAGCGTGTTACCTATTGATGCTTCCAATACTGTTCGTGGCTTACTAGAAGAAAAGAGTGGCCGCCCGGTTCTTTTGCATCGTGATCACTCGATTTCCGGTCATGCATCGATCAGGATCGCTTCCGACGATGCCTCTGCGCACTTGTTGCAGTACAAACCAGAGTTTGAATCCGAGTTGCCGTACTTGTCGGCGTTCCAGTGTGGGATGGCATTGAGATCGATCCAAGCGAAGACGGTTAATCGGTTTGATTTGGCGACTTCGCCGGCGATGGGCCAAGAAGTCAAGCAACTGATCGAAGAGCACCTTCGTATGACTGGCTCCGATGTACCAATGTCGATGGTTCCTCAGTTGTGCCAGCAACTCGGCCACGGACTCGGATTGCAACTGCGATCGATGCCCATCGCCATCCGCGTTGACGAATGGCTGTATCGCGACTATCCCGCTCTGGCCGATCTGCAACGGAAGAGCATAGAGCGACAATTACTGGAAGCGATGCATGCACTTGGGCCAAGCGTTCGAGCATTCGCTCCGCAGAGGATTATTGACGCCAATGTAGGGATGAGCTGTGCCTTCGCTAAATTCTGGGCAGCTACCTGGAATGAGCCAGAAGTCGCCCTCCCGTTCACTTCGGCTGGCTATAGTAAGATCGGCGACGAATTGTTGGGGCTTGTCCAATCGTTGGACAGGAGTCCTGATGGCGATCGCGAGCTGGTAAATCAATGGGCTGAACGATTGGGGCTGGCAAGCTGGTTCCAAACAATCGACAAACAATAGAAATCACGGATCAATGTCTCAGGAATATTCATTCTCGTTACCGTACGATGCTTTCGATCTCGACCTTATTGGTCTTAGTAAATCTGATATTGGCGGTTCCGACTTTGTAACGAAAGTGTCTGCGTTCTTCGCTACCGAGTTTGCTAAGTTCGGTGGCCGTGCTCGCGTTATTTGCAATGACTCCACGCAAACCATCGACGTCAAATGGACCAAGGAACGCAGTTTTAAAGAGCCGAAGGATAGAGCACTTGAGATGTTGCAGTCTGGCAAGATCGCAGAAGCAATCCCGTTGCTTTGGACGCTCTATCAAGAACATCCGAATGATACTGACTCTGTGTACAACCTTGGCGTGGCCTACAGCGAACTGGGACAGATTTCGAAGGCGATCGCAATTCTGGAACGCCTGATCAAACTCGCTCCCAAACATGTCCATGGGTTGATTGGCCTTGGAGTCGCCTATATCCGAAGCCAGAAGCTGCAATTTGGCGAAGACTATCTTCGAAAGGCACTGAAGCTCGAACCTAGCAACCAGTGGGCACTTAAGAATCTGGGAGGATGCTTACTGAAGCAAGGCAAAGCCGACGAGGCAGTGCCGGTTCTCGAAGCGGCCGTCAAGGCGGCTCCACGCGATCTGCAGTCAATCATCGGATTGGGCCAAGCACTCGAAGAGGTTGGCCGAACGGAAGATGCCGACGACCAATACGTCAAAGCGATTCAGATTGGTGGCCCCCAAAAATTGCTTGACCTGGCCAAGGAACGCAGAACGGCGATCGCTCAAGAGACGATGCGCGATCGCGGAAAGTTTCGTCCGGACGTGATGATATACATTACAGGAGCACTCGACAAGTTTGCCAATATGTCCTCCACAGATGTCCAAGCCATTGGCGTCGAGATTGCGATTCTTGGTCAAAACGGTTTAGACATCAACAATCCGGATAAGAAGTATTCTTTGCGTTCGCTGCCAGGTACATACAGCGGCTTGCACTTATGTTCGATCATGTACGCAGCCTTCAAACATTTTGCGCCAGGCGAGGATGTTGGTATTGATTTCTCAAAGGAATATGAAGCCGCTGTTTCCATGCGACGCTAATGGGCCATGACAGGCGACTATCAGTAACACGCTAATTTGGAGTTCGATAACAATATGCTTTTTCAAGTCGGCGAGTTCTGTGAACGCGTTGAGACGGACTTATCTGGATTGGCGGACGAGTTGCAGGAGTTGACAGGGCGATTTGGCGATCAAGAGCGCCGAACTTGGATGACGTCTTTACCGAAGCTTTCCATCGTGTTGGCGAAGCCTGATTTAAGCAGTTTTCACCTTTCGCTTGGGAATTCCGGACATGTCGCGTTTGAGTATCGCTTGCCGGCATCATCGTCTTGGTGTGATGCAGTGCTGCTGGGGCAGTGTCAAAACTTACCTGCAGCAGTGATTCTTGAGCTGAAGGAATGGGACCTTACTGGCGATGCTCCTGGTCCACGCGAGTCGTTGATTTACCACCACGGCAATTTGTTACTTCATCCTGCGGATCAAGTTCGTGGGTATGTCCAATACTGCCGTCGCTTTCACAGTGCGGTGGCGGACTACAAAGCGCTGGTCGATGGCTGTGTGTTCTTCACTAGCAAAGTGAATCCGAACGCATACAAGATGCCGCCTCACGATTTGCTGACGCAGAGCTTCCCTGTTTTCAGTTTCACCGACGACAACATCAATGATTTGTTCGTTCCGTTTCTCCGGCAACGATTGGCTGTTCCCGCGCCCGACTTTGCAGACGCTTTTGATCGAGGCGTGTACCGACAGGATCGCAACTTCGTTACGCAGGTGGCCGTCACAATCAGCGATGAAGCCAAGTCGCCATTTGTTCTCCTGGATGAACAACGCCGTGGATACGAACGCGTGCTTGACGAGATCGACAAACGGATGGCCGTTCACGCGAAAGAGAAGATGGTCATCGTTGTCGAAGGCCCGCCTGGCTCCGGCAAGTCAGTGCTCGCCGCACACCTGTGGGCTTCGCTCGCCCAGAGTGGACGAGTCGATGGAAATATCGTCTTCGTGACAACCTCAGGATGTCAGCGCAAGAATTGGGAGAGCTTGTTCGAACGCATGTCAGGTGAGAAGGCAGGACGTGGAATCGTTATGCCGGCGAACCGCTTCAATCCAGGATTGTCACCGATTTGGGTCAAAGAACAACGCGAGCAAGGCCACGCTATGCTCGTTCACGAGTGGACTACGAACTACGAGCTCTTCAAGCAAATCAAGAAGCCGAAGATTAAGGACGGCGCTTTTTCGGTGGCTATTGTTGATGAAGCTCACGCGCTCATTGATCCGACCGCGCCAGGTGCCGAAGGTGTTCCTCCATCGGGTTGGGCGATGCATGCGGGACCACAGGCTTATCACGTCATGCGTTGCTCGGACGTTTCGATCTTTCTCATGGATTCCGAGCAAAGCTATCGCGACAACGAAACGACGACTCCAAGTAGCATCCGCAAGCTCGCGGAAGATATGGGTATTGATCATGTGGTGACGATCAGCTTAGCCGGTAGTCAGTTTCGATGCGGCGGTTCCGCAGCCTATTTAGACTGGGTTGAGCATGTACTTAGTCCTGACAGCAAGACTGCTCCGCCAGCAACTTGGAATCGTGTGTCCAACAAGCAAGGTACATTCGAGTTAACAATCGTTGACGACCCGTTGGCCTTGGACGAACACCTTGGTCGGCATTTGGCCGATGGTAGAACATCGCGACTTGCTGCTACTTATGCTCGACCGTGGAAGACAAAGGGAGTTGCAAAGCCGCATGAACTCCCACAAGACAAGAAGGATTTTTCGATAGCGGTTACACGAAACGGACAGGAGCGAATGTGGGCAAAGATCTGGAATTACGTTCCCGGCGAAGACTATTCGCTGTTCATTCAGGGAACTGAAGGAAGTGCGATTGCAGATGATCCGCTCTGCGAGGTCGGATGTCCGTATGTAATTCGAGGATTTGACTTCGATTATCTCGGTGTTCTCTGGTTGAGTGATTTGGTTTGGCGGAACGACCGTTGGGTTGCACAGGTCGACCATGTGCACGACAGTGCGTTGCCCCGCACTAAGAAAGCAGCCAAGGGTGAGGGGAAGAATCGTAAAGGCGCGGACCCAACTGAATTGATCAAACGATTGCAGCGAGGCTATCGAATTCTGTTGAGTCGAGCGATCCATGGTATCTACCTTTGGGTCGAGGACGAGGAAACTCGCCTACACCTCAAGCGTCTTATGGTTCAGTAAGGATATTGTGCCATGGCATCAAAAGGTGGAGCAACAAGACCGACGGTAGGTCATCACTTCAGTTCTTTATTGATGTGCTCACAGCGGGCCTGGCTTGACTACCATGGCGATCCAAAGCAAAGGGCGAAACCTCCGAATTATCTTAGTAAATTGCAGCAGGAGGGATTCGAGCACGAGCAAACCGTCTGCGAGACTTATTATCCAAATGCAATTCAAATTCCTGATTCTGGTAGCGACGATGAACGTGCTGCTCTGACGATCCAGGCCATGCGATCGGGTTCTCCAGCAATCCTGCAGGCCTATTTCATGCAGGACGGGGCACGAGGTATTGCCGATATTCTTGAGCTCGTAGGACCATCGCACAGCAGTCCGACAGGTCACCTCTACCGTGTTGGCGAGCTCAAGCTAGCAACCGCACTGAGTACATCGCACGTAATGCAGGTGGCTTGGTATCACGAACTTGTCCGAGCGATTCAAGGGCCTGGTGTTGATGATGCATTCTTCATTCTTGGCGACATGCAACGAAAGGACGTCTCGATCTCGGGCGTGCATGACACCTTTGAACGATGCAAGCAGCAACTGTTTCATTTGCGTGACGATGATTCCGGCCCAGGTCCACATTTGTGTCGATGGTGCAAGTCTTGTCCTTGGCGCGACGTGTGCGTGCCGGCCTTGTCAATCCAAAGCGATGTGTCCTTGCTGCCTGGCGTGACTCGTAGGCTAGCTCAGAACCTGAAAAAAGCTGGAATTCAAACTTGGCAGCAGGTGATCCAGGCAGAGAATGGACAATTAGAGCAGCTTGGATTTGATTGGCGAGATCTTGTTCACATTCGAGCCTCAAGTCAACGACTCGCTGCTGGGGAAGCAGTACTTCGCTATTCAATTCGGTCAGAAGAGATCAGGAATCTTCTAGCGGTATCGATTGAGTTTGCGGATGGATATCGCGGATCGGATGGGCATTGGTTGCCACGAGCCGTCTGGACGGAGTCTCCAGATGGTCCGGTACAGATTCCCTTAGTAAGCGACGGCAGTTGGATTCCACGTGTGGGAGCGATTCTATCGTCGCGTGGTGCGGCGCTCTATGGCGCAACAGAGACTGTTGCCTTCCTTAAGTTACTTCGCCAATTCGATGGGCCTAGTGTTAAGTGTTTGGATGTGCTAGATCTGGTTGAGTCGATCGTGCATGGACCTATCCGTGGCTTGGAGTTGAGTAATGTCTTGCATGTCGCTGAACCTGGATCTGCCGAACCCAACAACAGTCGCGAGCGAGTACTGGGACTTCGATCAGTTATAAATTGGCTAGCAGGATCTGGAGGGAAAGCAGCATGACCCCAGAGGAACTGATTGACTTTGTGCTCGCTGAACAACGTGAGAACCAAAAGCAGCAACGACATTTCAAATTGCTGTCTGATGAGGCGATGAGTCATCTTGGCAGAGCTGTAACGGGGCTCATAGTCGTTAAAACAAACAAATCGACTGCGACCTTCGAATGCAAGCACAACGAGTCACGTATTCGCCCCGGCAGCCACGTTATTCTAAGTACCTGTGACAACGGTCGCTTAACAGGCGAAGTCGTTTCTGTCGAAGACGCTGGTCGGACATTGCAGGTAGCTCTTTCTCGAATGCCTGAAGATGTTTTTTCGGGCCCATGGACGATGGTTGAGCTTGATCGAGACTTCACGCCTCTAGTCGTCCAGTCCATCAAGAAGTTGCAGCCAGGGCAGGCGGGATGGTCGTTTTTCCGGTGGCTTGCCGAAGACGGTGCAATCTTACCGTTAAAGAAGATCACAAAAGCGATCGAACGAAAAACAGCGGTTGAGCAAATCGTTGCAGAATCTCCATTCGATGTCGATTCATCTCAACGACAGGCGCTGGAGGCATGCGTTAACGAGCCTTCAATACTTGGAGTACAAGGTCCTCCCGGCACGGGTAAGACTAATCTGTTAGCGATGGTTGCTGAGTCGCTAGCGAGAATCGGTCGACGAGTTCTCATACTCGCGCCCACTCATCAAGCCGTGAACAATGCGCTAGCAGCGATACGCAATTCGTTTCCAAACCGTAAATTGGTTAAGGTTGGAAATGCGTTGCGTCGCGAGTCGTTACCGGATGATGTTGAATGTCGACTACTAAAGGATGCTGTGCGTCAGGACAGCAGTCGTACGGGAAGCGAGCAAATCATCGGCATGACCTTTCTCTCGGCTCTCCAGCACCTCGCAGTGCAATCGAGCGGACTCGCACCAAACGTCGTTCTAGTCGATGAAGCTGGGCAATTACCATTCTGCCAGGGTATATGTGCAGGACTTTTCGGCGCGGGCAGTACCTTATTGTTCGGCGATGATCAGCAGATGCCACCCGTTTTCAATTCTGAATTGAGTTCAAGTTCGTTTGCCACTTCACTTTTCGCAAGACTGCGACAATCGCACCCTTCCTCAATTTTGATGCTGAACACGTCTTACCGATTGAACGAACCTATTTGCAACTTCATCGCCGAAACCTTTTATGGTGGAGTTGGGAATCTGGTTTCGTCGAAATCCTCCCGCAACCGTCGATTGACCTTTGCATCCGATTCGGGGTTGCTTTTCGACTCAACCGAATTGAACGCACTTTTTTGCGGCGATTCCTTGCTCTGGGTTCGCTCCGAAGACAATAGCTCACAGCAGTTGAATCTTGCTGAAGCCCAGTCGGTTGCGAAGTTGATTTCTCAAGCGGTGAAATCTGGGGTGCGAGCGGATCAAATGGCGATCGTTACACCCTATCGCCGACAAGCAGCAGCGATTCGAAGGCTCGTCCAGTACGAGACAGCATCATCAACCGATATTCCAATCGTGGATACTGTCGAACGAGTTCAAGGACTAACTGTGGAAATGGTCATAATCTCGATGTGCACGACTGATCCAGAATACGCTTCAGAGACAGCTTCTTTTATCTTCTCGCCCAATAGACTGAATGTCGCGGTTAGTCGGGCCCGAACCAAAGTGGTGATCTTCGCATCTGAGAGCATTCTCGATGCGTTGCCAATGAACTACGATGGGCTCGTTGCCATGAAGACCTTCAAAAATGCTTTGCTTCGAATTGCGAGCAAAGAGTTTTCCAATCTTTAGAATCTTGTCGTTCAGCGTACGCTTGCAGTATTACCAAGCTCTACCTTGCCTGTTGAACAATTGCCGTCGGAAATCATCGCTCGCGACACCAATCACCGAAAACTGTTCAAATTCGAGTTTGGTGGTACCGTACTCATTCCAAATGCTCCGGCATTCTGGGCCATATATCGTTGCCCAAAACAGCAAAGCCGTTTTTGGTTTGACCACATCATTCTCGACAGAAAAAATTTTCACGCCACGCTTTGTACTTCATTGACCAGTTGTGACTGGATAGCCCGAAAATGTGACTCCACTGGCAACGAGGATCGATAGGACGTTCGAACAATCCAATGAAATGAGGTGTGGAGACTAGTCAGATACGATGCGCCACAAACATTCCCACTGAGTGCGGATAATTTGGATCGATGTTGAAGACATGCGTCTGGCCAAGGAGGTTGGCGAGCAGCAGATTGTCCTTGCGACTGTGCCATTCGCCTCGGATCCAGCCGATGCGATCCATGAGGCCAAGTGCCGAGAGTTCGGAGACGATCAGGTACTCGGCCCCTTCGCAATCGAGCTTGAGCAGGTCAACCTCATCGATGCCGACGTCGGCCAGGATCTGCCAGAGGTCTTTAGGGGAGAGAGCATCGACCTGCAACCCAAAGTTGCTGTGCCTTGGCTGAAGGTTTTCCCAGATCCCAGGCACATATTCGCTTACACGGCTGTGGGAAACCGGCGACGATAGCATGCAACGCCCACTCTCTTTGGTGATTGCTGCGTTGATAAGTGTGAGGTTCGCTCTGGGAATATGGCTAGTGTTACGCACCAAAAGCTCGAAGCTCTCGGGATGAGGCTCGACGGCCACGATCCGAGCGTTGGGCCAAAGCTGATGGCACATGACAGTAAAACTCCCGACGTGGGCACCGATGTCCAATACCGTTCGAACATTGTGAGGCCGAAGGACATTGATCTGGTATTCGTCTTGGAATACCGCATTTGCAAACTGAGCACTGGCCGGCTCGATGAAGAAATCGCGACCATAGACTTGGTAGCAAGATGGAAACGACATAGTTTGGGCCTCACTTGATTAGGAATCTAGAAAAATAAGTTCGATGGGCATTTGCTCATATTCGAGCCAACGCCCAGTCCAGGTTCTCTCGTCGCGTTTGCGCAGATGGCACGTGGGACGATCCAGCCGAGAAAGCGTCAGCACGAAATCGTCACCAAGCCTGTTTACGTGCCAGCATCGCTCACACTCTGCCGATCCGTCGCCAATGAGTCGGTCGGCTGCAAATCGCAATGTCCGCTCGTCGTATCCAAGCCGTTTGTAGATCGCCCTTTTGCCTTGGATTGAATCGATCACCGATTGTTCGCTGGGGGTCGGCTGTTCGTTTCGCCAGAGAACTCCGCTCCATTTGGACGCTAGGTCCTGAACTAGGTCGAAGCAGAGTTGCTCGTTGGCTAGGGAGTCCACGAAGCGGTTTCCACCGAATCGCCATTTGTCCTGGCATCGATGCTGGAATACGATCTGACCTCGGAAGTCAAACTGAACGATGGTGTGGACGTTCCACCCAGGGCCGGCGCTTGGCATCGCATAATCGGAACCGAGTCTTCGCCATCCCAAGTGGAAGCATTCCTTGTCACCATAGACGTGCTGGAACGTGAAGTCCGAGTGCTGGGCATATAACAACGACAACCGCAGCTCGCGATCGCAGCGACGCTTGTCGATGAGATATTGTCCCGATTCAAAGGCTCGTTCGTGCTCGGATACTTCGGGTTCGGCCATGTCCATCATTCCGAATACTTTCCAGACGCCAGGTTTCAAAGTCCAGCACGCGTAGTCTGGCCAGAAGATCGCTCCGTGGCGTTGGTACTCCTCGCACTCGAAAAGGTACGTTGGGTCGCAGACCACTCCATTGTCGGCATCGAGGAATAGGACCTGTGCGAACGGCGAATGGAGTGTGGCATAGAGCTTCAGTTCCCATCCACAAAGGATTCTGCACGGGTGCTCTTTCTCGATCTCTCGCGCGTCGATGCACTCAACACCCAAGGGTTCGAGCAACCGCTTCATATAGGGATCCATTTCGGTGTCCCCCAGATACCAAAGCTGGATCGGGAGCGTGCAGCCGAAATGCCGAAGCAGATTCACGTTGACCCAAACACTCGGAAAGTACTTCAAGCCCCCTCCGGCGATGACGATTCCGCGTTCTTGGGCGTAAGTGACACGGCTGGGCTTGAGATTGTCGACGTACTGGTCGACCAAGCGTCGATGGGCTTCGATGGTGTTGTCCCAAGTGCCCCAGGCGTTGGGCCAAGGACCTGGTGGGCACTGAGCGATCAATTCCATCATGGCTTCGGGTGACATTTCGGGTGTTGCTTGATTGCAGTTAGCCATTGGGTTTCTCCTTGGACTGGGCGATATAAGATGCGCGAAGGATATAGAATCCGATGATGGTCAGAACAAAAGGAATGAATCGAATGGGTGGCAC
>Ga0315900_10002979_pt1 | contig 25193 bp, 38 predicted proteins | sample LakEriMetagenome_FD_203521 | JGI IMG/M metagenome (GOLD analysis project Ga0315900, IMG submission 203521) | Freshwater fungal communities from buoy surface, Lake Erie, Ohio, United States - Buoy 12 MA114 | ecosystem: Environmental > Aquatic > Freshwater > Lake > Lake biofilm | place: USA: Lake...
TCATCGCATCGAAGCATCGCTACCAACATCACAACCACCGCATCAAACCTGACGCAAAATTTGGCCCAATAGACGCGATGCACTTGCGTGATCGCTGTCGACGGCCAACAATACAACACAACGCGTGGTTGGGGCCTTTGTGGGCCTCAGGCGCGAAGTGCCAAACTGGCACTCATCGCAAGCTCTCGAATGGGTCCTACCCACGTTTTTCCAGGGTTTTTGGGGCGTGGGAACGGTCACCAAATTAGACAGAGTTTGTTTTGTGCGTGGGAATCTTAAATCCCAAGCAATCAACCCACCGAGCGATCCAACAAAACCAATCTAAACACCCAAACAAACACACATCGACTGAACCCTTTCCGTTTCGTTTCTCCCCTGGAAAGGCTCTCCGATGAAAATCGAAGTTTGGAATCTCGATCGCATTCGTCCGTACCCGAACAATCCCCGCATCAACGATGACGCTGTCGATGCCGTCGCTGCTTCGATCCGTGAGTTTGGCGTGCGCCAAGCGATCGTCGTCGACACCGAAGGGGTCATCATCTGCGGACACACTCGCTTCAAAGCGGCTCAGAAACTGGGACTGGAAAAACTACCAGTCCACGTTGCCAAAGACCTTACGCCCGAGCAGATCAAGGCGTATCGCATCGCCGACAACAAGACCGCAGAGCTCGCCGATTGGAACTACGATCTGCTCCCGATCGAATTGGGCGACCTGCAAACCAACGGCTTCGATCTGTCGCTCTTGGGATTCGATTCCGATGAGCTGCTCAAGCTACTCAAGACCGATGTCGAAGAGGGGCTTAGCGGTATGCAGATCGTGATCCCTGAAGGGAGTTTGATTTCGATACCTATTGGAGCTGGGATCGAGGTTTGTACACGAAGGAAAGCGGAGGGTGCTGGAGTCGTTTGCCTCCCTAGAAAGTGGAATTCCCTCCGATTAGGCTAACATAAGGGGTATGACTCAGTTGCAGTGAGAAACATGTCGAAAATGTATTCGATTACATTCCCCATGTACGAGCTCGCGGCGAAGAGAAGAAGTCCAGACGCAACAGCCGACAACGTGCTCGACGATGGGTGGTGGAACGGACTCATAGTTGGATGAATCGATTCCGAGGAATTCTGGTGCGTTGGGATAAAAAACTGAACAACAACATCGCAGGCTTACACCTTGCGTGCGCTTACATCACATTTAAACGCGCGGGGGTTTTCGGATAGGCTCTAAGGGAAAACATTGGGGAAAGTTGCGAAATAGAAAAATCATGTGCAAGGCGACTCTGACACTCACCACATCGCGTCCCTCTGACGCTTGATCCACTCCATTGCTACTCGCTGTCAACCGACCCTCCTCGGGCCAGGCCCATGGTCCCTCACCGCTCTGGCGGACTGTCGTTGACTGATGGAGCGTTAGTCTTCACGGGAACCCGTATCTGGCCATGTCGCAGAAGGACGCCATGAAGACTGGGTTCCTATGGAAACTATGTCATCCGCTTTCGCAATTGTGCTTGCAACTCGGTTACCAAGGACTCAAGTTCGGTCCTCGATCTGGGGCGCAGTACATCGTCGGTTGACTGAGGGAGACTCAACAAATTTTGCAACATGCGTACCTTGCCGAAAAGCTCGCCTTCCTCACGGCCTTCCTCACGGCCTTCCTCGCGGCCTTTGAGCTCACCTTCCTCAAAAGCTGTTTGGATTCGAGTGTTCTCGTCGAGCTCCCATTTTAACCGTGCATCGTAGTGACGGCGTTGGTCCGGTGTTCGTGAAATCATCTCTAGGACTCCTACGGCTCGTTGAAAAACGGGATCAGGCAACCGATCTAGCAACTCCTCAACGCTCGACCCCTTGGCTCGTCGAAAGAAGTACATCCATTGATCACGCGGATCGGTAATAATTCTATTATCGTCTAGTGGAGAGTACTTGGGCAACTCCAGCAAATGGATTTCCAAACAATTTGTTAGTTCCAATCCACTGCGAGTGCGAAGTCGAAATTCGCTGTGGTACTCGGCTAATTGCGAGAAATGGACACTGTTCAAGATGCAAATACCAATCGATGGGCGAAGCTTCCGATAGCTGTCTCCTTCCCCAATCTGGTCGACCAACTGAGTCGCTGAGTAATAAGTCAACCGTTGCGGTAGGCAGGTAGGTTTGGTGCGCTGCACCTCTACATTGAGCCTGCGGTCCGCGTCGTCGATGGCCAAAATATCTAGAATCGACAGTTTGTCGGCTTCGAATTCTTTCCAGACGATTGGATTGACGATCTCGACCGATACGATGGGCGATGGCAACCGGAGTATCGCATTCAAAAAGTGGATGGTAATGTCAGGATACTCTGGATTCCCCAGAAGTAACTTGCACGCAAAATCCACCGTTGGATCTATCTCGATGAACATTCCGATTACCTCCGTCTGTTAAACTCCCTCTCTAATCGCATTATGTAATTGTACACGACATGTGCCGAATCTGACCCGTTTTTCAAACAGTCAACCCACGTTAACACCGTGAGCACAAGATTTGCACGGACACCGGCATCGAAGATCACACACAGCTGTCTGGAGAAGCCACACGCGAAGGAGCGTTTCTAAACTTCGAGTCTGAGAGCTACAAAAGCGACGTGACTCTCACGAAGTTTTTCCCTGACTCGCAATCGGTCAGCGGCGGAGTTGCATTCGATACCGTGAACATGACCAACGAAGACTCGTGGAGTTTTCTGACGATCGAAGGAGGTCAAATCCAGACATCTGCAGGGCAGGACGACCAAGTCATCGCCACAGGGGGAAGCTCAGCACTAGCTGTCGAAACGCTGACTTACCAAGCCACTGCGACGCGCAACGTAGAATCGATCCATCACCGGTGATCACAGGGGACGATCGGGTGATCGTTACCGGCTCCCAGTGGTACATGCGTCTTCGAAAAGCATCTGCAGATCCAGGACCACAAGGCGTATCAGGCGAGGTTGAGGAAAGTGTCTTTGACTTAGCAACTGGCCAGCGCAAGACGCGGACGAATAATCCAACCTCGGGAGCTGGGCTCGATGGCATGGATCTTGGAGGTGATCCAATCAATGGTGGTCAATGGATTACGTCTTATGAAGACAACTGGGATCCACGCAACGTCTATGAAGCGGAGTTGGATGGTATTCCTCTGCCTCCAGAAAGAATCCCCAACATCGACTCCCAGTTGTATGCACTTCCCGAAGGATACATCGCCCCGACCTCCAATACCGATGGACGGACCTGGATGGAGTCCGTAATCGGTGCGATCGCTGGGCAAAAAGGGGATGTGTTTGATCAATCGATGAATGGGATTTCTGGACTTGCAGATGGCTTTACTGGTGGTGTGAGTAGCTTTATTCGGCAAAACATCAATCCATTTGGTGATTACGTTGACTACGAGAGTTCCGTGTATGTCGGGACTGAGATCGCAGGTACCGTCGGTTCTGCGCTCGTAAACCCAACAGGAATAGCCGCTAAAGGTACGGCGATTTATAGCCTGTACAACAAGTACGACGACGCAGGCCGATGCGCAAACCTCGCCACTAAAATCATCAATGGTGGCTGCTTCATCGAAGGAACCCTCGTCACAGTATCGAGTCTTCCAGGCCAATCAACTTCAACGGATTCACTTTGGTCGGACCCAAGCTGGCTCGACGAGCCATCCCAAGAGACACCATGGCTTGCACCCGAGCGCTACGCATCCGTCGCAACGCGAACGCAGCTACAGGTCCCCATCGAATCGGTGCCGATCGGAGCGCGGGTTCCGACCAAGAACCCCAACCGCTTCGAAGTCGACCCGCAACCCGAGCCCGACCAAGCCACTTGGGCCAAGGTGTCCATCACCGTTGAACGCAGCGATGGCGGCATCGTCGACGCCGAGATCATTCGGCCGCGCTCGTGGATATTGGAAAGCGGCCTGTGCGCAGGGCGCATGTTACCTCTAAATCTCCCTGAGCTGGAAGTCTCCGGGCTAGCTTTAGTCACTGCCATCGACGACTGCCCACCGATCGCTGACGGCGAAGGCTCCGTAGTTACCGCACGGTTTGTTACCCGCGAAGTCCACGTTGTAGCCAGCGTGGATGTGCTGGGTGCTGATGGCACTGTGGAAACCATCACCGGAACGACCATCCACCCTGTGTGGTCAGTCGATCGCCAGGAATGGGTGCCACTGGCTGAGCTAGGCCAAGGCGAAAGGCTTTGTTGCGATACTGAGTCTTTCGGTTTGGGTTTTCCCTCTAGCCTCTCGCCTAAAGCCTCCGGCCTGGTCTTGTCACCCAGCCGGTCTACAATATCGAAGTCCAAGGCGAGCACGTCTACCAAGTCGGCGAGCTGGCCGTGCTGGTGCATAATGCGTGCCACCACATCGCGTCTCATTTTCCAAACATTAATCGGGGATGGTCGCAGGCATGGTCGCAAATGGGGCAAAGAATTCTAAGCAATGCGGGGATTGACATTCACTCCGTCAAGAACAAAGTAGAACTTTTGGTTCATCAGGGGCCTCATCCCGAACTCTATCATCAGAGAGTTTTCGAGCGTCTGGATCAAGCAGTTCAGGGCCTTCTGGCACATACCCCGGAATACACTGCAGCAGTTGAATCAGAGTTACAAGCCATTGCGGAGATCCTTAGGTCTAACTCTTCTGCTTTGAATGGGATTGGACTATGAACGAATCCGCATGCTTAATCTGGGAACTTCTTCCGGACTTTCCTTTGGATTCTGGAGGTCGACCATGGTTTATCAGTTTCGGCCACCAAACGAGTGTACGGGGTTTTTGGTTTGTCGAAGGTATCCGAATTCCGAATTGGGATGAGAGTGAGGTGCGGGGAAGTTGCCCCGACGGTGAAGACCTAGGGCGCGACTTCATGCTTGCAGAGAATGGATGGCCCCTCTTTTCGGAGAGTTTGCGACTCTTGATTGAGGGTTCGTTTCCCAACGCAGTCCAGTTTTTGCCTTTTGCGTACTCGTCACGGAACACCCCCGTGCGACGGATGTTTATCGGCCAGGTCCTTGCGTTAGTCGACGGGTTGAATCGGGAGCACACCAAGGTCGATAACGACGATTGGACGCCTCGAGCAAACGGAACATTTCGCGTCCAATATCCAATGGTTCTTAATCCGCGAGTGGTATGTGGATTTCCCATCATGCACATTCTGGGAAACCCCCGCCCCATTTACGTGCGCGATGACGTAAAGCGCCTTATCGAGCAATCAGATTGCAGCGGTATGAGGTTCAAAAGTGTCATGCTCCAACAGGCGTAAGCGACTCTGCTCCGAAGCCCAACAGCAAGCATTTTGTGTTGGACAACCAAGTTAGACTCTGGGCGGTTGACCAATAGCGCAGCGACGGTGGCATCGTCGATGCCGAGCTGATCCGACCGCGAGCATGGATCCTGGCAAAGGGCATCTGCGCAGTGCGACTCTTGCCGTTGAATCTGCCCGAGCTGGACGTCTCCGGTTTGGCCATGGTCACCTCCATCGACGATTGCCCGCCGATCGTTGACGGCGAAGGCTCGGTCGTCACCGCGCGCTTTGTTACGCGCGAAGTCCACATCGTGGCCAGCGTTGGATGTGCTGGGTGCAGATGGCACTGTTGAGACCATGACCGGCACGACGATTCACCCTGTGTGGTCAGTCGATCGCCAGGAATGGGTGCCACTAGTTGAGCTAGCCCAAGGCGAGGGGCTTTGTTGCGATACTGAGTCTTTCGGTTTGGGTTTTCCCTCTAGCCTCCCGCCTCTAGCCTCCCGCCTGGTCTTGTCACCCAGCCGGTCTACAATATCGAAGTCCACGGCGAGCACGTCTACCAAGTCGGCGAGCTGGGCGTGCTGGTGCATAATGTTTGCGACCCTGAACTTCTTGCGCGATGGGGAGCTGGAGGTTTCGATGATGTTACAAAAAATGTGATGTACCATTTTAGAGAACACGCCGCAGAGGTCAAAGCAACCGATTTAAACGACTATATGCGTAAGGCTATTCAAGCGATGGAGTCACGGCGAGGACGAGGTGAACTTGTAGAGGGATTCACCCAGGGTGTTCGTCGATTTCGTGTGCATGGAGTTGATCGATATGTAGATGTTGACACGATTTTAGAAAAAGTAATCTCATTTGGGGCTCGTTAATGCTTGAATCGGGATGGATTAAGACGCGTCGTCGGCAAGTAAAGGTTGAAAAAGTTGTCGGCTGGTATGATGTTTGGACCGGAGATTTGCCTTTTGCGAAATTTACACTTCGTGTTGTAGAAAACGAAAGCGGAAGCTTCCAAGCGACCCCAAACGTGTTTGTAAAGAGTAGCGACGGAATCGAATATACTTGCGGTATTGGTTCAACGGTTTCCGAAGCTGTGGCAGATGGGATTGACCGGTTCTACGATGAAATCGAGAAGGTCACGGCGATTGATCAAGTAACCGAAGATCGTTTCGCATGGCTCTGTTGGACTCCGTTTGGAGCGACTCCGTTCGAACCGGAATCAGATGTCTAAATCAATTTCCTATATTTCCGTAGCGCATCCGAAGCAAGATGCAGTCCCTGCTGCGACAAGCAATTCAGATACTCGTCAACATTCTTTGGTGGATTGCAAAGACTAACTCTTTGTCGCTTAGCGGCTGAGCAAACGACACTTGGAGCACGACACACTTGGGACAACACGAATTCGTCAGGATGGAATGCTTCAATACCAAAGGGTTCGAGACTTTTCTTCGGAAAATCTTTTGTGTTGAAAGTGACTATGGAATTTGCACCGCATCGAATCGCAGCGGCCAGAACATGCCGATCGTTCGGGTCTGGTAAACTTAAGGTGGGGATTAGCGATTCATACCCAGTTACCAAACAGTCAAGGATGTTTTCATCCATGAGTTGTCTGGTTCGTGCAAGTTGGCGTGCCGTGAGGTCAGGGCGATCTCTCAAGACATTACGAATCCACTCCTCGTGAATCCTATCGGTCCATCGAGCTCGAAACAGATTCGTGATCGCCAGATGCATGAGAAAATCGCGAAGTGCCGCCGGATACAGCACACAGGCATCGTAGACCACCGTGAACTGAGTCACTTCTTAGTACCCTAGACCCAACTTTTGCGCCTCGGCAGCTAGTTCATCGAGCGTCTCCAATCGCTTTCGATCCATCGATCGTTTGTATTCCATCAAATCGTGGAGCAATACTCGGCGATGCGTCCCAACTTTTCGAAAGGGGATATTTCCCTTGTCGAGCTGCTCAACAATAAATGGCCTTGATACCCCTAATAATTCCGCAGCTTGCTGAGTCGTTAATTCTGTATGGACTGGAAGGAGTGTAACGGCGTTGCCTTTGGCCATCTCGTTGAGTATGTGTCCGAGCAGCCTGAATGCAGCCGCTGGAACGGATACGACCGTCTCGTCACCGCCCTGGGTGCTAATTCGCAATGTAAGTGGCGAGTCTAATTCGCTTGATACAAACTTGGCAATGCTGCGACTCGAAGCTATCGCAAGCTCTTCGTCGTCGCGACTCGGGGACACTGTGTCTGGGAAATCAGTCAGGTTCGTGCTCATTGGTTCCTTGCCTCCATCATAATTGTATCGGTCATTCGCAGTAAAAGCAACAAACGAAACAATCGAAAGGCGAGCTTTTCCTTTTATCAATTTCATTACCCCCTTGTTAACTGACCAGTTCGAACTAGGATTTTCAAAACGGGACCGAACGGGTCTCGAACTCCGTAAGTCATTGCTGCTAAAAACCTTAGGAATTTCCGGCAAAGAGAGTATTGTTACGAAGAGGGTTGCGCTCAGTGAGCTTTCGTCAGAGTTCGAACTTTGACGACCAAAAGACTTAATGCTCGGCGTCGAGAGATCGACCGCCGGGCGTTTTTCGTTTCTAGGCAGGAAATCACAAGGATTTGTGAGTTTTTTGGGCTCGGGTCGCCCAACTCGCTTCGATCTCTGTTCGAAGAGAGATTTCCGGAGTGCGAGTGCAACCTTCAAGGTTGCGCCTGAGAGTGCGGAAAAACGGTCTCGAACTCTCTGACCTCGTTGTTTTTGACGGGCTCCAGAATTAACACAGAGTTTTCACTCGGAGCCCCCGGTGAAAAAGGGTTCGAACTGTCTGCGATAGCAACCAAATGGCGTCGATTTCATGGTTAAACTCAGAAAGAAGCCAATTTTGGTAAAATTTTTCGAAAATGCTTGACAAGCGGGGGGGGGGGACTGTTATTCTGCGATCCCAGAGTAATTCGTCTGGCCGAACAACGTCGTTTGGACTTCGGTCTGGTAGGTGGGAGCGCGATCAAGTACACGGTGGATCCATGAGCCGGTTTGTTGTGATGGTCGTTTTCGTTCTTCTCATGAGTCTTCTTTTGAAGAGTAAGTTCGTGTTGTTTGATGAGCTTTGGACTCTGAAAACTGCCTTCAAGCCTCTGGTTGTCGTCTTATCAATTGCATTGGAAACCGCAATGTTAGTTTTCCTCTACTCCACTAAGTCGCGCAAGACCAAATTACTTTCAATCCTAGTTCTGTTCCTTTCATACTCCGCTATCAGTGTTTATTCGTTACTTTCGGAAACAAGTTGCAGTTGTTTTGGGGCTTTGGACGTTTCGCCTTTATACATGTTGTTGCTAAATGGTCTGATTGCGTCGTTCGCGAGCTACTTGCTGTTGTCTGAGCGAACTCCTGGCGGAAATAATTATATGCGACTCGATTCGCAGAACGCAACAAGAGCTATTACTGTTTTTATCGCAGTATTTATTGGCACTTATGTTTCTAGCAAAGCGGGAGTACGAGAAAGCACAAGCCAAATGCCATTGCTCGTTCAGCAAACCGAAGACGTCAAGATTTGCTTGGGAAAAGAAGCATCCGTAGTCTTTAAAGTGTCGAATCCCAACCGGTTTCCCCTAAGGATAGTTGGTCATAAATTGTCATGCAGTTGCTTGCGAGACATCAACTACCCTACTGTCGTCAACTCTAGGGGGTATGCGACAATACATCTTCAGTTTGCGGGAGAAATCACTGGGCCGATAAACAAAAATTTTCGCTTGTTTTTTTCGGGTGTTGGATTAAATGTTGTTTCTGTTTCTATCAAAGGGCAGGTTATGCCTCCGGAGAGTACTTAAATGAAAAATCATTTGCTGGAAATCGCCAAAGTTGTCGGGTTTATGATGGTGGTTTTTTCCGTCCTCAATGCGACAATTGCCCTCAAGGCCAATGATCTAGACGATACGTCGTCTAGACTTCTTTGTCTATCGAATTGTGATTCTGGGTGCACCCTGCGAACTCCTACCTATGGCGTGGTAGCGGGTGTCGGTTTTTGGATATGTCAACCGATTGGAACCGGCTGTAACAGCGGATTTATTTGCGATTGTTACTGCGACACTAATGCAAAAGTCATTAACCCACCAACAGTTTGCTATTGCAACTAATTTTTTAGCAGTGTGGTTAGTCGGTAGAGTCGGTGTTGTGGAGTAATTACTATGAGAATACTATTTGCATTGTTAATTTGTGTTTTCAGTAGTACCTTAAGTGCTCAGACATGGGAAGACATTTCGGTTGCATGGAAGACTGAAGTAGGGTCGATTTCTTCCAGCTGCACAGGCATTTACGAAATTGAGATTCTCTCTTCAGGCGAGAAGCCCCCAACAAAAGTCGAACATGAAATCGCGAGGAGTGGTTCTAGCTTCTATTCAATCCAAAAACGTGATGGGTCGTTTATTAGCGTTAGTGGAAATAATTCTCGCTATTCGTTTCAACTTGGACGCATTAAAGGACAAGATGAATGGTCGATCATTGCTGTTAATCCAAGTTGTGTGACCGAATCGGAAGTATGGCAGGTTCTCTGCCGTGAAGGATATGGATCTGGGGCAAACTTACTTTGCCTACCCGTTGTTTGGCGGGAATTGCTATTCATGACGGAGCCGAGTAATTTTTCCTCAATGGAGATGAAGCAAGGTGCAAACCTCTTGGAGGTTAACTTCGTTATAAATAAAGATGTCTATACCAGCGGCCTATTCCCATTTGAGGAAGGGAAGCTACTTCTTCAAAAAGACTACCCTTTTTTGCCTTCAAAAATGGAGTTGGTACGCAAAGGAGAAGTCATCTCTGGGGAAATGGTTGAAATGATGATTAAGTCAGGGGTCAGAGGCTCGGATGGTGGGCCTGTTACAAAGTCGCTGGCTGGCCAAAAGATGGATGATGGCAAGCTAATTGCTGAGTGGACTTACTCCGCTGAAGGTAGGGTTTTGGAACCACAGAAGCTTGAAGTTTCAGGGAATGCTTATTCGCAATATAAGATTTCTAGAACGGATGCGAATGTTGTTTACAACGACGATAAAGCCTTCCTGACTCACTGGGGATTCGCAGAGCCAACAGGGATGCCCTCACGGAGCGGTCTCGGACTATGGGGTTGGATCATTATCGGTGTAATTGGTTTAGCGGTCGTCGTGTTTGTGTATTTCAAATCTAGAGGCAACAGGTAAGCTTCGATGTGTCGCCGTGGATATACGTTAGTTGAGTTGCTGGTAGTTATCGCGATCAGCGGCATCCTGCTTGGTCTGACTTTGACGTCCGTACAAGCGGCCCGGGAAGCAGCGAGAAGAGCTTCCTGCAAAAATCATATGAAACAAATCGGTTTAGCGCTGGTAGAATACGAAATAAGTTTTCGCCGGTTTCCTGCTGGTACCGTCGCACGTTTTCAGGAACTTGAATACACCAGCTGGATGGTCTCGATCCTTCCGCAGCTTGATGATTTTGCTTTGTTTGAGAAAATTCGAATGCACTCAAGACTTCAGAATTCACCCTTTCGCCCAATCCCCCACCCAAGTTTAGCGAGGATTAATCATCATTATGGATGCCCCTCTGATCCACATAGCTCTACTCTTCAGTACTCCTTACGACATAGTATGCTTGTTGGTCCGACATCATTTTTGGGGGTGTCTGGGATAAATTCAATAAAACATGATGGGATTTTGTATTATGATTCGCGAACTAAATCAAGCGATATAACAGACGGCTTGTCTCAAACCATTTTGGTAGGTGAAAGGCCAATATCGGGGGGAAGTAATTTCGGTTGGTGGTATGCCGGTGTTGGTGTCGACGGAGCTTTTGATCATACGCTCGGTGTATACGAAGAACTCGATCCGACAAATCCTTGGATGCCTTGCTATGCTAGAAAGTTTGTGTTTCCCAAGCGAGTCAATTCCTCAGATTGTGATGGCATGAACTTTTGGAGTTTTCATCCTGGGGGAGCTAATTTTCTTCATGCCGATGGGTCTGTTCATTTTGTCGCTTTTGGTTCAGATGATGTGTTATGCCGATTAGCAACGCGACATGGGAGTGACTAAAGAGTTTTGCTGCTGTGCTGCGCGTCACTCCGGCGCTGCAGAACATTCTGGAGAAAGGCGTCCGAGAACTCGGCGCTATGAGCAAGATTAATCCTGCACTCTCGATTCGAGTCAGCAAGGAATTGGGATCGATACTTCGATGGCTGATTTACTCGTTCCTTCATGCTCGATTCTTGCATGATCTGACCATGAAAATGGCCATTTTGCGGCCAGTGCGCGGACGTAGTGACAGTTGTCGTTTGGACGCTAGACAGCGTGCGTCTGAGGAGCATCGCAAAACATTTGACGGCGAGCCTGCATGCATGCTACATTCCTATCTGCGGCAACTCCATCTTCCAATCCGTCCCCAGGAAATCTGCTGTGTTCGATTCGACGATTGGCCGCTGGCAGACGAAAGACCCGAAGAGCTTTGATGCTGGGGATACGAATCTGTATCGCTTCGTGGGCAACCATCCTAGCTATGCGACGGATCCGAGTGGGTTGGAGGAGTTCGATGCGGTATTGTTCAACGAGTTTCTAAGTTCGATTGATCCGTATGCGGCCTTTGCATTCAATCAATATGCCCAGATTGGCCAATTCCGACGCGGGCTTGGTGGCTGGATGCGAGGTCTAGAAATTTACGAGTCTGGCAACGTAGAGGACGATAACCTCAAGTTTATGGTGCCCGACCACTTATCCGAGTATCAGGCCGCACAGGTCATTGCAAAGCACATTCAAAGCTCTTGGTTTGGTGCGGTAGCAAGAAAGTACCAGGAACAGATTATTCTTGAGTCAGAATATGGTTACTCGCGTTGGCGACAAACAGTCCAGCAAAGATCTGCGTTGGCAGCCAGAATTGGGACGGAGGCATATCTATCGTTCTTGAGCATCACGAATGAGGGCACTGACTTGGTTGTTACCGTCTCCGATCTTGCGGACGGAAATTACATGTCAGCAATTGGCCTACTGCCTTTTGTTTCGAATGGTGGTATCAAATTAGTTGACGAACTTGGCAACGCTAAATATCTTGACAACTCACAAGCTAATTCTGCAGTTGCAGCGTCGTTCGCAGGCGATGTTGGCAAAATAAGAAAGTTAGTTGAGAATGCCCCAAAGGGAACAGTATGGGCGAACGGCGTTACGGGTTTAGCTGATGATCTTGCGAAACATGCAGGTAACATCACTCCGAAATCGGGCTTGACGGATGTGTTCATACACAGCACTTCGGACAGCTTCCACGTTCTTCATAACGGAAGTTGGGTAAAGCTCAGTCACCGTGACATCGCAAACTTCCTTAAGTCGAAGGGAGTAAGCGGCGACTTACGATTGATCTCGTGCGACGCGGGAAAAGGGCAACTCGCGCAGAATCTCGCAAACAAATTGGGCGTCACGGTCGAAGCTGCGACAACGAAAGTAGGCGTGCCGATCGATTTCAAGAGCGCGCCGCTTTTGGAACCCGGGGGAATATGGATTCCGTTGAAGCCAGGAGGAGGAAGATAGTCATGGCAAAAGAATTTGGCTTTTACGGGAAGATGGCGAGAGCCGAAGTCATTGCTGAGCTTGAATCGTTGCGTAATTGCACACCGCAAGAGTTCGAGGATAGGATTTTGAATTACTTGCAACGTGGCAAACAGATCGTTGCCGTTGCAGGGCTCGCATCCGATGCTTTGAGCGGTGATATTATCGGCCCGCCGAACATCTTTAGTGATGGTGAATGGACTTGGACCAGCGAAGCGATCTACTACGTAAAGCGGTATCACGTCCGCGTGCCAGAAGAGTTTGTTCGCCAGATGCAAGGTAACAACTGGGAACCACCACAAGTACTCGATCCAAAAGCAATGGTTGCAAATTCGTGGGTCACTTAAAATCGCCGGACAGTGAACGTTACCGAAGTAAAACGGCTGCAAGTCCGGCGGAATGTCAGAGGCGGCTAGTGAGTGGAGTTCAGAAAGTGGAAAGTAGAGGGGATCGAGTTCCAAACGGGCCAAGCCTTGGTGGTCCGAGTGCACACCCTGGTCCCTTCAATCCTGGATCCGTCGCTCGTGCGCTGCCTGTATTTGCGGCGCGCGTCGGATTTTGCGCCGCCTCGTTTTGAAACTCCGATTTTCCCAGGGGATTTGTAGGTTGTTCGGTTCCTGTCCTCTCCGCTGCAAAACCCTGGTTTTCCCAGGGTTTTTCGCATTTCTGGCCAATTGCTTTGGAGTTCTGTAGCGCCCATGCAACTCGGTGCATGGCGCCTGCGGCGTTGTATTTCGCGTCGCGGACCGAAAATCGAGTCGTTTTTCGAGTCGCGCGAGTCGCCTCCGAACCCTCGTTTTTCCAGGGAAAACAGGTGGTTTTGCAGCAGAGGTGGTAGGATTCGAACTATCTGAGTGATGTTTTGGAGTACGGGGGCGGTGAGAATAGGCCGAAGCAAGCTATCACACGCTCGTAGGCTCTTGGGAAGTCAAAGTCCTGGCCCGATTGGCGTTGGTTGCCATCTGTCTACCCCGTCACCTGTTCGATAGCGAAACGATGCATGGGTGGCGCGCATAAGTCACACCTGTCTCATCAGGGGCGAACCTTTGAACGTGCTTACGGGGTCCGATTCCGGCATGATTCGACTCCACATATCCCGGAAAACCAAAATTCAACATATCCTGGAAAACCGAAATTCAACATATCATGTCCGCAGCTCGGAAGGTAGCAGGGGGGAAATGAGTTGATTTGATTGAAAATTCCTGTGTCATTCGCTAGGATTTCGGTGAGACACCGCAATCTCGCCGCCAGCGGTCCCCCGAGGTACCCCGCGGCGGAATATGGTAAATTCCGCATACTATATGTTCGTCAGCCAGCTCAAACTTGCAACGGATCAACACTACCGATGGCGATTAAGGTTTCGGTTAACGAATGGAAGACCAACACTCGCCCCTGCGATTTTAGCTTGAGTCTGACAACTGAGCGTGGTGGTGCGGTTTTTGCCGATTTTGAATTGGATTGCGAGAATTGCGTTACGTTTCGAAGGGTATCCTTCGACGGATACGGTTGCTATGAAACTAACGGTGAGTGTACCAGAATGTCGGCCGGTGACTCTGATAGATTGATTAGCGCGATTCGCCTCAATGAGGTAAACAATGAGCATGTCCACGATATACTATTGCGGTACTTCGAAGTGAACAGAGACTTCTTGTGGCGCGACGCCCTCATCGAGCATCGGCTAATCGACCTTTGACTGGTGCTGTCGACACGATTCGCTGCTCAAGGAAATGCCGACGAACAATCGGATCCACCAAAGTCGGCGAACGGTGCGTTTTCGAAATGGAGAGATCATCGCGCCGACTTGGTGATCCGTAGCGTTCGTCGACTTTAGCGGACAGACAGAAACACGGCCTGCATCGGTTCTACTTGTGGAGAGTGCTTACGAAACATGGAACCTGATCCGCCAGTGAATACTCGCGATGACTTGATATCGCACATCTTTCGCTTGCTCGACGATAATGACGCACGCGAATGGGAGAATGAATCCGCTTACTCCTTTTTGCAGGCAATGGCAGCGTGGCTAAATGATTGCAGTGGCTATTACCGAAACATCAAGTCTCCGGTAGATATTGAGACGCCGACATGGCAGATCATCGCAGATGCATTGACTGCCGCGACCGAGTATGAATGACGATATAGTGCCGACTCCAGAAGGGTCGGGGCTAGAAGTGGGTGCAGCGTTTACCTCCAATCGCTATAATCGACGAACAATGAATTGCAGCCAAGTGCTCGATCAGCCGTTCTGACTTGCGTTTAGTCTACTGCTCGCACTGGCTGAATTCGGTCGTTCGTGCATAGAGAGGCGAGATGTCCAATTTACTTTCCGATCTCTCAATCGCGATATACGCAGAACCACTTTCAGGCTTTCGCGATACTGCCGCAATTCGCGATCTAAACAATCCACTTGCAGTGGTAATGCTCTTAATTGATTACGAAACCGAATGCTCTATGAGCGGCATCGTCACTTTGTTGGGCAATTCCGCTGGTTCTCGCCTCCCTGAAACCATAACAGCTCTCAAATTGATCGGCTGTGATTCACATGCGACTTGCCTTGCCCAAATACAAGAGATTGCCAAACAATCGGGGATGACTTACGATGCAATTCAAAAGGATCGTTCGTCGCTTTCGGAATTCACTGTGACGTCATTCCATGCATTGCATGGTGACCAATGGGATGACGCCGCCGAGATGATCAGGTCTATACACGACACTATCGACTTTGATGATTTTTGGATCAAACTCAACGCCTACGTCGAGCGGCACGAGGAAGAACTCCGCTCTCATATCGAACGCTAAAAAAGCACGAACAAAATGTTGGACCGAAGCCCCCGTTGGTCCGTTACGAACTTTAGAGACCGTGTTGGCGGGGGCTCGGTCAACATCGTCGTTAGCGGCTCGATGATTGACACCACAGACAAGTGCGAAAAATGCGGTGGACAGATGGTCGTAATACTTGCGTCAAATCCGGCCCGAAGTGAATGCAAGACTTGCGGACATCATGTAGATTTCTTGTGGGACCCAGCTCTTCCTGATGACTGTTACAAACAACTTGATTCGACCCTGACAATCGATCACTTCCAATCTGTCGACGAAAGAAATCGCGTTGCCATTGAGCTTCGGGCGCTGTTGGGAATTTCGCCGAAGGAAGCCATGCGACTCGTTCGTGCCTTGCCCATTAACATTGACTGGCCATTCGAACGTGGAATGTGGCGATTAATCGATCTGTCAGCGAGATTGGTCGGCGCCGGGGTTTCCTGTACAATCACTCACAGAGAACGCCGCTAACAATGGCATGCACACGAAGCCCTCGATCGGCCGTTTTGACTTGCGTTGAGTCAACTGCTCGGGCTCGGTGATGCCCGCCGTTCGTCCAAGAAGATCGATAATGAATAGCCGCACTAATCTTACCATCCCACTCATTCTCGGTTTGCATCTACACGTTTTTGCGCAAGAGTCGTCAAAAGAGCTCACCACGAAGTATGCTGCTTTGGAGATCACGGCTAAAGATTTGCAAAGCGCAGAGGAACTTGTTGACCAGTTGGTTCTTACCGAAGGGAAAGCATCGAACGAACCGGTGCTCAGCCCTGGAGTGGCCGACAAATCTCCGGAGTATACACAAAGATTTAAGAAGGTTCAGGACGCATTCGGCAAGCTAACCGAATTGAAAGTCAAAGCATTCCCTGTTCTCGTTAAGCACCTTGAGGACAAACGCCAATCCATCAATTTCCGGAATCACTACGTGGCTAACTCTGTCGGTGACGCATGTATGTGGAATATTTATTTCCAGTTGCAAGACCGTCCGAGAAATTACTCAAAGTACGGCTACCAACGGAAGGGTCGGGACGGCTCAAGTCACCCCAAGCCATATTGGGAAGGTACTCCATTTGATGACGCTGGTGGAATTGCCAAATGGCTCGAGCAGAACAAAGACCTGAGCTACATTGAAATGCAAATCAAATGCTTGAACTGGTTACTTGATGGCGAAAAGAAAATAGGGGCGTCTGATGCAGATAGCTACTTTGAGAACATTTTCCCGCTAGAAATTCAGATCTTGAGAAGAGAGCTGGAACTAGGAATGGACGTGAAAGAACGTCTGGCCGCGAAAGAAAAGGCTCTCCGGGATCGAGATGTGTCCGCCATCCCACCTGAATTGCTACCATCGAAATAAGGACGAACAGATAATTGCAGCCAAGTGCTCGGTCGTCCTTTGATTTGCGTCGAGTCACCTACTCGCACTGGCTGAATTTGGTCGTTCGTCCTTACTGGAGCGTATGAAACTATGGAAGCATCAGCTTCGCAACACTCACAAACTAGTCGCAATGCCCTGGTACCTGTGGTTCTCATGATGGGAATTGGTTCCGTCGTGTGCTCGTTCGCGATCAGTAACTACTGGGGTATGACCCTCGCGATTGTCGCATTGCTGATGTCCCAGTTTGCTCTAAAGAATGTTTCGCGGACGGTCTGGATTTGGTGTGTGTCCCTTGCATCGACCGGATTTGCACTTGGGCTTGCTGCCCTACTTATGCGAATTTTCATCGATGTTCTCCGCAAGTAAAGACTCTGGAGCTGCGAACGAACAAAAGGACGAACCAACCGTTGCAGCCAAGCGGCGGGTCAGGCGTTTCTTAATTGGGCACTTATTCTCCCGCCGCTGGCTGAACGGCGGTGTTCTGTCACTGAAAACTTTGCTTGAATGTTTAACCGAATAATGGAACGGCTTGTGGACAGTATCCGACTTCGACTTGTCGGACCAACCCTGCTACAGGACATTCCTCTCCTAGAGCTTGGTTCGACCATTGCGGATGCGACCACGCTCTATGGCCCACACACCGAGCGAAGGCCAAACGAGGATTATCCTGAGTCAGAATGTTATTCGTTTGAACCATCGAAGTTCCATGCAATTGATGTCTGGATGTGGAAGTCAGTAGTCCATGCGATTGTCTACTATTCCGCCAAGGGTGAGCCTGATCTAGACCTCAAGACTATCTTCGACAAGTATGGCGAATCACAGCCTTGGATGACAATCAACGAAGGGTACACTTACCGTCGCCAAGACGGTCATGTACGATTATGGTGCAGCGCGATGCCAGCAATTGGTGTTGGAACCGAAAGCTACATGCAAACCGAAGGCGCCCACAAATCAACGAAGTCCGACTCTCCGAGCTAAACATCGTGACAGAACAATCGCATGCAACGGAGCCGGCGGTCGGGTCGGTTGTGAAATCAACGCGTATCGCGCCGGCCCGCTGATGCGTGACGTTCGTCCGATGGGGCTTCATGCGATACACTCAAGCCGAATGGGACAAATTGATCGCCGAATACCCGCCGGGAACGTGTGTTTCCGGAACGGTTCGCGCCTGCCAACGATTTGGTGTCTTCGTGTTGCTCGACGAGTTACCGGATGTTCCTTGCTTACTCGAACTCATTCATTTCGGTATCAACGAATCTTCTCCTCTACATTCGATTCAATTCCCAATGGACTACCCTACGGTTGGTGATAGGATCACTGCGAGAATCCTTGCTTGGAGCGAAAAGACGCATGATGTAAGATTGACACAACTCAGTCAGCTGAACTGGATTCCTGGAAATGCTGTACAATCTAACGGTTGATATTGGGATTAAAATACGGCCGTAAGACTAGGCAAGGATGGCCTCGCGACCAATGCAAATATGGACGAACAAAGCGATGCACCGAAGTCGCGGATCGGCTTTTTGCTGATGGTAAAATTACTGGCCGCGACATCGGTGATCGCGGTCGTTACCCGACTGAAATCATGAGCAAGATGCTATGCCGCTGCGGACATTCGATTTCTGACTCAGTCTGTCCATGTCCGACTGAAGCGCACATGATTGGCGACGTGGCGTACGAGTCCTTTGACAACGCGTTCACGCGTCGAGTTGATGCCTTTCTTGCTGCGGTCCGATCCAGCGAGCGGCGTGAATGGATCAATAAGGAGTTCTCAACTCAGTATCCACAAGATGATACCGACGGAGAAATCATTTCTACAATTTTGTCGTCCATGCTTCTCGACTATTGCTTGTGTGTCGCTGAATGCCCACAATGTGGTCGGTTGTGGCTGCAACGCAAAATCGGAGTTAACGACTATCGACCGTTTTCACCCGATGAGGACGGATTCGGCGCGCACCTCGCCGTAACCCCCAAATCCAAAACGAATGACGGCGGGTAACAATCGCATGCAACGGAGCCGGCGGTCGGGTCGGTTTTGAAGTCAACGCATCTCGCGCCGGCCCGCTGATGCGTGTCGTTACGTCATTAAATCATGTGCCACTATATCACCGCGACGATGGCGCCGAACGGCGATGAATCGGAAGTGCGGCGACTTGCTAAGGCGTCGCTGCTGAAATGGGAGTTGCTCGACAATCCCGGCGTCATGAAGCAACTGCGCGATGGCGAGCGATACTTTTTGACAACACGAGGAATGTGTGATTGCGGCACTGAAATCGGGGCGTGCATTCGAACTGATGGAACACTTCCGCAACTCGATCCCGACTTCTCACGCGACGTCAGGAAACTCCGGAAAAAAGGTTGGTCTGAAATTAAGATTGGCCGATGGGTTGAGCAGACAAAGGCAGGCGCGGCAAAAAAACACCATGAAGCCGCAGTTCGCCTTTCTGGACCACATCCAGAATTGGATCGTTGGATTCAATTCGTGTCGGCAGTGTTGACGGGGCACCATGCCGACTGGATTGGGATTCTCGTACACTGGTACGGTGGCAACGTGACGTCCGAAGCAGTAGCCGCTGGGAATCGCCGTTGGTTGACTCTACCCAATTTCACAGAAGACTACCTGCTCAACGCAGAAGAGAACACGCTTCACACTGTAACGCTTCAAACTGTAACGCTACATGCCAAAATGACGCAAATCGGGTAAGCCTGCCCATTGCCCGGCACCCTCCCCACACCACAAATTGCATCACCCCTCCACCATCATCTTCGCCACGCCGGCCGCCCTGGCAAAATCCTCCTCGGTAACCAGCAGGTAACTCTGCTGTGCGATGCGTGGCGAGTTGCCGAGCCAGGAACAGACTACGTGCAGTGGGAACTCGCGTTGCAGTTCCGTTTGCCGGCTAGCACGCATCGAGTGGAACAATCGTGGCCAACCCGAAACGCCGGCGCGGCGCAGCAGTCTCGTCATTTCGGTCCGTAGGTTCGAGTTCTTCCAACCCATCGCCGTGTTGGCGGCGGCCCGATACTGTGGAGCGGCGACCACGTCTCGTTCTTATCGCCGAAGATCTCAAACGCTTCGTCGAGGCTAGGGCGCAGAAAGTGCAACTTCATCACGTGCAATGAGATCGGAAGAACTCTGCGATTTCCCGTTTCCCAATCTGGCCAGCAGTAGTCTTCAGTACAAGATCAACAAGTTCGTCATCGTTTGCGATTAAGCTTTTGTCGTTGATTTCCAGAAATATCAATGCAGCTTCCAGACCTACACGTTTGTTCCCATCGACGAACGGATGATTCATCACCAGATGATAGATATAAGCGGCAGCCATTTCAAAAATGTCTGCGTGCAGGTACTGACCGCCGAAGCTCGCTTCGGGTTGAGCGATGGCAGATTCAAGCAGACCGATATCTCGGATACCGTGACTGCCGCCGTAGGTATCGATTTGATTTTGATGAGATTCGATGATGTCATCAAGGGTTAGGAACACCACGGGCTGTTACTCCGCGAGTTTCTTGAACGCCTTGGAGTGTTTTGAATTCACCTTGGCTCGTGCAGCGCGAACCATCGCTTTCTTATCGTCGGAATCGACAGGAGCGATCCGAATGGACTTGCCATCGGTAGTCAATTCGACTTGGGACTCAGGAGCGATCTTGAGCAAATCCAAGATGGGACGATCGATCACAACCGCCCAGCTGTTCCCATGTTTCACCAAATTCTTGATCATCGCCTGCCCCCCCGCAAGAATCGAATGCAATGGTCGACCAATGTAAGTACATGATTGCTTTTAAGCTCCCCGAAGTCAAGGAGTTTCCGATATTCTCTAGCGACGACTGAGATGATTAACGATTCGCCATGCTCTCTGCGATTCCACGTCGACTGCCTTTCGAACTATCTAAAAACACTGGAAAAACATCCATAAGTTCGGTTCCTGTCCTCTCCGCTCAAAAAACCTGGTTTTCCCAGGGTTTTTCGCATTTCTGGCCAATTGCTTTGGAGTTCTGTAGCGCCCATGCAACTCGGTGCATGGCGCCTGCGGCGTTGTATTTCGCGTCGCGCACCGAAAATCGAGTCGTTTTTCGAGTCGCGTGAGTCGCTGAAATATTGGAGGTTTGCATGTGCCGGTCTGGTACCGATCCACGCCAGCGGAGGGTGTAGGATTCGAACTATGATGGGCAGCACAGAAAAACAACTATTCGCATTATGGGGGTTTCTTCAGAAAGCTCGGTTACTCATACCACTAGGGCTGCCCGCCTCTTTTCCTCACAAAGATTTGATCTTCGTAAGTCGTTCGGTAACACTGCCTACCGCGTTTTCCAGACATATCACGTTTGCTAACGAGCTTTCGTTCCATTCCCGAACTTTTTATCGGGTAAATTGTCAGTACTTAGACTCTTGCAGCACATTACGATTTAAGTTCGACACATAGGAGTGCGAGATGCAGCGGAAAAAATGGAAATGGCACCCCGACGTTCCGCAACATTTCATTGAATTTGCAGACACGATGGCGGATTTGGACATCCTGCTTGAAAGCCATGTGAACCATTTTATGTCCGGTGCAGCGGAGGGCGAGATTCGCAACGAAACCGAGACAGTCTACATACGCTCCGCTGTCTTGTTGCTTTGCTCCTCTTGGGAAGCGTACGTTGAGGATTTGTTGACGGCTGCCGTCGACTTTCTGGTTTCGCAAACCGATGCCCCCACTAGACTCCCTAAAACGCTACGCAAGTCCGTTGTTCGAATGCTCGAAGCCGAGAAAAACGAATTAGCTGCATGGGGACTTGCTGGGGACGGTTGGAAAGAGATCGTCAGCAAGTTACTTGAACAACGTGTTGGGTCTCTTCATTCGCCAAAATCAACCAAAATCGCTGAGATTTACAGAGAGTTTCTGGATATCGACATCCTCTCGTGTTGGAACTGGACTTGGTCATCGGAGAAATTGCAAATCCGTGATGTTGAGTTTGATTGTGCGAACACCATCTACTGGATCGATCACATGGTTTATGTTCGTGGGTGCGTTGCACATGGACGCCCCACAGATTTGCCGCTGACATCGTTTTTAATGATGAACTACGGATTAAGGATTCACAAACTTCTCGATCTAATGCATTCAGCTGTTGCGGACCACCTTGAATCGATTACGAAGCTAGCTCCATGGCGCAAGTTCTCATCAAACATAGATTTTTTCCCGATTTTGAAGGAAGAAGTAGCGGACCCCGAGTAAATCGATGAAATTAGGTGAGCCTGCCCATTGCCAGGCATCCTTGCTCCACAACCATTCTCTTACCCTACCACCATGATCTTCGCCCCGGCCGCCCTGGCAAAGTCATCCTCGGTAACCAGCAAGTAACTCTGCTGGGCGATCCGTGGTGAATTACCAAGCCAGGAGCAGACCACGTGAAGTGGGAACTCCCGTTGCAGTTCTGTTTGTCGGCTGGCCCTCATCGAATGGAACAATCGTGGCCAACCTGATACGCCGGCGCGGCGCAAGAGTCGTGTCATTTCGGTCCGTAGGTTCGAGTTCTTCCAGCCCATCGCTGTGTTGGCGGCAGCTCGATACTGGGGAGCCGCGACCACAAACTCACTCTTGTCGCCGAAGATCTCAAACGCTTCGTCGAGGATCGGGCGTAGCTCGGGAAAGATCGGGCAGCTGCGAATGCCACGACCCTCGTGATGCTCGACTTTCGGCTCTGGGATGCTCATGCGGTTCATTTCCCAATCGATGTCCTCCCATCGTAGCGATAACGTTTCCGAGGGCGTTCGAAGCCCACCGTAGCGACTCAGGCCCAGGATCACTTTCCAAACCGGATTTGCCTTCTTCATCAGTTTGTTGACCACTTCGCGGGGTACAAACTCGTTGACCTTCACCGAGCTCTTTTGGGTCTTTACCTTGAGGAATGGGTTCTCGTCGATGATCTTCCAATCGACCGCGTCGTGCATGAATTGCCTCGCGAATTGGATCCGCTTGTGGATCGTCGTCGTAGCCATCCCTCTAGCTTTGAGCTTCTCGTGAAACTCTTTCGCATGCCCCGCAGTGATCTGGTTGATCCGGATTCCCTCGGGCATGTACTCTTTGAGGTTCGCTACTACCTGTTTCCATACCGCAATCGACTCGATCAATCCCTTCGGCGAGGCGTACAACATTCTCGCCAAGACGATGAACGAAGAGCGATTGCGACAGGTCCAGTCAGCGATCGCTGGCCGGCGAGTTCAACTGACACCTGAGGAGGCTCGCGATCTTGCGAAGCGCGCCTTGAAGTTCAAGAACGAACGCGGACGCCTGCCTTCGATCACCAGCCAAGATGCGTGGGAGCGGCGAATGGCGGAGGGAATCGCTTTCCTGGCGCGAATGAAACAGGAGAAGGCAAGTGGCTAAAAAGAAGACGAAAGAAGCAGCATTTACGGATGACGATGATGCGCTTCTGGCTGAGCTTGGTGTTGAGGCCGAAATCAAGCAGGATCAGACCTACACGGCCAAACAAGAACGGATCATCGCAGGGTTTGAAGACATTCAGCGGTTCTATCGAGAGCACGAACGACTTCCACAGCACGGTGAAGGCCGAGATATCTTCGAACGCTTGTACGCAATTCGGCTTGACCGAATTCGCGGCAATGCCGAGTGCTTGGATCTTCTGAGGCCCATGGATGCTGAGGGAATACTGACAGATCGTGTCAGCGAGCCATCCGGAGAATACGAACTGGACAGCGACGATGAACTCTTGGAGGCACTCTCTTCGATGATCTTCCAATCGACCGCATCGTGCATGAATTGCCTCGCGAATTGGATCCGTTTGTGGATCGTTGTCGTGGCCATCCCTCTGGCTTTGAGCTTCTCGTGAAACTCTTTCGCGTGCCCCGCAGTGATCTGGTTGATCCGGATTTCCTTGGGCATGTACTCTTTGAGGTTCGCCACCACCTGTTTCCATACCGCGACGGTGGCTGGCTTGCGACTCTTGCCGTGGCGTTTGATGTAGCCATCTAGGAACGCATCGAGCGTTGGGATAATTACCTTCTCAGGAATCGGCTCAGGTTCGACCAAACCCACAGCGATGAGCTTTTCTCGCAGCGCCGGGGATTTGGCTAACCAAGCCGCATCGTCCTGGGCCCGCGCAGATAAGAATTTGGTAGTCTTGAGGAAGACCTGGTGGTACAATCTGGAGGGAGAATAAAATGGACCTATACACAGAATCGATACGGAGCCTCCCTCTAGGGGACCGCTTAAAACTCATTCAAACGATTTGGGATGACATTGTCTCTAGCGATGAGCAAATCCCTGTGCCGAATTCCGCGATTCAGGAAGCAAAGCGTCGACGAGACGAAATGCTAGTGGATCCAGCAATCGGAATGACACACGGCGAAGTTTGGGAAAAAATCAAAGATGCCAGACGGTGAATACGAGGTTCTATAGTAAGGCAGATGCAGCCCGAACTTGCCATGGACGACTTGGGCGGCTACCGATGGATGGTAGCGGCCTTTATCGCCAAGGTTCACTTCTCCCTCGACAAGGATTTCCTTTTCAGGAGAGTGTGCAAAGGCCAAGACCGGTTCTTTGTATTCGACGACCACGAGTTTCAATGGTACGAACTTGAGCGACTCTCGAATCGATTGGCGAATGAGGATCATTTCGCCCGACTGGATTCTCTTCTTGGTGTCTTCTGGAATCGCTACTTCGACGATCTCACGTGGCAAGTGAGCTGGGAGAGGTTCGACTGTTGGCACTGTGCGATACGCTCGGCCCACAACTGGGCCGCTTTCGAGGAAGTAACATTGGACATAAGCGGGGACTCCTTAAGAGAGCTTGGATAGAAACAAGGGCGCACCTTGAATCTACCGCCAAAGAGCCCCGTGCAGGGAATCCATTTCTCTGGCTCGTGTACGCTTACCCTTGGCGTGAACTCCTGCATACAGAAGCAACGAGTCGATATCTGCAGAAATACTGTCATGGAAGTACGTGGCTAGGTTTGGATCGATGTCGCCGTAAAAATCGCAACCATCCGCAATGTCGCGTTCGGCGCCACCGGAGATCTTGATTTTCATCGGAGACGATCCGCAAGCCGCTTTTTGACGTCAGCCCAATCAGAGAGTTCGTCTTCTCCGCACTCAATCGCCGCCACGCGTTCGGCAACAACGCTTCGATGCCATTCCGGTGGCGCAGTAGCGGGATCTTCGGTCGTTAGGCGTTTCCAAAGTAGTTCCATTGCGACAATCTGCTCATCGCGAGAAAGC
>Ga0315900_10002981_pt1 | contig 25187 bp, 21 predicted proteins | sample LakEriMetagenome_FD_203521 | JGI IMG/M metagenome (GOLD analysis project Ga0315900, IMG submission 203521) | Freshwater fungal communities from buoy surface, Lake Erie, Ohio, United States - Buoy 12 MA114 | ecosystem: Environmental > Aquatic > Freshwater > Lake > Lake biofilm | place: USA: Lake...
AAAATGGACGAGTATATCCTAAACATATACTAGAACGAGAATGTCGTAAATATCAAAATGAATATATTGATCAACACAGAGCATTAGGTGAATTAGATCATCCAGAATCATCCGTAGTTAACTTGAATAACGTATCGCACAATGTTTTAAAAATATGGTGGGATGGTGATGATTTAAAAGGAGTAGTTCAAATTTTAGATACACCATCTGGTAAAATTCTTAAAGAACTTTTCAAAGCTGGAATTACATTGGGTATTTCATCGAGAGGATTGGGATCAGTCAAAGAATTACGTAACGAAGGTGTAGTAGAAGTTCAAGAAGATTTTGAATTGATATGTTGGGACTTTGTTTCTAATCCATCAACCCAAGGAGCTTTTATGCGCCCAACAAAAATGAATGAATCTGTAACAAAACCAAAAAATAAATACGAACGCGTTAACAGTATAATAACATCCATTTTATGTGAAGATGGAAAATGTAGGATATAATATGGATAGTCCAAATTTAAAAAGATTGCTTGAAATGATGATTGGAGAAGACGAACAACCAAAAGTTTCAAGAGAAGAAAAACAACAATTTTTAGCACAAGTAAAAAATTTCAGTCAAATGGGCCATATGGTTTATGGTCGTGGTAGTTTAGAACAAATTACGAATCGTGTAAAAAATATGGTTGATAAAGCAGAACGTATTTCCACTGAAAATGGAGATTGGTTTGATGGAGTAACTGTTAAACGTCATATGAAACAACTCAATGAGTCGTACAAAGTTTTTGAACAAACAGCTAAAGAAATGAATATTTTACAACAAAGATTAGCAGCTGCATATGAAGATATTGCACAGGGATTAAATAGATATTTCGATGTTGGATAATTTGTTTTTTAAAAAAATATTCATATATTAAGGATATATAATGAATCAACTAAAAAAATTATATAAAGATTTTTTCGGCTTAACAGAACAAACAGCTGCTACCCCATCATTATCAAATAAAGGAGCAGTTAAAATGTCAAAAGCATCTAAACCTGAGGATATTAAAAAAATAACTGATAAAGGTGTTGATGTTAAATTGGAAGGTGCTGAAATTGAAGAAGCTCAATTAGTTAACAAAATAACTGATTATCAAGGCGGCGTTCAAATGATATTTTCAGATCCATCAACTGCAAAACAAACCATGTTAGATATTTTAGGATGGGCAAAGAAAAAAGGATTTGATATTATTAATAAAGAAATATATACAACCGATGCCGGAAGTAAAGCAGGTTATATTTATTTTCGAATGGGAGAGAATTCATATAAAGATTCTCAAAGAATTCAAGGATATATATCACAATCACCAGGCATTAGTAAATTTAGATTTAAAGTTAAACAATAAGTTATATGAACAAAAAACAAAAACAACATCAACAAATCGTAGCCGGAAATTCATTGGCAGTAAACGTAACCGGAACTGATATGTATGATTTAACGTATGCATTAAAAACATGGAAACGCAAAGTTAAATCGGCGAATATTTTAAATTCAGTTAAAGACCGTAAAGAATACATTAAGCCTAGTGTAAAAAATAGATATGCAAAACAACGGGCTTGCTATATTCAACATATTAAAGATCAACATAATAATTGATAATAACTAATTATTTGTAGGCCCTAATTTGAAAAAGTTAGGGCTTTTTTACTGTTTTTATAAACTTGCTTATATTTATATTGGAATACGCTATTTCATCTATATAGCGTTAACGTTTATAAAAAATATTCTATTAAGATTTTTAAATAATCTTATTTCCAAAAACAAAAATTTAAGGAGTAAACTATGGCAAAATCAGATTTGCTAAAAGAAGCAATTGCTGACGCTCGTGCTGTAAAAGAAACAGCTTTAGCAAATGCAAAAATCGCTCTTCAAGAAGCATTCGTTCCTAGAGTAACAGCAATGTTCGGAGAACAACTAGAACAAGAACTAGTCGGAGAAGACGAAGACGCTATGAATCCAGAAATGTCCACAGAAGGTATGTACGGCGAAGGTATGTATGAAGAAGAGGACATGGATATGGAAGCTGGTGCTGACGCTGGAGCTGGAGAAGATGCAGAAGGAGTTAATTGGGTTGATAATGATATTTCATTTTCAGTAGGTGGCGACACATATGATTATGAAATTTCAGAACCAGCTAGTGAAGAAGAAGAAGTTGCTGCAGCCCCAGCAGCTGGCGGAGATGAATTCGAAGAGGGTGGTGATGAAGAGGATTTGAATCTTGAATCACTGATCCGAGAATTAGAAATGGATGCTAATGCAATGGCTGAACCAGATACCATGGACTTAGAGACCGAGGGTATGTATGAAGAAGACGATATGATGTCAGATGAGCCTATGCCAGAAGACCCTGCAAACGAAGGTTATATCGACGAAATCATTGAATCAATTCTTCGTGAAGAAGATATGGACGGTAAAGAAAAAGAAGATATTGCAGAAGAACTCGAAGATGCTAAAGAAGACTTAGCAAACAAAACTGAAGAGTTGCAAGAAGCTATCCGCACAGTTCGTTATCTTAAAAGTGTTATCAATGAAGTTAATCTTCTTAATGCAAAACTTCTTTACACAAACAAATTGTTCCGCAATTTTGAGTTGAACGAAGGTCAAAAAATGAAAGTGATTGAAAACTTTGACCGTGCTGGTACAACTCGTGAAGTTAAATTAGTGTTCACAACTTTAGCTGAATCATTCAAACGTCCAACTAAGAAGCGAGTTGTTAGAGAGTCCTATGCATCACGACCTGTTGCTAGCACTGCTCCTAGAACTGCTCCTATTTTGAACGAAGGATTCGAATTAGCTGACAGATGGAAAAAATTAGCAGGATTGCTATAATTAATTAAAAAAAAGGAAAAGTAAAAATGAGTATTTCAAACTTATTACAAACAAATGATTTCGTTCAACGTAACCAAGCCAAAGCTTTGGTTAACAAATGGGAAAGAACGGGATTGCTTGAAGGTCTTCGTGGTGAGACTGAAAAAGCAGGAATGGCGCAATTGCTTGAAAACCAAGCACGTCAACTAGTAAAAGAAGCTTCATCTACTGGTATCGCACAAGGTTCAGAAGAATGGGCTGGTGTAGCACTTCCATTGGTACGTCGTATCTTTGCTGAATTTGCAGCTAAAGAATTCGTAAGCGTACAACCAATGAATTTGCCTTCCGGTCTTATTTTCTATCTAGACTTTAAATACGGTACTGCGCAGCCTGGCTTCGACAATGATAATTTAAACCGCACAGGTGATCCATTTGGAAATCCTAATGCATTAGACTCCATGTTTGGTGTTACTACTACTGGTTCTGATGCAGCTGGAGGTCTTTATGGTGCTGGTCGTTTTGGATATTCAATTAACAATGTAGTGTCTGACGCGTTAACTGATGTAACTCAAGCTGCTACAGGATCTGCTCCTACAGTAGCACAAGTTAATGCTGATTCAGCATTTTCTTCATCTTTATCATCTTATAAAGTAATTACTGTGAATGTTCCTACTAATGCTGATTTGTATGCAGTACGTTCTTGGACATTTGCATCTGGATCTGCCGGTACAGAAATTATTCCTGTACAAGCATTCTCAACTATCAATAGCAATTACACTGCATCATTTGTTGTTACTACCACACAAGCTACTGCAATTCAAGCTGCATTAACTGGTACTAACTTCAAATTGAATTACAGCAAACAGCCTACTGATATTTCTCGAGGTGATTTTGAAGATAACAATCCTTTCAAAGGATCTGGTACTAACACTGGTATTGATGATGGTACGGATATTGATATCCCAGAAATCAACCTTGAAATGCAATCAGAGCCAATTGTTGCTAAAACACGTAAGTTAAAAGCAGTTTGGACTCCTGAATTTGCTCAAGACCTTAATGCTTATCACTCAATCGATGCAGAGGCTGAGTTAACATCAATGCTTTCTGAGTATGTATCAATGGAAATCGATCTTGAAATCCTTGATATGTTGATTTCAGCAGCTCCTACGACTGAGTATTGGTCAGCTCGAAACAATGTTATCTGGAATGGTACTACATTTGAAACAGTAGCCGTAGGCACATCTAATGCATTAGGTGATGGATTCTATAACACTCAAGGTGGATGGTTCCAAACTCTTGGTACTAAACTTCAAAAAGTAAGTAACAAGATTCACCAAAAAACATTGCGTGGTGGTGCTAACTTCCTAGTAACATCTCCAGCTGTTGCAACTATCCTTGAGTCTATTCCTGGATTTGCTGCTGACACAGATGGTACTAAAATGGAATTTGCTGCAGGTGTTCAGAAAATTGGTGCAATCAATAACCGATACACTGTATACAAAAACCCATACATGTTAGAGAATGTGATCCTTATGGGATTCCGTGGTTCTCAGTTCCTTGAAACAGGTGCTGTATTTAGCCCGTACATTCCTCTAATCATGACTCCATTAGTATACGATCCAGTAAACTTCACTCCACGTAAAGGTGTCATGACACGTTACGCGAAGAAAGTAGTTCGTCCAGAATTCTACGGAAAAGTATACGTTCATGGTTTGAACACTCTTTAATAGTTAGTTAATTTATTTGATTAACAAATTAACGAATTAAAGAATTAAAGGGGCGGCCGAGGGTCGCCCTTTTTTACTGTTCAATATTTATATTAAAGGAACATGTATGGCAGTACCTTATAACAAATATTCAATGCAGGTTATAATTCGATATGATGGTCGATTAGTGGATGTACTAGATCGTATACGAGCAATTAGTTTAGTACTAATGGTTCATATCGAACAAGACTTAGGTCCAGATAAAGAATTAGTAACTATCAAAGTAATGACTCCAAAACCACCGCATGATACATATAGGGCACTACGGCAGGCGTGTTTAGGAAAAATAGAAACTCTTAAAGATATGACGTTACGAGAATCTACACTTACAAAATTATTTTAAGTTTTAAATTAGGTTATTATGGCAACTTCAAACAAAGAAAAAACACCACCAAAAAACGATATTAAATTTTCTATAACGTTATCAGAAGAACAAAAACTTGCAAAAGCTAACATCATAGAAACACCGTTTAATTTTATTTTAGGTAAAGCTGGTTCTGGAAAAACATTGTTAGCAGTTCAAATTGCATTGGACATGTTTTTTAAACGGCAAATAAACAAAATTATTATAACCAGGCCTACGGTATCTAATGAAGATAATGGATTTTTACCAGGATCGTTAAATGAAAAAATGGAACCATGGCTTGTTCCAATTCGTAGCAATATGCGTAAGGTTTATAATAAACCAGAGCTATTGGATAAAATGGAAAAAGAAGAAAACATAGAATTAGTTTCCTTAGCACATTTCCGCGGACGTACATTTGACAATGCAATTTGTATTGTAGATGAGTTTCAAAATTTAACAAAACAACAATTACAAATGGTTTTATCTAGATTAGGAAAGGAAAGTATAATGATATTAACTGGCGATCGTTATCAGATTGATTTAAAATTTAATAATGATTCTGCAGTGCATGAAGTTCCTAAATTAAAACCATCAAAATATGTCAATGAAATTATTTTAACAGATAATCATCGACATCAGGCATTAGAAGAAATTTTAAATCTTCTAAATGAAAAATATTGATATTTATAATAAAAAGGAGACGAGATGGATTACAGTGCAAATAAACCAATATGGCCTGGGTCTTCATCATTTACTGCTGGTAGCACACCATTTGGTTTTTTTGATAGTGATACACTGTTCCAATCTCACGCAGATAAATTTGCAAAATATGCAGCACAACATGTAGGTTATCCTATAATGGATGTAGAATTACAAGACATTAATTTTTATACAGCATTCGAAGCTGCGGTTATAGAATACTCTAATCAAGTCAATCAAATTAACATAGTTAACAATTTGATGAGCACGTTGGGTATTCAAACCGGTTCTAGTTTTTTAACCAGTCAAGGATTCACCGGAGCTGTAGTTGGAAATTCTTTAGGGTATATTACTAAATTATCTAGAGCATATGGTACAGAAGCTGATTCGGGTGGTACGGTAAAATGGCGTAAAGTTAAATTAGATATGATTCCGGGGCAGCAAACATATAGTATGCGAGCCGCGGTTTCGGCGTCATTAGCTGCACAATCATCATCATTATCAACAACTAGTTCTATAGAAATTAAAAGAGTATTACATAATCCGCCTCCTGCAATTGTTCGTTATTTTGATCCATTTGTAGGAACCGGCTTAGGTTCGCAACAACTACTTGATTCATTTAACTTTGGAGGATTTTCTCCTTCAATTAGTTTTATGATGATGCCAGTACATGCAGATTTATTACGACTACAAGCAATTGAATTTAATGACCAAGTACGTAAGTCTCATTATTCATTTGAAATACACGGAGATGACATTAAATTTTGGCCAATACCAACTGCCGGCACCGGTAGTTCGGCATCAAGTATATTTTATGGTCAAGTTTGGGTAGAATATATATTTTCAGAAGAAAAAGAAAAAGATGCTTTACTATTTGGTAATACCGCACTTTTAACGGGCGTTGTAAGTGACGCGTCTAATATACCATATAAGTATCAAACATACAGTAGCATTAATGATATGGGGCGAGCTTGGATCATTAAATACGGTGCCGCATTAGCAAAAGAAATGTTAGGATATGTTCGTAATAAATATTCTTCAATTCCTATACCAAATGCCGAAGTAACACTTAACGGATCTGATCTTGTATCACAGGGCCAAACTGAAAAAGAAGCATTGATAACACAACTTCGCGAATTTTTAGATAAAATGACCAAAGAACAGATGTTAACACGACAAAATGCCGAATCAACACAAATGAATGAAATCTTAGGAAAAGTTCCATTAAAAATTTATGTAGGATAAGAAATGGCTTTATTTGGTGGAATACGAGATGCAAAATTTTTAGCTGCAATTAATTCGGAGCTATTAAATTTTATTGTTGATACAGAAATAGAATTTTATAAATTAATAGTAGAACGTACAGAATCTAATATATATGGCGAATCTGATTCTAAATCATACTATGATTCTATTTTAATTCCATGTTTAATAACTAAAGATGACAAAACTGCAAACATGGATGATTATGGACATACATATACAAGAACCGCGCAATTTGCTATTTCTAGAGATATTTTAGAACGCGCAGATTTTATGCCAGAAGTTGGCGACATAGTTTTTTGGGACAATGAATACTATGAATTAGAAAATGTTGATATCAAACAATACTTTGTCGGTAAGAATCCAGTAACGTGGCCAAACGGAGATCAACATGGTTATAGTGTATCAGTGTTATGCAATGCTCATGCAACTCGTCAAACACCTGCGGGTATTAAAAATTTAAGACGAGGTGGAACCAATGATTTTGCATATAAAGGACTTTGATGCCTAGATTGAATAGACAAAATATTGATCGTAAAACTAATAAACCAGAACCAAAACGCACGGAGGGTTTAACAGACGATTTATTGTTAAATCGTTCGGAGCAAATGCGACGTGACGATGATATTATACGTACACCAAAACGTACAATATATGATATAGATTATGCAATTAAATGGTTTATTGACAATGAAATACGACCGCAAATAACCGCAAAAGAACAAGTTATACCGGTACCTACTATATTTTCAAATGGAGAAAAATGGGATAATGTGCGGAGATTAGGATATCTTCGTGATGAAAAAGGTATGCTTCAATCTCCTATAATCATGTTGAAACGAAATTCTGTAGCAGAGCGAGATGCCTTACGTACACTAGATGCTAATCGCCCACAATCAGAAAACGTACGAATATATAAAACACGTTATAATGAACGAAACCGATATCAAGATGATTTATTTCCAATACCTTTAAATGATCCTACGAATTCTGAAAAAGTATATGTAGTAGATATACCTAAGTATGTTACTGTGGAATATGATATGATGTTGTGGTGTGATTTTACATCACAAATGAATTCATTAGTAGATCAAATAATGCCATATGGTAGATTTGCATGGGGTAATGAAAACAATAAATTTACTACATCTATCGGTAGTATAAGTTTTGAAACGGTGAATACTGTTGGCGAAGATCGTTTAGTACGTGCAACTATGCCATTAACCGTGTTGGGAACATTGTTATCAGAACAAGAAGCTCGTAGATCTACAGTAAGAAAAATGTATTCAGTTAAAAAATTATCATTTAATCAAGTTATTGACGTACAAGAAGATATTTTTAATACAACAGTAGTTCCTCAAGCATTATTACAAGCACAAAGCTATGTAAGTAGCGGAGGAAGTGTAACTGTATCTGGCGGAACTAATGTTGATATTGATGCAAACACAATGTCATATTTAACTACATTGTCAGATAAAACCGCAACATATTCATCTGGTACTACTGTAACAGTTACTGCATTAGTAAAAATTAATCCAGTAACAAATACCATAGCTACTAAAAATGAATTCAATGTGTATATCAACGGACAGTATATTGACAAAGTGGTATATACATGGACACCATCTGACACTGGAAATCAAACGATTATATTTGATACTGCCACATTAGGATACACCATAGATCCTAGTGACGTGATAATTATAAACGGGAGATGGCAGTAATGGCAAGACAGTTTAGGCCCGGACAACTACAGACAGGATCATTATATAATATTTCATCAAGTTATGCAGTAACAGCATCATATTCTTTAACTGCTCAAACATTATTAGGTTCTGTAGTAAGTGCATCATATGCGGCAACGGCATCAGTAGCTCCAGCGTATGTATTAACTAGCAGCACCAGTTCGATGCTAGCTCCATATGTTCTTATAACAAATACGGCATCAATGTCAGTATTAAGTAGTTCATATGCGGCAACGGCATCATATATTATAACAGCTCAAACTGCTAGTTATGTATTACAGTCGGTAAGTTCCTCATTTGCAACAACATCTTCGTACTTTAACGAAACAGACCCTATATTCGTAGCCAGATCTGGTTCATTTGCTACTACCGGATCAAATATATTTAAAGCATCTCAGACAATAAATGGAAATTTATTTATGAGTGGTTCGGGTAGATTGATATATAACAACGATGTTACGAATAACATGTTATTTGGAATGTATGATGGTAGCACTATATATGGACCATACTTTCAGATATTCGGAAACCAATATCCAACTCTTTCACACCGTGGTTCTGTTGAGTTTGTGTATGATATTAGAAATAGTGGAGAAAGTGGATTTAATATAGATTCATATAACGGATTCGGGTGGACCAGAAGATTCAGAGTAGATGATAGTGGAGTTACAATATACAACAACTTAGGAGTTACTGGTAGTGCTACGTTGCCAAGTATTACCGGATCATTATTTGGTACATCATCTTGGGCAGAGTACTCAACAACTGCATCATATATACAACTTGCGGAATCTGCTTCATATGTGCTAAATGCAGTAAGCTCATCCTACGCTACAACAGCGTTGAGTGCATCCTACTCCTCAACAACTCTATCTTCTAGTTATGCATTAACTTCGAGTTATTCAAACTACGCACAGACAGCATCATACGTATTGAATGCAATAAGTGCCTCATATGTGTTAAATGCAATAAGCGCATCATACGCTTCAACAGCTTTATCTGCCAGTTATGCATTAACCTCAAGCTACGCCCTATCAGCATCTCAAGCTATTAGTGCAAATACAGCATCTAACATATTAGGCGGATCAATTAATTACATTCCATACTTTGTAACCAATACAACACTATCTTCGAGTGCAATATATCAATCCAGCTCAACTTCTATAGTTATTAATCAAACCAATGTAACAACTGCCAACCCGGAAGCATTGTATGTGTGGCAACCTAACACATCATCGATTAATGTTATAAGCGGTAAAGGAAATTTAAACAACTACTTACAACTTAACATACAAAATACAAACCAAGGAACTGTAGCATCATCAGATGTAGTTGCAACTGCAAACAATGGAGATGAAAGTACCAACTACATTGATATGGGTATCAATAGTGAAAACTATAATACCGGATTTATTGGAGGAGTTAATGATGCCTATCTGTATTCAACCGGAAGATACCTACATGTAGGTAATGCTTCAAACTACCCAGTCCAAATATTTGCTGGTGGTAGTGATGTTGATATACATAATAAATTAGAATTGAATCCTAATAACCAACATCGAATGTCTGGTTCATTGGATGTAAGTGGAAGTATAAAAGCATTTTCATTTACTGGATCGTTGCAAGGAACTGCTAGTTATGCAACCGCAGCACTAACAGCCTCATACGCTCTTTATGCAGCAGACTCTAACTTGTTGGATGGAAAAGATAGTAGCATATTTGCTACAACTGGATCTAACACGTTTATTGGCAATCAAACGGTTACCGGCAGTTTATTTACAACTGGTTCTAATACATTAATAGGAACAACCCAGTTAACTGGATCATTTAATGTGTCAGGTAGTCAAGCTATAAAAGGATACATAGAGTTTCAGCCAGTAACAACAAACATCAACACCGCACTTTCAGCTTCGTATATTTATGTTTCTGGCTCAACAAATGACTTATACTTTTCTCAGAATGGCGATGGTTATAGCAATGTAACTCGTTTACGTTGGTTAGAAGGTAATCTATATACCGGTTTACTAAATGGCGGTATTATTACTCAAGTTAACTCAAACACATATCAAGTATCGAGCGGTAGTGGTATTATTGTTGACCTAAACGCATCATATGCTTCAAATCCATATCCGACAATACAATACTTAAATTGGGGTAACCTAACAAAAACTATTGATGCTTTAAGTGGGTCATATGATCAACAATTTGTATCGATAGACAACACAACAAATATATTTGCTCAAGGAACACCATACACTAATGGTCAGTATAACACTTTAATTCCGCTTGGTATTGTATTGCATCAAAATAAAAGCACAATAAATGGGGTTCAAACGTTTCCTGGAGTAGCTTATGGCTGGAAACAAAGATCATTTGATTTTATCAAATCGTTTGGTCCATTAAAAATCTCCGGATACAATTTAGCACCAAGTGGGTCGTCCACCGGAAGTTTAGTGTTAACTGGCGGAGTTGCTTGGGTAGACGGAAGAAACTATACTATAGATCCGAATGAACCAAGCTATATTGTTGAACCGTCTGGTATTACGACTTCTAAAATTTTTAGATATTATCAATCTGGATCTGAATTTGTGTATAACACTAATGCCGGTGCTGGTTTTGCAAGCATAGATCCTGCTAATTATTCAAATAACGGTACTCTAACACCGGTAGCATCAAACGACTGGTCAATACAACGAGTGTTCTACTTTCCTAATAGTGCTACTAAGGCATTGTTTGTTTATTATGGAAATGCAACATATCCTAACGAAGCAGCTGCATTAGCAGCAGTGACTACAGAGCCATTTTCAGAAGCTGCTAATACAACTGCGAATGCGATTTATGTAGGTTATATGTTGTTGAGAAATGATGCCGACTTCACTGTACCAGCATCTTACGATTTTTACGCGTCTGGATTATTTAGAGGGTCTGGTGCAAGTGTAACTAGTGGCGGAGGAGGTTCTACAGCTTTAATAGGATTATCTGATGTATCAATCATATCTCCAACCAACGGACAACCATTAGTTTACAACTCGTCGACTCTTAAATGGCAGAATAGCTCAACAGTTATAGCCAACTTGACAGGAAATGCATCGACAGCGACATCTGCATCTTATTCGACAACTGCATCTTATTCACAAACAGCTGTATCTAGCAGTTATGCGTTGACAGCGTCATTTGCATTAAATGGCGGCGGAGGTGGAGGACCTGCTTTCCCATACACCGGTAGTGCCGTAATTACTGGAAGTTTAGTAGTTACCGGATCAGTAACTGCAACAGACGGATTTACTGGGTCACTTTATGGCACCGCTACATCGTCTAGTTATGCGACAACGGCATCGTACGCATTAACAGCACAAACCTTATTGGGAAGTGTTGTAAGTGCAGAAACTGCATCATATGCTACAAATTTCACTATAGGATCAACGTTAAGTCTGGATGGGACGCTTTTCGATCGAGCAACTGTGAACTCAACCATTGTAGGATCAAACAACCTATTTACTCAGGCAACCGGATCATATACGTCAGCATTTGGAAAATACACACTACACAACGGAGCTAATGCAAGAGCTGGTGAGTTTAATACTGTGTGGAATGGAACAACTGCAGTTAGCACAGAAACATCAACAACGGATATAGGTAATACTGCAGACATTACTTTTACTTCAGCAATCATTTCTAGCAACATACAAATAAATGCGGTTGCTGCTACATCCGGATGGACCGTAAAAATGCTAGTAACATATATCTAATCATATTTATATTAAACCAAATCTTGGATAGGGAAAAGAAATGGCAAACGAATTCATAATAAAGAACGGGTATCGTTCACAAGGTAACAGTGAAGTCACCGGATCACTCAATGTAACGGGGGGCATCACCGGATCTTTGCAGGGTACAGCAACCACTGCATCTTATGCATTAAATGCAACTAGTGCATCCCAAGCAGTATCAAGTAGTTTTGCTACAACATCATCTAAATCTACAATACAAATACTAACCGGTGCAGATACAAGATCATTTGCATTGACGATGGTTGAATCAACCACATCGACAACAACTAACAACCCAGCACCAATAGCTATACATACCGGAAGTCCTTTAACATACACGGTAACTGCCGGTAATAGTATCTTAAATGCAACTTCAAGTTTTGCAACCTCAGCATCTTACGCAACAACCGCAGCAGATGCCACCGGAATAGGTAGTGCAATTACAAACAACACTAACAACAACATACTAACTGCTACTGGTACTGGCGTTATTAACGGTGAATCTAATTTAACATTTGATTCGACAGTACTAACTTTAACCAACGGTATCCTAACATTTACAGGATCTGGGGCTGGTATTGGTAGAATACAACAATCACTAGGAGGAGCAGCTACTGGTACATTTTCTCATGCACAAGGGCTAGCTGTAGGAGCTAACGGTGAATACTCTCATGCAGAGGGATCTAATACCAATGCATCAGGCTTTGGATCACATGCAGAAGGTTCTGGCTCATTTACTAGTACAAAGAGTTTGTACGGGGCAAAAAATAACACAATCACTTCCGGTGTGTTTCAATTAGCCGGTGATGTAACGGCTGTCTTTGCTCCAGGTAATAGGTTATACTACAACAGTGCTGCATATCCAGACAATACTACATTTGTAGTTGATACTTCAGTTTTTGGAGGAGTTAATACAACCATAACCTTGACTAACACCGGTATCAATGATAGTAGTTTTATTGTTGGAAGTTTAGATTATCCATTTACCTCCTGGGCTGGTAGTAACCAATCTGTATCAGATGGTGGTCATGCCGAAGGATTCTACACAACCGCAGTAGCAGATTGGTCGCATGCGGAAGGATATCAAACACAAACATTTGCTAGATTTTCACACGCAGAAGGAAATGACACACAAGCAAACGGTACATATTCACACGCGGAAGGTAGAAATGCAAAAACCTTTGGACAATACTCACACGCCGAAGGACGTGAAACTCAAGCAAAGGGTGATGGATCACATGCGGAAGGCCACTTAACGATATCTAGCGGAAGTTTTTCACATGCTGAAGGACGAACTACTACAGCCAACGGAATCTATTCTCACGCTGAAGGCGAGGGCACAACAGCAACCGGACAATACTCACACGCTGAGGGATATTACACAACAACAAACGGAGCTAGATCACATGCTGAAGGTAATACTACAACGGCAAACGGACAATTCTCTCATGCAGAGGGATATTACACAACAGCTAATGGATATGCATCACACGTAGAAGGCACTAATACAACATCCAACGGCCAGGCCTCTCACGCAGAAGGTAATACTACACAGGCAAATAACTACTACTCCCACGCGGAAGGTAATGGTACAGCAGCAGGTAGTCAGTATGGTTATCTAGCAACTGTATCAACACCTGGAGTGATTGTGGTAAATGCATCATACGGAGACTTAACGGGAACGGGTACTGGTGTTTTTACAGCAGGTACCACGTTAGGTATAGATGATTCTGCTTATGATAATTCTCTTACATTTACTAATCAAATAATACTATCATGTTCTTTCGATGGAACAAATACCATAATCAACTTACTCGAGACCGGTACAACAACCACTTCTGCATCCATTGGAAGTATATCTAATTTTGGCGCTAATGTTGGAGACCAGTACTGGGGCGGCTACTCGGCTCATGCCGAAGGAACTAGCACTTTCGCAATAGGAGCCTACTCCCACGCAGAAGGTGGTGGCTATGCATATGGTAACTACTCCCACGCAGAAGGCGCCAGCTCTGCATATGGTGACTTCTCCCACGCAGAAGGCGCCAGCCAAGCGTTTGGTCAGTACTCCCACGCAGAAGGCGGTGGCTATGCATATGGTAACTACTCCCACGCAGAAGGCTCAGGAACAGCTGGTGTGTTAGGATTTGCCATGGCAATCCCAATCACATCCGGTGTTATTGAATTAGATGCAAAATATGGAGACCAAACTGCACAATTTGTTGCCGGCGGGTTTGTAATAGTTGAAGACACCCAAGGAGAAATTGTACCTGGGGTTGTAACAGCATATATCTATGAAATTTCATCATCGGCATTCAATGGTACGCCTGCTACAGAGATAACATTAGTTGACACTAGCGTTAATACTGCTAGCAACAAAAGTTATATTGGAATTTACGGAGTAGTAGCACCGACGGCTGCTGATGTACCAATTGGGAATAATTCTCACGCAGAAGGTTCAGAAACGCAAGCACTTGGCGAATTTTCGCATGCAGCTGGTAATAACAATCGTGCATTAGGATACTATCAATCCGTAGTTGGCCAATGGAATCAACCTATATCTCAACCTAGTGCATTCATTGTAGGAGATGGTGTTGATGATACGACTCGACATAACTTGTTAGTGGCAGACTCTGGAAGTGTCGTAATTTCCGGTTCACTATTAGTATCGGGTAGTATAACATCGACTAACGGCGGCATTACAAAAAACAATGCCATCAGTAACACATCATTCGGCGGTACTCCATTATCAGCATCTGTTACATTTGCAACGGCATTTCCTAATACAAGTTATTCTATAGCAGTGACTGGTGAAGATGCACGTGCATGGTCTATTCAAAGTAAAACTGCTGCGGGTTTTACGGTTAATTCAAATAGTAGCGTTGCATTAATAGGAGACACGTATTGGCAAGCTACGAGTTACGGTGAGTTTAACGGATAAAGATATTTATAATATATGAGTACATTTTACGCAGATAGTGGTAGCTTCAGTAAATTATCAGTAACAAATCTTACTGCGGCAACATCATCTATACTATACATAACATCGTCTCAACTCAACGTTGGAACTAATATTATAACACTTAATACTAATGCAGCCCCGCTAAGATACGGAGGTATCGCAGTAGCAGACTCTGGATCTTCCCCAATGCTTTCAGGTTCATTGCTTTTTGATTCTCAAAACAATCAATGGATATATGTACATCAAAGTGACCCGGCTGCAGCTACAACTAGTTCCGTTTTAATAATGGGACCGCAAACCTTTAATAATATTGGAAACGAAATTACCCTCACTGCTAACAGATTAACCAAAGGACAAGCTGGAGATTTAGGCGAACATATAACTAGTTCAAATATAACAGATACCGGTACTGTAGTCAGCATTGATAGCAATACACAAATCACCGGGTCATTAACAGTAACCGCCGGCATAACTGGAAGTTTACTTGGTACGGCAACAAGTGCATCATATGCACCATATTCTACCGGCAATTTAGCATCGGTACAAGTACGAAGAACTACGGGATACACTCTAACCAATTCTGTAGTAGCAATAACCTTCGATGCAACTGATGTAGAAAACCAACCGTCTATAATATCACACGATAACACTAATACTGAAAGAATCTATGTTTATTCGTCTGGATTGTATTTAATCCATTATCATGCAGATGTAGGGCCAGGAACAGTTAGTGATTTTGAATTTGCAGTATCAAAGAATGGTGTTGGGAATAATTTAAGCGGTAGCTTAGTTGCAGGAAAGAATTCTAGTACCGATAAAGTAGTAGCAAGTGCCGACATACTTACACTGTTAAACGCTAACGACTACGTTTCGCTAGTAGCAAGATATCCTGCCACCTCTACCGGTGTAGCAAACAATACCGTATTGAGTGTAACTAAAATGGAAGGTGTAGCAGGTCCGACAGGTCCATCTGGATCGGCAGGTGCACCAGGGGGAGTTACTTCTATTGTAGCAGGAACAAATATCACAATATCACCAACCGGTGGTACTGGAGACGTAACAATAAATTCAACAGCAACTGGAGGCAGTGTTGATTTAGGTAAAGTCATATCAATAACACAGATAATGTATCCGTTTTCCGGATTTTAATATTTATAATAAAAGAAATAAATTATGCCAGCTAACACAAGTCCAATATTCGCATTAACACCAAACATTGGTGATGTAAAAATTACAACAACTGCTGCATTAGTAAGATCTGATGGATCTGCAGCAAACGCTATAGGCACGGATCAATTCCTTGCGTTTACCGCAGGAGCAAATGGTAGCTTTGTACAGCGTGTAAGATTTATTCCCGTATCATCAGCCGCAGCAGTCAACTCAGTTGCAACTACATTACGTGTATTTTTGAGTAGTGTAAATACAGGAACACCAACTGCTGCTAACGCAGCATTACTAGCAGAAATATCTGTTCCTATTATATCAGCTGCCAATAGTATTAACGCAGTTAACTACTATGAAATTCCACTTAATTTAGCAATACCCGCATCTCACTACATCTTAGTATCGCAACATATTGCTCAAACAACTAACCAATCGTGGCAAGCAATAGTATTTGGTGGTGATTATTAAAAAATAATAGTTTATGTTTTTTGGAAATTCTTCATCTGACTTTGGGTTTTTACCTCCTAACTTTAAAGGAGATGTACAAGTATTTGCTCCACACGGTACTAATGTTACCGCTGCCCTAAACTGGCAGAATTGGACTAAACCACGTGGTACATCTATGGTGTATATGCTTTGCATTGGTGGAGGTGGAGCCGGCGGAGCAGGCCACTCTGCAGCATCTGGTAACCAGAGAGGCGGTGGTGGTGGTGGAGGATCTGGTGCCTTAACCTCCCTAATGCTAGCTTCAACCCTATTACCAGATTCTTTAAAAATAGCAGTAGGCACCGGTGGAAGAGGTGCCCCTGGCGCCGCAGGAACAAATGGTAATCCATCTTACATAGCACTAGGATCCGCCATAACTTCAGGAATAACCATCCCGAATATGATTCTTCGAGCTTTTGGTGGTGTTGGTGGTGGACTTGGTACTGCGGTTGCTGTTGGTGCAGCGGGTACCGGAGCAAGCGTAACCACTATAGCACAATTAGGTCCAATTGGTAAATTGGGATTTTTCTCAAACAACGGAACAGCAGCAAACGCGGGATATGCAGGACAACCTGGAAATAATGGCGGAGTCCCAACGGGTGCAGTTGGAGGTTCAATAGCTAGTGTATTTAACACGTTTATGTTATCTGGTGGTACAGGTGGTGGCGGAGTAGGTACTACCGTAAATACGGGGTTTGCTGGGGGAACGATAAGTCTTCAAGGGAATGTGGATTTTGCAGATGGTACTCTTACACCCGCAACTAATTTTATGAATGGAGGTACCGCAGGATCGGCTACGATCGCCGGTGGTAATGGCAATGCTGGTGTTAACTTATTTAAACCCTTTCTCCAAACAGGCGGCACTGGTGGAGGTTCAGCATCGGATCAAATTGGCGGTGATGGAGGCCCAGGCGGCCGCGGTTGCGGTGGTGGTGGTGGAGGTGCTGGTACCACAGGAGGACGTGGCGGTAATGGTGGTGATGGTTTGATTATGATAATTAGTTGGTAAACATATGTTATTTGGAAACCCACCCTCGGATTTTGGTTTTTTACCACCTCAATTCAACAGCGATGTGCAAATGTTTTTTGCTATTGCAACTACTAACTCAGCAGTCCGTTGGCAAAATTGGGTTAAACCTTCAGGTGTTACTATGGTACATATACTATGCATAGGCGCTGGCGGAGGAGGTGGAGGTGGTTTTTCTGGCGCTAACAATAAAGGCGGTGGCGGCGGAGGAGGTAGCGGCGGAATCAGTTCTGTTATTATCCCTGCAATATTTTTACCTAATATTTTAAAAGTAAGTGCTGGTGTTGGTGGCCAAGGAGGGGCTGCTACAATTATTGGAGACCAGGGTGGATTATCATATGTTTCCTTAGGAATTAGTGCCACTAGCCCAGCAATATCCACTCCAAATGTACTTATAGGAACTACTGGTGGTGCCGGAGGATCACCAGGTACATCCACAGCAGGTGGCGGCGGTTCACAGGGATCTCCAGTTAGTGTAACTAATGCAGGACCAGTAGCAAAGTTAGGATTTTTCACAAATGCAGGTGCCGGCACAACAGGGTACAACGGCCAGGCCGGACAAGGAGGCGGAACCCCAGCAGTACCCAACCCAGGAAACCAAAATGCAGTATGGAATATTAATGTAACATCTGGTGGGTCTGGTGGCGGCGGTGGCTCAAACACCACACAAGGTGATGGTGGGGGTATAACTCTACAAGCAGCTGTTGATTTTGAAGGTGGGAGTTTTAGAAATACTATAGCCGGAGGTATTGGTGCAGCCGGTGGTGGATCGTCAGGCAATGCCGGATATAAATCTCTTAAACCTTTCCTAAACACCGGCGGCACCGGAGGTGGTTCCTCAAGTGCTAATATTGGTGGTGCAGGTGGGCCTGGAGGATACGGTTGCGGTGGTGGAGGTGGAGGTGCTGGCACCACAGGTGGTCGTGGTGGCAATGGTGGTGATGGTGTAGTCATTATTACTAGTTGGTAATTTGGTTTTTGAAATAATATTTCTTATTATATCAAGAAAAGGTTTTGTATGACAAGAAAATTAGATAAAGAACATGTAGATTCAATACAAGAATTGCAACAAAAATTTGCCGAATTAGTTTCCATAGTAGGAAATATTTCCATCGAAAAACAATTTGCTAAACAACGTGTTGAACAGTTAGAATCCCAGGAAGCAGATGCAATTCGTAGATTCGATTCATTAAGAGAACAAGAGCAAGAATTGTTACAAAAATTAAAAGACCGTTACGGCGAAGGCGAAATTAATATTGTTGATGGGACATTCACTACTGCCCAATAAGGTTTGGCTTGTTTAATCCATATTTATTATAAAATCATAGGAGTATATTAATGGCAGAAAGAATTGTTTCGCCCGGCGTATTTACAAATGAAGTAGATCAGTCATTTTTAGCCGGCGGTGTTGCTGCAATCGGTGCAGCAGTAATAGGACCAACTGTAAAAGGTCCTGCATTAATCCCTACCCAAATAAGAAACTACTCAGAATTTATTGCAACATTTGGATCATATACTGATGATTCATATGTGCCTTTTGTAGTACAAGATTATTTGCGTAATGGAAGTGTAATCACAGTAACACGTCTTCTCTATGAAGATGGATATAAATTAACCAATGGTGCATTAGCAGTTATTGCTAAATCTGGATCCGGTGCAGGTAAGGTAGAAGTTGTAACTCACGTATTACATCCAACACAACCAGTAACACAAGATGGCACTAGTCAAATATTTGAAAATGCAGTATTATTAGATGGTGGCTCTGGTTCATTTGCAATTAAAGTATCTGGATCGTTTACTGCAGCACAGGATGATGCAATTGGATTTGATGGTTCATTTTTAGTAGCAAAAGATGTTGCAATCTCAGCATCAATCAATCCAAATGCAAATAACTATGTTAACAAAGTATTCGGTACTGGTCCTAAATCAGTAGATTATCCAGTATACGCATTATATGCAAATCCAACTGCGTATGCTGCATTTGCTAATGCTGGTAATATTACTACAGAATTAGCTTTATTATCAAATTATGAATTCTTATCAGACTATTCAACTGCAGCCACTCCATGGATTACTTCACAAAAAATTGGAAGTGTTGCAAAAGATCTTTTTAAGTTTCATACATTATCACATGGTACTTCTGTAAACCATGAGGTTAAAGTTGGTATACGTGATGTGAAAACATCTACTGAAGTATCTGATCCAGCTGGATATGGAACATTCACTGTAGAAGTTCGTCGTGTTAACACTACTAACATTCCTGGATCTCCATATTCATCAGAAGACACTGATAGAAATCCAGATATCGTAGAGACATTCTTAAATGTAAACTTGAATCCAGATTCGCCTAGATATATTGCTAGAGTTATTGGTGATCGCTATCAAACAATTTCTGACAATAACGATATCATACCTAATGGCGATTATCCAAACATTTCAAGATTTATTCGAGTACAAGTTTCTACCGGGGTATCTACTAAAACCAATGAAAATACTTTGGTACCGTTTGGGTTTCGAGCTCCAGAAGCTCCAATTCCAATGGCATCTGGTTCATTGAATTTAACAGCTGCTACATATCAAACATCACAAGTCGTTGTAACATATTCGCCAAATACTTATTTTGGATTTAATTTTAGCACGGTTAACAACTTAAATTACTTAGCACCATTACCGTCATCTGGTAGCAATACAGGTAGCAACACTGATTTCTATCTAGGAAACATTAATCAAGATGCTGCAGCAAATTTCCCAACATCGACTACTGCTTATTCCGGGTCTTTGGAATCTGCATTGACTGGAGGTACATTCACAACTAACGTTGCTATATCAACTAGAAAATTTATTGTGCCATTCCAAGGTGGATTTGATGGAGCAAAACCAAATCTTAAAAAGTATTCTGGAACTAACATAACTAGTAACAATACATTTGGATTTAATTGTTCCGGTACAACTACCCCGGGAACCAAAGCATATAACAAAGCATTTACATTGTTAAGCAATACTGATTATTATGATATCAATATGCTTATTACTCCTGGGATTATCGATAGTTTGCATAGTGTAGTAACAACCGAAGCTCGTAACTTAGTTGAAACACGACAAGATTCATTTTATGTAATGGACTCAAATGCATTAACAGATTCGTTAACCACAGTAACAAGCCAAGTAGCTACCATTGATAGCAATTATACATCAACATATTGGCCATGGTTAAGAATTCTTAATCCTGCAAAGAACGTTCCATTATGGGTACCGCCTAGCGTAGTAGTACCAGGGGTATTGGCATTTAATGATCAAGTAGCAGCACCATGGTACGCACCAGCTGGTTTGACGCGTGGAGGATTGACTACAGTATCTGATACTTATATCAATCTTAATCAATCAGCTCGAGACACCTTGTATGAAGCCCGTGTTAATCCTATTGCCAACTTCCCTAACGAAGGAGTAGTTATCTGGGGGCAAAAGACATTGCAAGGTGTTCCAAGTGCATTAGACCGCGTCAATGTGCGTCGTTTGTTGCTTACGGTTAAGAAATTTATTGCTTCCTCAACTAGATATTTAGTATTTGAACAAAATACCGATGCAACACGTTTGAGATTCTTAGCAATTGTTAATCCATATTTAGATAGAGTAAAAGCACAGCAAGGATTAAATGCATTTCGTGTAGTAATGGATCAAACAAATAACACACCAGACTTAATTGATCAAAACATTCTATACGGTCAAATATTTCTTCAACCGACCCGTACAGCTGAGTTTATTATTTTAGATTTTAATATTCAACCAACTGGAGCAAGTTTCCCTGATTAAAATTCTAAAATAAAATTGATTTAAAATGGCAGGACTTCGGTTCTGCCTTTTTTACTTTGCGGATATTTATATAAAAAGAAATGAAGGAATAAAATGGCATTAACACCTACCTTACCTGATATTAGTCAGAATGATTTATTTAATAGTGCGTTTTCGTGGGAACCGAAGTATGCTAACAGATTTATTATGCAATTGGCAGGTACTAACATTCCTGCATACTTAGTAAAAGCTGCAGCTCGTCCTACTATTGCAAACGGAGAGATTGTATTAGACCATATTAATATTGACCGAAAAGTTAAAGGAAAGTCTAGATGGAGCGATGTTTCTATTACAGTATATGATCCTATCACAACAGAAGGGGCACAAGCAGTAATGGAATGGATTCGTTTCCATCATGAATCAATAACAGGTCGAGATGGATATTCTTCAGATTATAAACGAGATATAGAATTCTATGCACTTTCTGCATTAGGTGAAAAAATTGAAAATTGGTCATTAAAAGGAGCATTTATTTCAGATGCAAACTTTGGCCAAATGGATTGGGGAACAGAAGAAGCAATGACAATCGAATTGACTTTGAAATTTGATTACGCAATATTGCAATACTAAAAAATATATAACTATGGGGGTTTTTGCCCCCATATTTTATGTTCGCACATATTTATTATTAAATAATAAGGAGTTATAATGGCCGGTATGACTGATAGAATTACCAATCACGATTTAATACAATTAGCAAAAAAACAGTACGAAGAAACAAAACGTAATAATATTCCAAGTGAAATTGTTCGTTTAGTTAGTAAAGGAATGGTATATCCTAAAGATCATCCATTACGAGATGGTACAATAGAAATGCGGTATATGACTGCATATGACGAAGATATTCTAACAAATCCATCATATATACGAGAAGGAGTTATGTTGGATAAGTTGTTAGAAGCATTAATTATAACACCGGTTGATTATTCTACTATTACTAAAGTAGACAAAAACGGATTAATTATATCCGCACGTATTCTTAGTTACGGAAAAGAATATCCTGTTAAGATAAAACACCCAGCAACAGGTAATATTTTAGATCGGGTTGTAGACTTATCAAAACTAAAACATTCAGATTTTAATTTAGTTTCTGATGAAAATGGAGAATTTGATTATAAAACAGAATCTGGTATTCAGATTAAGTTTAAATTTTTATCAAATGATGCTGTAGATGAAGATAAAGTTTCAAAATTCCTAGAACAGACAATTTGCGAAGTTAACGGTGTACGTGATATAAATGAAATACAAGATTTTATACGTTATAAATTTTTAGCAAAAGAATCTAAGCCATTTAGAAAATATATAAATGACAATACTCCTAGTATACTATCAAGTTATGAGTTTGAAGGTGAAGATGGGAGCACCTTCATTGCCGGGTTTCCAATTGGCGCAGACCTTTTTTGGTTTTAAGCCAGAGGACCGAGTACAACTTCATGACTCTCTTTTTAATTTAGTATGGCACGGCGCTGGTAGATGGTCATGGCATGATTTATATAATATGCCAGTGTATCTACGTAGATTTTGGATTCGTAAAATAAATCAAATATACGAAGAAGCCAATCAACGAGCTGAACAACAAAAAGCTGCTAGATCTATAACTAAAAACAAAGTAGTAAAATCTCCATTGTAAATATTTATATAAAAAGATATTTCCAAATGACCTACGAACATCAAATACAACTAATTAAACGTCTTAAGCAACAACCTAAACAAGGTCAATCTGCTGAACTTGCGTCAATCGAAGCACAGTTACGCAAACTATTTGAGTTATATAAAACCGAAGGTGGTGCTGTTGTAAAATTAAATGTATTTGGTACAATTGGCGATGAAATAAAAAAAGTATCAGATAATTTAACAGTTTTAGAACAGTTAAATGCAGGCTTACAATCTGGATTTAACTTAAATGCAAAAGACGCTGCTAATTTTGGTATAACTTTACAAAATTTATCTAAAACCCTTAACATTAATTCAGCAAATACTAAAAAAAATGTAGAAGAAAATAAAAAATTATTTGCTACAGTTGGCAAAAAATTTTATGAAACAAACTACGGAAAATTTTTAGTTGAACAGAATGAGTTAGCATTAGAACAAATGAAAATAGGCGAAGACGCTTATGAAAGTTTTACTAGCGCGCAAACTGCATATGCAAATGGTAGTTTAGCCATGGCTAAATCATTTCGAGAACAAGTTACAGATGTTGCTGAATTATTTAAAAAGTTAGGGTATGAATCCGGTACATTAACAGATATTAGTAAAGAGTTTGCAAATTTAAGTGCTGAAGAACGAGTAGTATTCGGTGCAATGCCTAAACAATTAGCTTTAGCATTAGGAAAAGCAAAAATGTTAGGTGTAGAAATGTCTACTATTACCACCGGCGCAAAAGGATTCCTGGATTATAATCAAATGATTACTAGCGAGTATGAACTTCAAGCATTAGCCGGTGAAGATATAACTACGTCAGCTGGTGAAAATTTTGGTGTAGCAATGCAACAAGCAGTACTGCAACGTGATGCAAATAAACAAGTAGAATTATTTAGTGACTATATTTCTAAATATTCTAGCAAATTAAAAACAAATCCTTTTTTCTTAGAAAAATCTGCAGAATATTTAGGTGTTAGCGCTGAACAAATATTTGAAGGACTCGAAGGACAAGCTGCTTTAAATACGGCACATACAAATGCTAATAAATTATTAAATGCAGAAGTTACTAGCGCAGCATCATTGAATGAAACATATAAATCAATGGCTGCTGCAGAAGATCAACGATCTACTGAGGAAAAATTGCAAGCTAAAGTAACAACTGAGGCAGAAACTTCTGCGTTTGAAGGAAAAACCGGGGCAGACGTACAAAAAACCAGTACTACTATATTAGAAAATGCCGATCGAGCATTGGTATTAACCAAAGAAGCAGCAGACATTGCAGCTACAGTTTCAACTAGCGCAGTTGCAGCAGGAATTAGAAGTTTGATGTCTGGTATTAATTTAGTTGGTACAGTTGCTGGTAAAATTGGTAGTGGGGATATATTAAATCAAGGACAATACGAAACAATAACATCGCCAGAACCACAAAAAGATGTTTTTATACCAGCTGGCCCTGGTACTGTTGTAAGTGGGCCATTTGGGTCGTTTTCATTAGATCCAAAAGATGATATACTAGCAATGCCAGGTATACGTGAAGCAACTGCACCAAAAGCCGGAATGAATGGCGACGCTATTGCTAGTGCAGTTGCTGATGCGATAAAAGGAATGAGTTTTCAAGTAACAAATGTATTTGATGG
>Ga0315900_10002983_pt1 | contig 25180 bp, 22 predicted proteins | sample LakEriMetagenome_FD_203521 | JGI IMG/M metagenome (GOLD analysis project Ga0315900, IMG submission 203521) | Freshwater fungal communities from buoy surface, Lake Erie, Ohio, United States - Buoy 12 MA114 | ecosystem: Environmental > Aquatic > Freshwater > Lake > Lake biofilm | place: USA: Lake...
AGGTCGAGGCCGCCGTCGCCTCCACGCTCGACTTCTGGCTAACGCTTGGGCCGGAAGGCGAGGCCTTCGAGAAGGAACTGGCAGCATGGATGGGCGTGCGGCATTCGGTGCTCGTCAACTCGGGCTCATCTGCAAACCTCGTCGCCTTCGCCACGCTCACGTCCCCAAAGATCCCGGCGGACCGCCGGCTTGAGCCGGGCGACGAGGTGATCACGTGTGCCGCCGGCTTCCCCACGACCGTTGCGCCGATCATGCAGCATGGCTGCGTTCCGGTGTTCATCGACAACGACCCCGTCACCGGCAATGCCCGTGTTGAGCAGTTGGACGACGCCTACAAGCCGGGCAAGACGAAGGCCGTGATGATGGCCCATGCCCTCGGCAATCCATTCGACCTTCGGTCGGTGCTCGACTTCTGCCGACGTCACGATCTCTGGTTGATCGAAGACAACTGCGACTCGCTCGGCTCGACGTATACGATGCCGACGGCTGACGGCGTTGTCACGAAGCCAACGGGAACGTGGGGCGATCTCTCCACGCAGTCCTTCTACCCGCCGCATCATCTGACGCTCGGCGAGGGAGGCGCAGTAAACATCGTGTCCAAGGCACCGTTCCGCGTGATCGTAGAGAGTTTCCGCGACTGGGGCCGCGACTGTTGGTGCCCGAGCGGGAAAGACAACACCTGCAACAAGCGCTTCGGCTGGCAACTTGGCGCCCTCCCGGAGGGCTACGACCACAAGTACATCTACAGCCACCTGGGCTACAACCTCAAGCCGCTCGACACGCAGGCAGCAATCGGTCGAGTCCAGCTCAAGAAGCTGCCGGCCTTCGTCGCCGCCCGCCGCAACAACTGGCACAAGCTGCGTGCCGGACTCGACGACCTTCAGGAGGTTTTCGAGTTCTCGCTTCCAACACATGCGACCGGGTGGTCGGCGGGAGAGTTCTCCTGGGATTCGTCCGGCTGCCGCTCGGAGCCGTCTTGGTTCGGGTTCATGCTCCTCGTCCGTGACTCGGCCCCGTTCACGAGGACCGACGTAGCGCGGCACCTGGAATCAAGCGGCATCGGCAATCGCATGCTGTTCGGCGGAAATCTGGTCCGCCAGCCCGTATTCCACGAGTTGGCCAGTCGCCGGCCGGGCGCTTTTCGCAGCGTGGGATTGCTCGCTGGAGCCGACGCTATCTTGAATCGAGCCCTGTTCATTGGCGTGTATCCGGGACTCGACGACCGGCAGATCGCCCACGTGGGCAACGTGCTGCACGGTTTCGTGAGACGTTATGCGACCTCCTAGGTTTACGATGAAGCGGTTCCTCCAGAGGATGGCCAACGCGCTCGGATACGAGTTTCGGCGGCTTGCGGCCGATGACCACGAGGATCCGTTCATATTTGCGCGCAGCCTGATCCAAGCCGCGCAGCCTGTGGTGTTTGATGTTGGTGCCCATCACGGCCAGACTGCGTCGAGACTCTTGGCGTTATTTCCGACCGCTACCGTCCACTGCTTTGAGCCATATCCGGAGTCGTACTCGCTGCTCGAGGTCGCTACCAGAGCCGACGTGCGGGTGCGGCGTCACCAGGTCTGCCTCTCTGATCGAACTGGAACCTCGATGATGAACTGCAACGCATCGACGGCGACGAACTCGCTACTCGCGACCGATCGTCGGGCGGCAGCAACGCGGGGCGAGGGGCTGCTGGATACGGATATGCGAATCGAGGTCAAAACGACAACGCTTGACGCGTTCTGCACCGCGGAATCAATCGGTCACGTCGATCTCCTCAAGATCGACACCCAGGGAGCGGAGTATGCCGTACTCGAGGGCGCGGCGGAAATGCTGACGCGTCGGGCCATCACCGTCCTCGTGTTCGAACTGATCACAGCGGCGACGTATGCGCAGCAGCGTCTCCCATCGGAGTACTTTACGCTGATGGAATCACGCGGCTATGTGTTCAGCGGCGTGTTCAGTCCGATGTACCGCCATGGGCTCCTCGCCCAGTGCGATGTGGCGTTTACGCTGCGGCCGTGATGACGCCGACATGACGACAACCGAGCCCGTCATTAATGCTAGTGAGTCAAAGCACTCGCTCGTTCCGCCCCAATCGGGCGGCGTGATGAGAACCGTGTTTCGGAACTCAGTGTGGAGCACGTTTGCCGTTATTGCGTCACCGATTCTGCAGTTCCTTTTCGGCGGTCTGACGCTGCGATACGTAGGAGTCGAAGCCACCGGCTTCTCCCTCGCGGTCGGGGCGGTCCTCGGCATTGCGGCTAGGTTCGGAACATGCGGTATCGGGGAAGCTGCGCTGCCAGCGATCGCTGCGGCTCTTGGGACACATGATGAGCGTCGGGTGCGACGCCTAGTCGGCGTCGTGGTCGCCGTATTCGGCCTGTCGAGCGTCGCGACGGCTGTAGTGTTTTGGGCACTTAGCGGGCAATTCGTCGACTGGGCCAAGTCTCCAGTCGACGCTACTACGGCTGCGACTTTTATCGCCATCGCCTGCGTGTCCCATGTTCTTGGGCAACTCAGTCTAGCCATATCCACTATTCTCCGCGCAGCCGAGCGGTATGACTTGGTAACTGCGGTCACGACCCCGCTAACCCTTGTCTCGGGAGTGGCGGCGTGCACGCTGGTGCCGCTGTACCCCTCGCTGATGACGGTCGCGTTTTTAGGGCTGGCGTCAGCTGCCCTAGGCTTACTGGCGGGCGTTGCCATGGTATCCAGAACCGTGCCTGCAGTCCGGCGTCCGCTGCTTGGCATTTCCGAGGTGCCAGCGCTGGCTCGCTACGGATTTTGGCTGCTGCTCACCCACGCATTTGGAAGCCTCACGGGCGGCGTCGATGACCTCGTGATCACGGGCACCTGCGGCGCGGCGGCAGTGCCTCCGCGGGCGATCGGAAAACGCCTGTGGCTTACTGCTCACACATTTCTCGCACAGCACACGGAGCATTTGATTCCAACCTTGGGTTCTTTACGGCAGACGTCCTTCGGTGCGGCCGAAGGCGTGGCGATGGCCATGCACTGGTACGTCATGGTGCTCGCGGCGGCCGGATATACGCTTATGGCATCCTGTGGCGACTTGATCGTCGGCGCGGTCGCAGGTGGCGATGTCGCCGCGCTTTGCGAGCCGGCGATTCTCGCCTACAGCCTGCTCGGGATTGCCTACGCTCTGCTCATCATTCCCGTCATCGTGGCGATGGCCGAGGGTGCATCGCGTCCCGCGTTCATCGTCGCCTTGCTGTCTAACACCGCGCAAATCGCTGCCGTATTCTGGCTCGCGAGCAGATATGGGGCTCCTGCGGTTTACTATGCTCCTGTTGCTGCATTGCCTCTTCTCCTGTTGGCGACAGGCACGACGGCGACAAAGATCTTTGATGTTCATGCCGCTTGGCGATGGATTCAGCCGGTCCTCGTGCCGAGCATCATGGGCCTTGCAGGGATCGCCGCGTCGGTAGCCATTTTTAATGCGGGGTTTTCGCCTTTGCAGCGGCTGGCCGCTGGTGGAGTGCTTGCTGCTGGGGTTGCTGCTGCGACATTCGTGACCGAAAGATCGCTTTCGATTAACTCCGTATTTCATCGTCAGCTGGTGAGAGTACTATGGCACGCTCTTGAATTAACGGCGCGCTCGGTTTCCCGAATATGGGATGCAATAAAACGCCGAGATCACGTTAAGCCGGAGGAGGTGCCATCGTGATTGATCCGGCAACGTTAATGGTTTCGACGGCCACCGCTCCCGCCCCGCAGTCGCTGCCGTCGCCGAAACAACGGCCCGAGAGGCTCACGCTTCCGGCTGCTGCCCAGGTTCTTCCCGCAGCCACGGCCCGCTCGTTAGGCCTCACGGAAGGGAAACATCGGTTCGGACTGTTTTTGATTGTCTGCGCGCTCTTCGGCATTATCGTGCCGGTTGAAATCGCGGCTGACATCGAAATGTTTGTGTCGCGAAGGATCCTGGGCGTTCCGCCCCACTACGCACTCACCGCGATTGTCGTCGCCTTGGCCCTGCTATTCGATCTGTGCTATTACCAGCGAGTCTTGTCGCGCCCTTCTGTGGTGTTGGGACTCGTGTGTATCGCCATATTGTTGGGAGAAGGCATCTTACGATACGGAATGCGTTCCTACCTTGTCCGATCTGATCTGTACATCGTGCGCTGGTTTTTCGTGGGATTTATTCTCATGCGGCTGGCGACCGCGACGGGCATGCTCCGGCCGTATCTTGTGTTCGCCGCTATAGTCCTCCTGGCCACCGCAGCAGGCATCGACTCCAAAAACAGCCTCGCCGGTGAAATCGACACGGCGACTAAGCGAATTGCTTCGTCCAACCTGTGGCCTGTTATCAACTGCGGCACTGTCATGCTCGGACTGCTGCTGCTGGTCACTTGGCCGCGGTCTTGGCGTTATGCCGTTTTTGGTGCGGCCGCGTTCGCCCTGCTTACCTTCATCGGCTCGATTCGCACTTCAACAAGGTCTACATTTGCCGTTCAAGCATTGTGCCTCGTGCTCGTGTTGCTTGCCCTCTCCCGTGACCCGCGGATACGTGGTCGGGGGCGCGGAGTTCAACGCGCTGCCACCGCTTTTGCGGTGTTGGGTGCGGTTTTTCTGACATATCAAATCGTCATCGGAAACGTGCTCGGCGGATACTCCCAGTTGGCCGATCGATTATCGGAGGCAACGCAGGAGACTGCTTCGGGAACGGGACAAAGCCGAATCGCCGAGGCCGTGATGATGGTCGAAGAGATGACTCCTGATGAATGGATCATCGGCAAGGGGATTGGAGGCATGTTCTACAGCAGGCTCGGGTACTGGACGAACGCGCCGCACATCGCCGTGCTGGTGTGGCTGCAGAAGGGGGGCATTCCGCTGCTTCTGATTGTGCTGGCAACGGTGTACATCGCGCCGACCGTCGCATTCCTCAGGCAACTGAGTCGTCTGCGGAAAACCTCACCATTGCCGCCGCCAATCCTCATCGTCGGGCCGATGCTTTTCTCCTGGTGCGCACTGACGTTTGTGTCGGGGGGCATCGATATCGGGTCTTTCCTCGGGCTTGGCGGGCTGACGTACCTCTGGATGCAACTGACAGACGACGACAGAATGTTTGATCGGCATCGTCGCAATGCGCGGCACTTGCCGTACGAGATGCGGACTGGAGAGCGTGCGAATCGGCTCATTGGGGCTGCCTGATGGCCGACCTAGACGGTTTAACCGAAGTGAGCGCGTGCTTAAGGCCGAGTTGTCAGCGACTGGCGGCACTGCTGACATGCCACAATCGCCGCGAACAGACGCTGCACTGCCTCGCATCGCTGGCCGCGGCCAAAGCAGTCGTGTCGAGCCATGTCGACGTCGATACGTTTCTGGTCGATGATGGCTGTTCGGATGGCACCACAGCCGCGGTACGAGCGCAATTTCCCGACGTTCGCGTCATCGCTGGCACTGGCAACTTGTTTTGGTGCGGGGGAATGGGGCTAGCGTGGACGCATGCCGCGGCACACGACTATGACGGATATCTGTGGCTCAACGACGATGTGACGCTCGACCAAGACGCCATCGAGCGTCTCGTTGCCGCATCGAGACGCCTTTCGCGAGACGATGGTGCCGTGATTGTGGTGGGCGCAACCCGCGCCGAGGAGGCTGGGGCTGTGGATACAGCGACATATGGAGGACTGGACTCACAGGGCGTGTTGCCGGCATCTGCTGAGGTCAGGCGGATCGAACTCTTCAACGGGAACATCGTGCTCGTGTCGCGTCGCGCATTCCAGGTGCTTGGAGGCCTGTCAAAGGCATACACCCACGGTCTAGCCGACATTGACTACGGCGTTCGGGCAAAAAAGGCAGGCGTTCCGGTATGGCTGGCCGCTGGCAGCCTGGGTAGTTGCTCCGCGAATAAGACTGCGCGGTGGCAACGGGCTGATTTGCCAGTCTGGACTCGGCTTCGCGAACTTCACCGACCGACGGGCTGCCCTCCATGGCAACTTGCACGACTTGTTTGGAGCAACGGCGGCTGGTGGTTCCCATGGTCGGTGGCGAAGCTCTATTGTGAAGCACTGTTCCCCGGCTGGAGTGCTCCAAAAAATGACTAGCGGTCCAGGAAATGATCGGCGGCTTCATGAGCGCATAGCAGGCCGCATCTGGCGGACATTCATGGGCAACCGTGTTCTGCTGCCACGAGTCGTCGCCGACCCCATGTGGCATCTCGAGCAGGGCCGCCGGCGGATCCGGGGGGGGGAGCTGATCGTCCGCTTCGATAATCTCGACGCCGATATCGCCCTCGACGCCCGCAGTGACCTCGCCGCCCGGGCGATCGCCGAGGGAACCTACGAGCCTGAACTGCTGGCGGCCATCCCCGAACTCCTCGGCGATGGAGACGCCATCAACGTCGGGGCAAACGTGGGTGTGGTGGCGATCGCGATGCGGAAGGCGATGTCTCCGGTCGGGCGTCTGCTCTGCGTCGAACCCATCGAGGAGTGCGTTGCTCGTCTTTCACGAAATCTAGCGCGGGCGGGCGCCGATCAAGGCTCCATAGTGCACCGGGCCTTCGCCTCCGACAAGGTCGACGGCTCGCAGGAGATGTGGACGGTGCCGGGTCGTCCGGAGTATTCAAGCGGTGGGCGGCTCGTGCATCCTTCGGTCGTGGCGACCGAGCACCTCGCGACGGTAGTGCCAGCGGTACGCCTCGACGACCTAATCAAAAAGGAACGGATCCAACCGACGTGCATCGTGATGGACTGCGAGGGGGGCGAATTCAACGCGCTGCGTGGCGCGAGAGAGACGATCGCCGCGAATCAGCCTTCCATTGTCATGGAGTTCGACCCTGCCCTACTGGAATCGAACGGTTGCAGTGCCACTACGTTTCTCCGCTTTCTGGCCGACCTCGGGTATCGTTGCCTTTCCCTTTCCGACTCGCCGATCGAGGCCGAAGCGACATTTGCCGGCACAGTCGTTGCTGTGCCAACGTCGCGGTTTGACGCCGCTGAGAGAATGATCCGGTCTGCCTGTTCGCGTTGCCGGCAGCCGGGGTGACGGAAATGACTTTCGCATCCCGGTTTTTCGGTCGAGAACTGATGTCGTGATTGTCCTGTCCGGCATCGCGCCGACGACCCGCGGCGGCACCGGGCGGCTACTGCTCGGGCTAATCGAGGAGCAGCGGGAAAAAAACCTCGGCGTGCAATTCATCTTCGTAGGCAACCGCGCCAACGTCGCTCGATCGCTGCTGATTCGGGATCCCATCGGCATAGGCCGGGAAGCGATCACTCATTACTGGCGTAGGGCGTCCAGGTATTGGTTGCTTCGCCAGCGGGACATTATCGAGTCTCCTCGATTGGTGGTGCTTCATCCTCAGGAAATTGGCACCAAATGGCTCGACGAACTGATCACTCGGCGTAGCCTCGTTGGCAGGATCACCGAGTTGTTCGTTCTTGATACGTCATTTTTCTGCGTGCGTTCGTACAACCATCTTCCCGGCGAAAACACCCCGTGCATGAGGTGTCTACGTGACGGTCCAACTGAGGGCGAGCGACGCGGTTGCAACGCATTTCCGATCCGTGACCCGTGGGCTACGTCGTTTGTTCGAAGGATTCGAAAACATGCGAGCCGTGGCTTTGTGAGTTTCTGGACGCAGACAGAAGGCTACAGAAACCTCATCGAACAGTTCGCGGGCTCAGCGGTAAAGGCCCAAGTCGCCGGGCTCTGGACCGACGATTTCGGTGGCCTCGAGTGTTCGTATCCCATAGTTCCGGCGATCGCCGACATCGTCTACCACGGTTCGTGGCATGAAGCGAAGGGTGCGCTGTGGGCCTTATCTCTCGCAGTCGCGATGCCGGAGCGGACATTCCTGTTTCCATGCCGAAAGCCGGATTCAATCGAGTCGCCCCCGAACGTATTTTTTCAGCCTCTTTCGTGGGACACCGGACTGGCGGAACAGGTGCAGGCCTCGCCGCTCTGCCTCGTACCATCGCTTTGGACGGCGCCGATCGAAGGCGCCCTTGTGAAGTCAATCGCACACTCGCCCGCCACGGCCGTGGTCGTCGATTCCCATGGATTCGTAGGGGAACTTCCTCGCGGTCTTGTTCTCAGGCTTCCGAGCGAAGTTGCGGGTGCAGCGGATCGGCTGAGGCAGCATTGGCCATGGCAGGTTGATGACACGCTCCGCGATGCGTGGGTCAAATCGTTCACGGCGTCCAATTCGAACCTTTTACAACGTCTCGTCGAATTCGGTCCCCACGGATGATGATCCTACGATGAGGCTCTCGGTGGTGGGCGCGAGCGGCCTTATCGGAACCGCTCTTTGTCGGCGGGCTGAGGCGGCGGGATGGTCGGTAAGTCGCCACTCCGTGCGGGGAAGTGTGCCGGCGGCGGTCGACCCTCTGCAGGCGGCCCTTGCCAAGGTCGCTCCCGACGTCGTTGTCGTTTGCGCTGCCTGCCACAGTCCGCGGCATGGGAGCGCCGCATGGGCGGCACAAATCGAAGGCACGATCGCTCCAGCCATCCGGGTCGCCCGCGCAATCCCTCGGAACGTCGGCCTGGCTGTTTTTCTTGGATCGTGCGAGGAGTATGGCAACACTCCCCCGCCGTTCCGGGAGGATGGGCCACTCAAGGCCTTCTCCCCTTATGGGTGGGCGAAGATCTCTGCGTTTCAAGCAGTGACTCTGCTGGCGCACGAGCGCGGTTTCCCCCTTACATGGGTACGGCCATTCCTTACTTTCGGACCAGGGCAGCGCGGGAATCTGCTCATTCCGAGCCTCATTGATGCATGCGTGGCGGGGCGTTCGATCGACCTTACACCTGGTGGCCAGACGCGGGATTTCATCTACGTTGAAGACGTCGTGTCGATGCTGATGACAATCATCACGAATCCCGATCGCGCAGCCGGCATGACACTTAATCTCGCTAGCGGCACGCCACGAGCGGTTCACGATATTGGCGAAATGATTCACCGTATGGTCGGTCGGGGTCAGCTCAACTGGGGCGCTCTTCCGTACCGCTTCGACGAAGCGATGAGTTTTTATGCGTCGATGGCTCGCTGGTGTTCGCTGTTTGGTCCGCCGCCAGCGACATCGGTCGAGGATGCAATGCGGACGACCATCAGCGCTGCAACGGGAGTCGAATCCGCATGACATTCAGGAGGCGTGCGACCGCGGTCGTCAAGAAGTTTCTGCGCCAACGCGGGGTGATGCTGGATCACTACACGTGCAGCACTTCCCTAGACCTACGGCTCGTAAAAATGCTTGCGGCCCACGGCGTTTCCCTCGTGCTTGACGTCGGGGCGAACACAGGCGGATACGCGACGGCTCTGCGGGCCGCTGGGTATCGGAACGGCATTCTTTCTTTCGAGCCATTGTCGTCAGCCCATTCACTCCTGGTTTTGGCCGCCCGCGGCGACCCAAACTGGGCTGTGGCTCCGCGCATGGCCCTCGGAGAACAGGAAGCCAACGTGACGATCAACATCGCGGGCAACTCCGCGAGCAGTTCGCTGCTTCCCATGACGTCTCGGCACAAAGGCGGCGCTCCCGAGTCTGCTTACGTCGGCATGGAGTCCGTCGCCGTCTGTCGGCTGGATGCCATCCGCCACCCGCTCCTTGATTCACCCGCATCGCCATTCCTGAAGATCGACACGCAAGGATACGAGACCCAGGTGCTGGCGGGTGCGGCCGGCATCCTGCCCAAAATCGTGGGAGTGCAGGTGGAGATGTCATTGCGGCATCTTTACCAGGGGCAGTCGCTCTGGCTTGAGGTGATTGCTTCCTTGGAGACCGCAGGATTCGAACTTTGGGCGTTGGTTACCGGGTTCTTCGAGGCCGCAACCGGCCGTATACTTCAAGGCGATGAGCGATTCTTCCTGGCATGTCTTCCCGTCATCCGATAGCAGCGCCGGAGGTTCAGCGGTGATCTTCAGCGTCTGCATCCCGACTTACTCACGGCGGCAACATCTCTTAGCGACGATACGCGCGGTCTCCGATCAGTTATTTGAGGGGACTGAACTCGTCGTATCCGACAATGGCTCCGCCGACGGCACGGCCGATGCGGTGCGGGCGTTCATTGCTGCCAATCCGGGAGCACCGATCCGGCTGATCACCCGCACCGAGAACGTCGGATTTGATCGGAATCTTCTCGCGGCGGTGGCGAACGCTAGAGGCGAATACTGCTGGCTTCTCGGGGATGATGACGTGCCGCTACCTGGCTCGCTTGCACGACTCGTGTCGGAGGTACAGCGGCGTCCGCGGGTCGAACATTTGCTCGTGAACTACGCGAGGCGGGATGCCCTCTCGCGCAAAATCACCAAGAAGCGAATGATTGACGCAGACTTTGATATCGATGTCGCCGCGGCGAGCGATTTTTTCTTCAAGCCGTGCCCACAGCATTCGTATTTCCGGCGACTAGGCACCAACGTGATCACGATGTCGGCCAACGTGGTTCAGCGGAGCCGCTGGCTCGAGGAAGCCCGCAAAGTCGAGCCTTTCGTCGGCTGCAACATGATTCATGTATTCATCATCACGGCGATGATCGCCGCTGGCGGGGGAACGCGGTTCATCGCAGCGCCGCAGGTCGATTACGTCTGCAACAACCACCGCGCGTGGTCGAATGACGTCTGGCTTGACTATCGCACCAAGGTGTATGGCTGGTTGCGGCAACTGGGCTACGACCCGGGCCAACTCGCGGCCGTCGAAGCGGAGACGATGACTCATCGCACGTGGCGCGATGTTGCCCGAGTGATTCGTGAGCGACTGGTGGGTAGCGGACGCAAGGCTCGGGCGGGGGCGTAGACAGCACGATGTGCGGAATCATCGGCATCGTGACCCGAGCGTCGGAAGTGCCGGATCTCTCTACCGCCGATGTCACGCGCCTGGCTCACCGCGGGCCCGACGACCGGGGACTGTTCCGCGCCGAGCACGTCGCCTTGGGCCACAGTCGACTGTCCATCATCGACCTCTCTGAGGCCGGCCGGCAGCCCATGACCCGCGGCCGGCTCACGATCGTGTTCAACGGCGAAATCTACAACTACGTCGAACTCCGCAAGGAACTGGCTACCGGTGGCGCAGACTTCCGCACTGCCACCGACACCGAGGTGATCCTTGCCGCCTACGAGCGCTGGGGGGCGTCGTGCGTGGAGCGGTTCCGCGGGATGTTCGCGATCGCCATCTGGGATGAGGGAACTCGCACTGTCTTTCTCGCTCGCGACCGGTGCGGCGAGAAGCCGCTCCTTTATTGGACCGACGGCACGCAATTCTGTTTCGCGTCGGAAGTCAAGGCTATCCTGCCGCTCTTGCCAGTGCAGCTTGGGCTTGATCCGATCGCAGTGGATATGTTCCTCCACTATCAGTTCGTGCCGGAGCCGCTCACCCCGCTGGTCGGCCTTCGTAAACTGCCTGCCGGTCATACCCTCACGCTTTCGCTTGATGCCGATTTGCGTCGCGATCCGGAGGCATACTGGTGCATCGAGGAGTGCGGGCGCGACATCAACGTCCCTGCGACGTTGCCTGCGGCGATCGCCGCGCTCCGCGAAACGTTTGAAGAGTCAGTTCGGTTGATGCTGCGGTCCGATGTGCCGGTCGGAGTGGCCCTTTCGGGCGGCATCGATTCGGGCGCGATCGCCGCGGTTGCGCAGCGCAACTACCCGTCCGGTATGCACGCCTTCTCGATCGGTTATCCAGGAAGGCCTCCCTATGACGAACGGAACGACGCCCGGCGACTGGCGGAATCGCTGGGCATGGCCTTCCACGAGGTCGAAATCCCAGTAGACGATTTCTCTGGGGAATTCCCCGCTTTTGTCCGCCTTCTCGACGAGCCAATCGCAGATCCGGCAGCCTTCGGGCATTACGCGGTGCCCAAAGCGGCACGAGAGGCAGGCATCAAGGTGCTGCTCAGCGGCATCGGCGGCGATGAACTCTTCTGGGGTTACAAGTGGGTTCGAGACGTGGTGACTGCCGGCCAACGGCTGGCGACAAAGCGGCCGGGGCATCTTTCACTCGCGATCGCTCGGTCGCCCCTCATTTCAAGAATGATCCATAGCCGCCTGACCAAGTTCCTGCCACAAGCCGTTCGGCGCGAATTTGAGCTGCTTGAAGCCGCGGCGGTTCAGTCGCCCACCAACCAACCGCTTGGTTATGCGACCCACCCGGAGTTCCGTTCGGCTGCCCGCATCCGCCCCGAGATCGCAGGCCCTGCCCTGCAGGCCCTCTCCGTCGATGGGCTCTTCACCACGACGGCGTTCGGAAGACGATCAGCTGGCGACATCCCGGAAGCCGTCATCCGCATGCTGTGTGAAACCTGGCTGACTTCAAACTGCCTGGCCTTGGGTGATCGTGTCAGCATGGCGGTCGGAGTGGAAACGCGGTTGCCTCTACTCGACCCGATGTTCATCGGCTTGGCTGCGGCCATTCGGCGGAAATGGCCAGACCATACGCTTGGGCACAAGGCCCGTTTTCGGGAGGCGCTCGCGGGCATACTTCCGCAGGATGTGTTGACCAGGCCGAAACGCGGCTTCACACCACCGGTCGGGGAATGGTTCCGGGCGGTCGTAACCCGCTACGGCTTTCGGTTAGCGGAAGGGCCGCTCGTTGCAGCGGGCCTAATCGATCCGACCGGTACGAAGGCGATGGTCGCGCGGGCGTCGGGGCGCAGCGCCGTCGACCTCTTCATGGCCTACAAACTCACGCTCTTGGATGCCTGGTATTCGGGCGTTGCCTCATGCCCGCACCGATAGCAGTTTTTGCATTCAATCGCCCCGACCACCTTGGCGTCACGCTTCAGGCACTTGCGGCAAACCGCCTCGCCGGGGAGTCGCACGTGACGATTTTCTGCGACGCGCCACGCGGACCAAAGGACGCCCAGGGGTGCCAACGAGTGGTCGAAGTCGCCCGCAATGCAGTCGGATTCGCCTCGGTGACGGTGGTGCAGCGGGAAGCGAATCACGGCTGTGCTGCGTCCGTGATCAGCGGCACGACCGAGATGTTCGCTAGGCATGAGCGACTCATCGTGATCGAAGACGATATCGTCACCTCGCCGCTTACGCTCGCGTATCTCAATCAGGCCCTCGAGAAATATCAGTTTGTCCCCGCGGTGTTCAGCATCTCCGCATGGGCCCCGCCGCAACGGATGCTCCGTGTGGCCGATCGCTATCGATTCAACTCCTATTTCATCAGGCGGTTCCACTGCTGGGGATGGGGTTCATGGCGTGACCGGTGGGCATGCAACGATTGGTCGGTGCCGGGCTACGCGGAGTATAGGAATGATGCGACCATGCGGACCGCTCACACCGAAGCCGGCTCCGACTTGCCTGGTATGCTCGATGCCCAAATGGCCGGCCGCATCGACAGCTGGGCGATCCGGGCGGAATTCACGCGCTTCCGTTCGGGTGGACTCACGCTCTATCCCCGGGTGCCACTCGTGCGGAACATCGGCATGGACGGCACCGGCCGCCATTGCGGCACTCGCGACCGGTACGCCGACGACCTGCGCGGAGCCGAGTCCATCCTGGAAAGACCATTTTCAGACGTTGCCTACGTCGATCGGCAGCTCTCCGCCGCGTTTCGTAGCGTCTACTCCGGCCGGCGGATTCTCGACAAGGTGCGCCGCGTCTTGCGACTCGGATGATCAACCCGGTCGAGTCTCTCCCGCATCCGCGGCTGTTCACATCGAGGAAGTGGCTGGAGCCCGCGGAGTACGTCCACCTGCTTTGGCCCGAATGGGGTGCATCGCACAGGCATGACCGTTACCGCGAACTCTTCACCGATTTTCTCGCCCGTGGAACTGACCTCTTCACGCTGACCGACGACCCCGATTCAGCCGACTTCTTTCTGCCCCCGTGCGGCTGGCAGGACGGAGGATCGCCACAAGCGCTTCGCATGGCTGATCTGGCCTCCCGCTATGGCCGCCGGATGCTGGTTTTTTACAACAGCGACTTTGAGGAGCCTATTCCGATCGACGATGCGCTGATCTTTCGCACCGGCATCACCGCAGCCAACGCACGGCCAAACGAGCAGGCGTGGCCCGCTTGGACTTGCGATGTGCTGCGGACGTACGGAACGGGGCACGTGGAGCCACGGGCGAAAACCTCACGACCCACAGTCGGATACTGCGGGGCTTTATGAGGGATCTCCTCTTTACCCTGAAGTGAAGCGGGCGATGGCTGACTGGGGATTCGAGCCGGTCATCGAGGCTTTCTTTAGGGTGAGTGGCAATGTCTTGTTTGCACGACGTTCGACCCATCCATGATCTCCTCGGAGTCATCGCATCCAACCGTTTCAATTGTTGTGGCTACCAAGTGCAGCCTCTCGGGGTTGCAGCGATTGATGACGGCGATCAATCAACTGTTGTCTACAGACACTGAAGTCATCATCGTGGATGGCGGGTCTGATGATGGAACGGCGGAGTGGCTGAAAAACTTGCCGGTCTTGCCTGGGAAGCCCGCAGTAACTGCCGTGTCCCAGATGGATTCCGGCATCACTGAGGCATGGAACCGCGGCATTCGGCTGGCGCGCGGCCGCTGGGTTCTTTTCCTTGGGGCGGATGACCTCGTGACCGACGCCGTCGCGTGGAACACCGCGGTCGACCGCCTTGATTGCCTGCCTGCTGAATGCGGCGTGGCGGCGTTTCCCGTACAGATCGTGACGCCGGCGGGAGCTATCGTGGCCGATGAGCAGCCGAGCCTAGGGCCCGGAGGGCGGCAATTCCCCGCCGTCAACGCGATTCCCCATCAAGGCGCCTTTCATCGCCGTGGATTATGGGAAGCCCATGGCGACTTCGACACGTCATTCGTCATCACCGCCGACTACGAGTTTTTGCTTCGTATCTGGAAGGCCGGCAGGGAGATTCGGCAGTGTGGCGGCACCCCGCCGGTGGCTATGACATTCGGAGGAAAGAGCAAGCGCATTCCCTTGGTCAATGTGCACGAGTTTCACCGGGCACGGCGGCTTCACGACGTGCGCACTTCGCTGCTCTGCGAGTGCGGCGAATGGGCGTTCGCAGCGCTCCGCACTGCCGTCGCAGCCGTCCTGGGAGAAACGACGGCGAGCCGATTGGCCAACTGGGGGCGTCGGATCCGAGGGCTCGCGCCGGTCTGGGACGTGCCGTGAAGAACGCCGTTTGTGTTCCGGTCAGCGTGATCGTGCCCTGCCATAATGCCGAGGCCACAGTAGAGCGTGCATTCGAATCGATTGCCAGTCAGACCCAGCCACCGGCGGAAGCGATCGTGGTAGACGACGGTTCGACCGATGGAACGGCATCTGTGCTTCGCCGGTGCGCGGAGAGACCGTGGCCGTTCGCATTTACAGTCTTAACGCTGGCGATGAACAGAGGGCCCGGCGAGGCCCGTAACGCGGGCTGGACGTCGATCAATCCCGCTACCGCGTACGTTGCATTTCTCGACGCGGACGACGTCTGGCTTCCGCGAAAACTCGAGCGGCAGATCGATTGGATGGAGAAACACCCGGCTGTGGCATGGACGGCGCACCGCTGCACAATCCTAAGTAGTCAGCACATGCGGGCACCCGACGATGCGTCGCCTCTAAAGGCCACCTCCATCACCCGACGAAGTCTGTTAACCCGCAATTTTGTCGCTACGCCGACCGTGATCGCCCGCGCAGCCGTGCGGGCGCGCTTCCGCGTGGGCTGGCGACATTGTGAAGACCTCATGCTGTGGCTGGACTGGCTCGACGAGGGCGCCCCCGGCACGATGCTCGATCTGCCGCTGGCCTCCCTCGGGCGGGTTCCCGGCACGGCAGGCGGGAGCACGGGCGACCTCGCAGCGATGTATCGCGGAGAGAAAAGCGTCCTTTGCACTCTTGCGAAGGAATGCCGGATTTCGGGCCTCGAAGCCTTGGCGTGGCGAGGCTATGCGCGGCTGCGCTATCAGCGCAGGCGATTGCGCGCATGAGCGGATTCAACCAACGCATACTGCTCGTTTTGCCAAGCGGCACGAGTTTTCACACGTTCTTTCGCGGTGTCGCAGACGCCTGGCTGAAGGCGGGAGGCGATCTAGCCGTCGCCGCGGGGCCCGATCTCCTTGGCCAGACAACCGAATGGCCGGAGGCCGTGAAGCGGTTCCCGTTGCCCGCTTTTCGCGGGGGAAACCCTCGGGGGCTCTTTGCTGCAGGACGCGGGCTGGCAGAAGTTGTGACGCGCTGGAACCCCGCCATTATCCATGCCCATTTTGCTGCTGGCGTGGTGGCAGCAGCTGTCGCCAGGCTGGTCGGCGGCAACTCCCGCCGGCGCTGGGTGGGGACGTTTCACGGATTGCACATGTCGATGGCCGACGCCCGATCGATCTCATCACGGCTGACCGCGGCCGCCGAAGGGTGGGCGGCACGACGCATGGACACCGTCTGCGTGCTCAATCGCGAAGATGCCGTTGCGATGCGGGCGATCCTCCCGAAAAATCGTGTTTATGTTGTCGAATCGAGTGGCGTTGGGTGTGACCTCCAGGCTTTCGATCCCGGTCGCTTTCCTGGAAAGTTCAGGCAAGAGTTGCGGGGCCGACTGGGAATCCGCTCCGATTCACTGGTTGTGGCATATGTCGGGCGACGGACCGCGTTCAAGGGATTCGACGTGGCTGTCAGAGGGTTTATGCGCGCCGGACTCGAGCAGGCGTCGTTGCTGCTCGTCGGCGCGCCGGATGACGCACATGCATCCGGTCTCACGGCCGCCGAACGGAGCGCCCTCGCCGTCGATCCGCGAGTGGTAGACGCCGGCTGGCAGTGGCACGTGGCGCCCTACCTTGCTGTCGCGGATATCTGCCTGCTCCCTAGCATTCGTGAGGGACTGCCGGTAACTGCCATGGAGGCCCTAGCGATGGGCGTGCCAGTAGTGACGGTCGACTCGCGGGGATGCCGTGACGTCGTTCGCAACGGCATCAATGGCTTCGTACTTCCGGCTGCGGATGCGGATTTGATCGCGGAAACTCTCCGGACGGTGTCCGCCGACCGCGATTGCCTCTGCCGCATGGCCCAGTCTGCGACCGCCGGGCGGGCCCGATTTGACCGGCGTCGCTATGTGGCCGCGGAACTGGAGTTATATTCAAAAGAGTTGTCGTTCCTTCCCCCTTGCCCATCGCCGCAAAAAGTGGCCGCTGATGATTGATCACAGTCAACCATGCTGGAGGTCGCCGCATGTCGATCGCCCGCCCGAGATGGCGATCCTCGTCAACAGCTCCGACGGCTTCCGAGACTGCTGGTATCCGTTTTTTCGACTCCTCGAGACACACTGGCCGCGTTGCAGGTTTCCTCTGTATCTCAACGTAGAGGAGGCGAACTACGAGCATCCGTCGCTGCAGGTTCGGTGCCTGAACCATGCGCGGTTGGCTTCCGGCGAGAACGTCCCCTGGAGCGACCGGCTGATCGACTCGCTGCAGGCGATTCCTGAGCGGTATGTGATGTACATGCAGGAGGACTACTTCCTCGATGCGCCAGTCCGCGACGATCTCGTCGAGGATTGCCTGCGTGTCGTCGCGGAAGAGGGTATCGGCTGCGTTCACCTCACCGGCTTCGGCTCGCGCGGCGGCACGAAGATGGCGGAGCGACCTTACCTCGTCGACGTGCCGAGGATTTCGCACTATCGCACGTCCACGCAGGCGGCCATCTGGGACAAGGACGTTCTGCTTTCGTATGTACGGCGGCAGGAGACGGTGTGGGAGACCGAGATTCTTGGCACGATTCGAGCGTGGAGCCGGTACGCCGCCATCCGCACGATCGATCGGCATCGGCTGGAAGGGCCGCCGATCATGTCGTATACCGGCACGGGTATCATTCGCGGCAAGTGGCATCCCGAGATGGTGCCGCTGTTCGCCAAACACGACATCCCGATGGACTTCCAGCGGCGGGGTTTTTATTCGTTCCCGTCACGATGGACGACCCGATCAAGGATCATCATGGCCCTTGTCCGGAGACCGCAAAGATTACTCTCGGCGATCATGGGAGTCGGGCAATGATTGCCTTGCGGTTCCTCACGTTCCGCGTTTGCGAGAAGGTGGATTTATGCTGAGTCTTATAAAGCGACAGGCCAAACGATTCCCGTGGCTGGCCCATCGTTATCGGCAGTGGAGAGACGCTGCATTCGAACGAGTCGAACCCCAACTGACGCCGTTTGGGTTTCGGCTGTCCGGTCAGCGTGACATGATGAATGGAACCTTTGAGCCGGCGGAGACAATGATGATCCGCAAGCTCGTCGGTGGTGTCGACGTGTTCGTGGATGTCGGGGCCAACATCGGCTACTACGTGTGCCATGCGCTGCAATCAAATCCAGTTTGCAAGGTGGTTGCAATCGAGCCCCTGCCAGCGAACCTGCGATACCTGCTCCGTAATGTGAAAGCCAATGGATGGGATGATCGGTGCGAAATCATGCCCGTCGCCGTTTCGTCACAGCCGTCAGTGGTTTCGCTATTTGGAGCCGGAACCGGGGCTTCTCTTGTCCGCGGGTGGAATGGCGCCCCGGATTCAAGCGCGCTGCTCGTGCCGGCGAACACGCTCGAAAACATTCTTGGGAGTCGTTTTGCAAGCGAGCGGTGCCTAATCATGATTGACGTGGAAGGGCACGAGAAAGCGGTGATCGAGGGTTCACAGGCGCTACTGGCACAAGTGCCGAAGCCGATTTGGTTTGTGGAAATCGGGCTTGGAGAACACCTCGGGGGACGTGCTGGAAATCCGGCTTTCAGCAAGGTGTTCGAGGATTTTTTCGCGGCTGGCTATGACGCATGGGCTTGTACGTCTAGTCCACGGCGAATCTCTTTGGAGGACGTCAGTTCCGCTGCAAGTGGCTCGACCTCGCTTGGCACGCATAACTTCCTCTTCGTCGAGAAGGGTTTGCATCTATTGGCCACGGATGAGGCTCTGGGCCGCGCCGATGCACATAGGCCCGCCCGTCCATCCCCCTGCAACTGACGAGTCTCCGTCGCCACTCCTGAGTTGCGATTGAGGCTACGACCGCTGGACTACCGGTCTCCAAGATGCCTGCTCCTCAAGAACTCATTCGCGGCTTACGGGTTTCGGCAAGGCCATTTTTGGAGACTGGCGAATTGCTTGCCGAGTGGGCTCGCCGCCGTGACAGGTTACGGTACTTCGCTTGTGTCAACGCTCACTCGGCGGAGATGGCCCACCGCGATTCGACCTTCATGGCCGCCCTCAGGCAGGCTGACCTGCTCGTCGCCGACGGTTTCGGAGTGATTCTGGCATCACGGATTCTCGGTGGTCGGATTCGTGAGCGGGCGACTGGACCCGATTTGTTCATGGCGGTTTCGGACGCGCTCGATCGCGAGGGAGGCCGCTCGGTCTTTTATCTGGGGGGTTCGGAGGAGACGCTGGAGAAGATCCGCATCAAGCACGGCGAGTGTTTCGCGAACCTCGACATTGCGGGCGTGTATTCACCCCCGTTTAAAGCCTCTTTTTCCAGTGCCGACATGGAAGCGATGGCCGAACGTGTGAATCGCGTGTCGCCGGACGTTCTTTGGGTCGGCCTTGGCGCGCCAAAGCAGGAGAAATGGATTCTCTGCAACCGTGATCGCCTGCGAGTGCCGCTCTGCGGACCGGTGGGCGCCATGTTCGATTATTTCGCGGGTAATGTGCCAATGCCGCCAAAGTGGGTCGAGCGTGCCGGCCTTCATTGGGCCTACAGGCTCGCCAAGGATCCCAGAAGACTCTGGCGCAGAAACCTCGACAGCCCGTTGTTCCTCGCCCGTGTGGTGGCTGATCGACTGCGGGCAGGCTGCGCCGCCAAGTCGCCGCTTAAGCCGCCGTCGTCGCCATGACCCGTCGGCCTCTCGTCTGCCTCGTCGATTCCCATGACAACGGCCATCATCCGATGTACGCGGCGGTATACGCGACTGCTTTTGCTGCCTTGGGAGCAGACGTATTTCTGGTTGCACCTGAATCCCTCGTGCATGCGATGCCGCACTTGGGAGGCGGTGCGGTGACCTTCGTGCCTTGGGACACGGCGCCGATTCTGTCCAATTCCGCTGTCCCCGCAGATGAGAAGGCGATGCGGCTCTGGAGAAGCCTGGGCGAGGTCCTCGATGTCAACGCTCGAGCCGTTAAGCGGTATCCCGATTATCTCGTTCACCTGTTTATCGACTCATTCATCACCGAACTGATGCCGTCATCGGCGATCGATGCCCACGTCCGCTGTCCATTTGCAGGGCTGTGGTTCAAGCCACCGCGTCCCCTCGGGTGGAGTCCGCGCGACATCGCGAAGCGAATCGTGCGCTGGGGAAGTCGATACGCGTCACTCCGATCACCTCGCTGGGCCGCGATCCTGCTGCTCGACACGGCGGGGTATGGGCACCTCGCCCCCGCCGGTCAGCCTCGAATCGTGGGCGTACCCGAGTTTTCCGTCACCTCGCTGCCAGCCGTCGAACCGGCCATCGTCAAGGAGATCCGCGAGCATGCCGCGGGGCGCCGAATCTGTTCGCTCGTCGGCTCACTGGAGGGCCGCAAGGGCGTGAGGGCGTTTCTCCGCTCGGCCGCGGTCGCCCCCGAGGACGAATGGTTCTTCGTCATGGCGGGCAAGGTCGCCTGGGATACCTTTGACGCCGAGTCGCGGGAGACGCTCGAGAGGTTGAGGAGCGGGACGGACGACCGCGTGTATCTGGTCGACCGCTGGTTTGACGACAAGACACTGAACGCGATCGTGGCCGCGAGCGGGTTGCTCCACGCATGCTACGAGCGCTGGCCGTATAGCAGCAACATGCTCTGCAAGGCGGCAGCCTTTCGCGTGCCCGTCATCGTAGCGGATGAAGGGTATCTTGGCAGGAAGACGGCTCAATATGGACTTGGTTTCACCGTGTCCGAGGGACGTCAGATGCCCGGTCGATTCGTCACGGGATTCGCCGCCGACGTGTCCTCGTTTGGCGCGCGGCAAGCCTTCGTGGAGGGTTGCTCCAGATACGTCGCGGACAACAGCCCGGACGCGCTCGTCTCGACGCTACGGCAGGATTTATGGGGGTCGATCGTGACAGCCGCTGCCCACCAGACCTAACGCGCAGATGAAGATCCGATGAAGTCGAATACCGTCTATGTACTGAGCCGTGATCCGTTAGTGGTCGCGGGGGGATTCAGCACGCTGGAACAGTTGTCGACGACGAAGGCTGCATTTACGTTTCTGTACCACAATGTCGGGTGGCTTCGGCCCCACGGCCTTCCCAGATACTTGCGGGCTAAGAGAATGTGCGGCAATGATCGGAAACTCATCGTTATCACCAACGAGCCATCCGAGGCGAGATGGTTGCGACTCGTTGGGATCCAGGCCTACGCCCTCAGTCATAATATTCATGTACGCGAAGAGTTCTTTTCGCCGGTTGTGTCCTGCCACAAGGCCTTCGACGCCGTCTATTCCGCCCAACTAGCGTCATTCAAGCGACTGGCTCTGGCCCGCGCGGTTCCTCGGCTATCCGTCGTCACGTATGAGAACGGAAAGCGGGAATGGGATCTCCACGCCTTCGAGCCGTCGTTAAGCCACGCGTCTTTCAACAAAGCGTGGATGCCGCCCGAAGCCGTTAGGGATGTCTATCGCGGGTCTTATGCGGCACTCGCGTTATCCGCCAAGGAGGGGGCGATGTTCGCCTGCATGGAATACCTAATGTGCGGGCTGCCGGTCGTGACCACCCGGAATCGCGGCGGTCGGAACCGATACCTAACCCCTTTCAACAGTCGGTTCGTGTCGCCCCGCCCAGAGGCCGTCGCGCGGGCGGTTGCGGAGTTTGTTGCAGCACCGCCCGACCCCCTTGCGATTCGGGCAGAGGTGCTGGCCCTCGTGCGCAGGGACCGCCTCGCATATCTTGATATTCTACGCCGGAACTGCCGAGTGCCGATCCACAGTCTAGAAGCAGAACTCGATCGCCTCTGGGGCGGGGAGGATGGCATTGAGAAGCATGCCGTTCCAGTCTCGGCGTTCATAGCCTCGGTCGCCTGACGTATCTTAAACCATTCACTTCAGAGGATTGGCAGTCCATGGCATCTAGCGATCGCGTGATCCTTGTTACTGGGTCATCGGGGCTCATCGGCAGTGAAGTCTGTACGCACTTCGATTCACTCGGATGGCGCGTGCACGGGGTCGACAGCAACCAGCGGGCCGTATTCTTCGGACCAGCGGGGGATACGCGATGGAACCAGCATCGGCTGCAGTCGACCCTGCAGCGGTTCACCCACCACGAAATCGATATCCGTGAGCGTGAACGAGTGCTCCAGTTCGTGAATGAACTCCAACCGCATGCCATCGTGCACACTGCTGCCCAACCGTCTCACGACAGGGCCGCAGCGATTCCGTTTGACGACTTCGACACCAACGCGGTCGGAACGCTCAATCTCCTCGAGGCCGCGCGGCGACACGCAAAGGAGTCTCCTTTCGTGCACATGTCCACGAACAAGGTCTATGGCGATGCGCCCAACGAAATTCCGTTAGTGGAGCAGGAAACCCGGTGGGACTACGCGGACCCAGCCTACGGTCACGGGATTGCGGAGACCTTTCGGATCGACCGCAGCAAGCATTCGTTGTTTGGCGCGTCTAAAGTCGCAGCCGACGTGATGGTGCAGGAGTATGGCCGATATTTCGGTATGCCGACTTGCTGCCTCCGTGGCGGCTGCCTCACTGGGCCATCTCACTCGGGCGTCGAGCTTCACGGGTTTCTCAGCTATCTCGTGAAGTGCAACGTTGAGCGACGGCAGTACACCGTTTTTGGGTACAAGGGGAAACAGGTGCGCGACAACATCCATTCACAGGACGTTGCCGAGTTCATCGCGCGGTTCATCGCCGAGCCCAAGAGCGCTGCGGTCTACAACATCGGGGGCGGTAAGCCGAACAGTTGCTCGATCCTCGAGGCCTTCGAGCTCGTTGCTGAACAAACCGGGATTCCCATGAACTGGCGGTACGAGGAACGCGCCCGTGAAGGCGATCACATTTGCTATTACTCCGATCTGCGACAGATCACGCGTGACTACCCTGGCTGGGAGCCAAGCGTCAGTTTGGGGGAGACGGTTCGGCAGATCGTCGCAGCGACCAGACGAACGCCCCAATAGACATTGCGGCAGCAGAGGTTCCGGCTTGATGGGCATCTGCTCGTTTCCCTGGGATACCCCAAGAAATGAACGAAGCACGAAGTTGGCGATGGTTTCCCAAACCACTCTCCGGCGATGCTGCCGATACAGCCATGTGGGCCACGTTGTCGGGCGGCAAGCCGGCCATGATTGCCAGGTTTGGCTCGACGGAGGTGAAGGCGGTGCTCTACCCGCTTCTACCGCGATGGATGCGACAACCGGTGAAGCACCGGGTGCTCAACACGATGCGGGTCTATTCGGGGTTTTTTTCGGCGTCAGAGGCCGCGATTTGCCGCTTCTCCGAGCTTATGCTCGCGGACATGGAATACCTCGACGTGTTGGGATCGTGGCGCGTCGAGGAAAGATTTCTCTGCCATAGATTCAAAGCGGCTACCCTGGTGAATCTCGCCTCACTAGAGCCATACCTATCGTCCATGCCGTGGTCAGCGCTTCTCGCAAACAAGAGAGTGTTGGTTGTCCATCCGTTTGTATCGACGATCCGACGGCAGTACGACGAGAAGCGGGAACAGTTGTTCGCAGACAGTCGCGTGCTGCCCGCTTTTGGTTCATTGGACTTGGTTGCTGCGGTTCAGACTATTGCAGGGACCGAGTCGCGATTCAGCGACTGGTTCGACGCTCTGGAGTCAATGAAGGACGAGGTCGCCGCAAAGCAGTTTGATGTCGCAATAATCGGATGCGGCGCGTACGGATTTCCACTTGCCGCACACGTCAAGCGGCTTGGAAAACAGGCCGTCCACCTTGGCGGCGCGACGCAGATTTTGTTTGGTATACGCGGCAATCGCTGGGACAAACATTCCGCCATATCGAGCCTCTACAATGAGCACTGGGTGCGGCCTGACGTGACCGAAAGACCTTCCGGAGCCGAGAAGGTTGAGGGGGCTTGTTATTGGTAGAGGATGCCGGCTAGGCCAAGCCGTGTTCGGGTTCTTGCAAGCCACGAACTGCATTGATGGGTGCCGATAAATTGCGCATGCATGACACCTGCCCGATTACCAATCAGTCAATTCTTGCTCAGCGCATCCCCCTTATCATAGTTTTGTTCTGTGCTCATGTTCCGGCGATTGCCGAACCACATGAAAAGGATGCCGATAGCGCAAAGCTCCGGGTTTCTGGCACGTTAGCTTTAGGCATCTCCTCAGCAGACGGAAGTAACCACGCAGGACCGCGATTCTTAGCCGGTTCGCACGCGGCTGTTGTGAATCGCCTTCGGGCGATTGATATGGGAGTTTTCGAGTATCACGACTATCTTCTCAGCGATCGGCAGCTCAGACTTGCCGAGATGCTGGCCGGACGACTCGGCGAATTGCAGTATGCGAAACAGGATAACGGTCCTGATTTCTTCGATCTCTACGGCTTCTGCAGGTCCGCAAGCGGGACCGCTGCAATCGACTGGACGGCGACGTCCTCTGATCCAACGATTGCAGAGAAGTCGCAGTATGGAACATTCAGTTTTTCGATTCCCCTCGCGGCCGCGTATTGGAAGACCGGCGATCCCATCTATCTAAAGACTTGGTTTGCGATCGCGGGCGACTTTGCCCGCAACCAACAGCGGCAGGTGCTGGCCATACCGATCGCTAAACGCCGCATGGACAATGCGCCTTGGGTTGCCGGCGGCCTTTCTGCCCTGCATCAAGGTACGCGTTCAATCGCTATGCTCCGTTGCCTCGCAGCCTTCTCGAAATCGCTTCCAGCAGAGCCGGACGGGCGTAAGCCCGCGTGGCCGCACGTTTTGCGGCCACTTGATTCGCCCGCAAAGCCCGAGGCGCTCCAACTGATTTCGGCAGAGGATCTTGCTGCGATCGTCCATTCCCTCGCCGTGGAGCACCCGAAACTTCTGCTCGAGTCGTTTTACACGCCTGGAGCCGTTCCAAATCAGCGTTTTGAGGGGTTGGCCGCACTCGTCATGCTCGCGGAAAGTTTCCCCGATGCCGAGGGGATGCCGGAGGTCGCACGAAAGACCAATGAGGCCATGGCCGAGTACGTCACAAATGGCTTCAATCTCGATGATGGAATGGTTGAGCCGTCGCTCAACTACAACGTCGCGCAGGCCGAGCGGTTCCGGCAACTGGGGCAACTGCTACGTCGTCATCCCCCCGCATGGCTACGGCTGCTGGGCGAGCGGCTGATCGGCTTTCAACGACTGCTGGTCGGACTTTCAACGCCGATGC